>Ga0209571_1000225_pt1 | contig 98638 bp, 91 predicted proteins | sample EBPBio102011_DNA_FD_185866 | JGI IMG/M metagenome (GOLD analysis project Ga0209571, IMG submission 185866) | Wastewater treatment Type I Accumulibacter community from EBPR Bioreactor in Madison, WI, USA - Reactor 1_1/10/2011_ DNA (SPAdes)... | ecosystem: Engineered > Bioreactor > EBPR >... | reverse complement strand
GCTCCCACCAGTCGAAATGTCTGCTCAATTGCGACCAAGCATGATCCCGCCCGGCACAATCAAGCATTTCCTCATAGCGACCGTCGACAACTACGCTTTTCCATTCGCGCCGTTCGCCCCCCTCGTGTACCTGGAGTGACACCATGGGATTGCCGCGCATCCATTCAATCTTCTTGCCCGGCATGGAGAATGCGTAAAGATGGCTGTCCGCGTAAACACAGTAGATCGGAACCACGTAAGGCCGCCCGTCCTTTGCGCAGGCCAAGCGGGCTAAGCGATTTGCCGCAAGCAACTTCGCGCACTCTGAAGTGGAAAGTGTACGGATCATCATTGGCCGACCTCCGGCTGTAACTCCCCTCATGAAGGAGCAGTGTAAGCGGTCAGCCGATAACGTCAGGCCTAAAGTTCCAAGGCATGAGCAAATCGATTTCGGATGCCGGCCAGCCTTGAGCGATGCGGGTCAAGGTCTGCGAGAGCCAGTCGAGCGGATCGACGCTGTTCATTTTGCAGGTTTGCAGCAAGGTTGCCAGCGTGGCCCATGTCCGTCCACCGCCGTGGCTGCCGGCGAATAGACTGTTCTTTCTCGTAATTGTCTGGGGCCTGATCGCGCGTTCGACGATGTTGGAGTCGATTTCGATACGGCCGTCCATCAGGAAGCGTTCGAGCGCCTCCCGCCGGGTGAGCGCATAGCGGATCGCCTCGGCGGTCTTGGATTTTCCGGAGACCTTGCCCAGCTCCTTTTCCCAGAGGTCGAAGAGGCTGGCGACAATGGCCGCGGACTTTTCCTGACGCAGCGCGGCGCGGCTTTTGGCATCCTTGCCGCGAACCTCGTCCTCGACCTTCCACAATTCGGTCATGGCGATGATCGTTACCGTCGCGGCCTGTGAGACCCCGCTGATGTGCAGATCGTAAAACTTGCGCCGCAGGTGAGCCCAGCACCCGGCGAGCTGGATCGTCTCATTGCTACCGGTCTTGGCCCGCGCTTTGGCCAGGTTGGTATAGGCCGAGTAGCCATCGACTTGCAGAATGCCGCTGAATCCGGCGAGATGACGCGCCACGCAATCGGCACCTCTGCTGTCTTCAAAACGATAGGCAACCATCGGCGGGCTGGTTCCGCCATAGGGTCGATCATCCCGTGCGTAGGCCCATAGCCAGGCTTTCGTGGTTTTCCCCGCTCCGGGGGCAAGGGTGGGCAAGGTCGTTTCATCGGCAAAGACCCTCTCGCCCTCCTTGACCCGCTCGAGGATATAATCGGCGCATATCTGAAGCTCGAAGCCCAGATGCCCCATCCACTGCGCCATCAAATTCCGGCTCACCTCGACCCCGTCGCGCAGATAGATCGCCTCCTGACGGTAAAGCGGAAGACCGTCGGCGTATTTGGACACGGCGATATAGGCGAGCAGCCGCTCCGTCGGCAGGCCGCTCTCGATGATGTGCGCCGGCGCCAGAGCCTGGACCACGCCGTCACGACCCCGGAAAGCGTATTTGGGGCGGCGTGTCACGATGACCCGGAACTTCGGCGGCACGACGTCCAACCGTTCGGAGTGATCTTCGCCGATCAGAACCTTTTCTAACCCCTCGCATTCGGCCGGGATTTCCGGCTCGATAATCTCCTCGATGCGCTCGAGGTGGGCAGCAAAGCCCTTGCGTGGACGCGGGGCACGCTTCGGCTTGTCCCCGGGCGCACGGTCGAGTTCGCTCTTGATTTCCGAAAGGCCGGTCTCAACTTCCTCGAAGGCAAAGGAGACCTGCTCGTCGTTGATGGCGAGGCGTAGCCGCTCGGAACGCGTGCCATGTTGCGTGCGCTGCAAAACCTTCAGGATTGACGTGAGATTGGCAATCCGCTCGTTGGCGCTTTTCTCGACTGCCTTCAGCCGGGCGATCTCCGCCTCGGATGCTGCGATCTGAGCTTCGGCGACTGTGATCCGGGCCTCGCTCGCAGCCTGCTTGCGAGCCATGGAAAGGATCATCGCCCTCAGCGCATCAACATCGTCGGGAAGGGCAAGACCCGGTAGAACCATGACAAGCAGCAGAGCACAAAAACAGCCGCTTTCCCAACCGTTCCAGCCCCATGATTCATCTTGCCGCAGGTCGGTTTCAGCCCGTCGATACCGGCCGCCTGACCCTGGCCGGGCGGATCTTTTTCCAGTCAAGCCCGGCCAGAAGCGCCATCAACTGGGCGTGGTCGAGACGCATGCGAGCGGCCGATATCGCGGACCAGCAGAAGCTGTGATCTTCCAGAGTCTTCGAATAAAGACAAACCCCGCTGCCGTCCCACCACACTGTGATTTTTCATGGAATGAGGACCCTGTTTGAGGGGTGATTTTCGTCCAAACGGGACCCCTTAACGATGGGGTCATCAAGATGCCTCCGGTTTCATCGGAGGCATTTGTGTTTTGGATGTTGGTTGTGGAGACGATTGCAAAGATACGCCGGCTGTCGCTGGTGCAGGGAAAGTCGATCAAGGCGATCTGCCGGGAGTTGAAGGTCTCGCGGAAGGTGGTGCGCAAGGTTTTGCGGTCGGACGAGACCGAGTTCCGCTACGAGCGTAAGCATCAGCCCTATCCCCGGATGGGCGCCTGGCGCGACGAGTTGGATCGGTTGCTGTCGGCGAATGCAGCGAAGTCCCAGCGGGAGCGGTTGACGCTGATCCGGATCTTCGAGGAACTGCGCGGCCTCGGCTATGACGGCAGCTACAGCTCGGTGTGGCGGCATGCACAGCACTGGGATGAACAACGCGGCAGCGCCGCGGCCGAGGCCTACATTCCGCTGAGCTTCGCGCCTGGCGAGGCGTACCAGTTCGACTGGAGCCACGAGGTGGTCCTGCTGGACGGCGTGACGGTGACCGTGAAGGTTGCGCACATGCGGCTTTGCCACAGCCGGATGTTCTTCGTTCGAGCCTATCCGCGCGAGACGCAGGAGATGGTGTTCGACGCGCATGACCGGGCGTTCGCCTTCTTCCGCGGAGCCTGCACGCGCGGCATCTACGACAACATGAAGACGGCGGTGGACGCGATCTTCATCGGCAGGGATCGCCGCTACAACCGACGCTTTGCGCAGATGTGCGGGCATTACCTAGTCGAGCCGGAGGCCTGTACGCCGGCGTCGGGTTGGGAGAAGGGGCAGGTCGAGAACCAGGTCGGCCTGGTGCGCGAGCGCTTCTTCACGCCGAGACTGCGCTTCAAGACGCTTGAGGATCTGAACGGCTGGCTGGCCGACAAATGCGTCTCCTACGCCAAGGCACACCGGCATCCCGAACAGGGCGAGCGCACGATTTGGGAAGTGTTCGAGGAAGAGCGCGCCAGCTTCATCCCCTATGCCGGACGCTTCGACGGCTTCCACTGCGTTCCCGCCTCGGTGTCGAAGACCTGCACGGTGCGCTTCGACAACAACAAATACTCGGTGCTGTCGAGCGCTGTCGGCCGGCCGGTCGAGATCCATGCCTACGCCGACCGGATTGTCGTCCGCCAAGATGGCGCGGTCGTTGGAGAGCATGCCCGCTGCTTCGGCCGCAACGAGGTCGTCTACAATCCTTGGCACTACGTGCCGGTGCTGGCCCGCAAGCCCGGTGGACTGCGCAACGGCGCGCCGTTCCGTGGCTGGGTTCTGCCATCGGCCATGGAGAAGGTGCGCCGCAAGCTCAAGGCGGCCGATGATGGCGATCGGCAAATGGTGTCGATCCTTACCTGCGTGCTGACCGACGGATTGGGCGCGGTAGAGGCCGCCTGTCAGGAAGCTCTCGATCATGGCGTCTCATCGGCGGCGGTGATCCTCAACATCCTGGCCCGTAGCCGCGATCCGGCGCCGGGCACGATCCTTTCCATTCCCCAGGCGCTGAAGCTGGCTCATGAGCCGATCGCCGACTGCGCCCGCTATGACCGTCTCAGGAGGACAAGCAGCCATGGAACGCACCGAAGTTCTGGAACTGATGGGAGCGCTGAAGCTCTACGGGATGCGCGCGGCCTATGACGAGATCATGGGCGTCGCCATCAAGCGGCAGCACGAGCCGCCGAAGATCGTCGGCGATCTGTTGCAGGCCGAGATATCGGAGAAGCAGGCGCGCTCCATCAAATACCAACTCACCGTCGCCAAGCTGCCGCTGGCCAAGGACATCGAGGACTTCGACTTCTCCGGCACGCCTGTCAACGAACCCCTGATCCGCGACCTTGCCGGTGGCACCTTCGTCGCCGATCAGCGCAATGTCGTGCTGGTCGGCGGGACAGGGACCGGCAAGTCGCATCTGGCGATCGCCATTGCCCGTTCCCTCATCCGCAACGGCGCGCGCGGCCGCTTCTCCAATGTCGTCGACCTGGTCAACAGGCTCGAGACCGAAGCCCGTGCCGGCCGCCAGGGCCGCATTGCCGATCACCTCACCCGGCTCGACTTCGTCGTGCTCGATGAGCTTGGCTATCTGCCCTTCGCCCAGGCGGGCGGGCAATTGCTCTTCCATCTGGTCTCGAAGCTCTACGAGCGAACCAGCGTTATCATCACAACCAATCTCGCCTTCGGCGAATGGCCCACCGTCTTCGGCGACGCCAAGATGACCACCGCTCTGCTCGATCGCCTGACGCACCACTGCGAGATCGTAGAGACCGGAAACGAATCCTGGCGCTTCAAGAGCCGCTCTCAAAGCTAAGCGAAAAGCCAATCAGCCGCGCCCGATCAGGCTGTGCGACCCCGACCAGCTTCGCCTGATCGGGCGCTCACCGCCGTGCCCTTCATCAACCCAAGCAGGGGGTCCCTTTTACGCGAAAATACGGGGTCCCGATTCCATGGTCATTGACATTTTGTCGGGCGACGTCTCATGCTAGCTGGATTCGACCATGACAATGCCAGAGGTGGTCTGTGCCATGCGGACCCTAGTTGCGGTACCGCCTGATGTCGAGCGTATCGAACTCCTTGTTCGATACGCTTTCATTGCCGACAAGAGGGTCGTAAGCTCTTTCTAGCGGGTTCAGGGACGGTACTCCGAACGGCTGACTGTGATCGGTAGACAATGAGCCCGGCTGGTATAAAGTTTAGGCGGAAAGGGGAACTGAACGTGACCCCCAAAAGCCGTCTTTCGCTTCAAGTGCGACAGGCCATTTTAGGCTACATGAGCGGGAGACTTGATGCCGCGGCCATCTCGACGGCGTCGGCCATGCAGGCCGTGCGCCAGCAAGTTCCAACCTGTCTCTTGAAAGACAAAGAACTTACCGACTTGATAGCCGAGACTGCCTTGGAGGCGGGTTTCGGGGTCAGTTTCGAACGCTTCGACAATGATAACGCGGAAGCCGACGAATAATTTCGCGTTGCTGGAAATCAGGTGATTTTCACGCCGATTTTGCGGCGTTTCGCCGGTGTTGGCACTGATGGTGCCACGGGCTCAGGCACTGCTGCTTTTCGTCCCAGTCCCATTGTCTTTGCCAAGTGGGAACGCGCCGCCGAATAGGCCGGCGCTACCATTGGGTAGTCAGCGGGTAGGCCCCACTTTGCGCGATATTCGTCCGGTGTCAGATTATAGTGCGTGCCAATGTGCCGCTTGAGTGATTTGAACTTCTTGCCGTCCTCGAGACAGATCAGGAAATCCGGGGTCACAGATTTCTTGATCGAAACGGCAGGCACCAGCCTTTCTTCGGCTACCGGACCTGTCGTGCTTCGAAGACGCGACATTGCCGAATGCGTATCTGCAATGAGGCTCGGTAGATCTGAAGCAGGCACTGGATTGTTGCTGACATAGGCCGCGACGATATCGGTTGTCAGGTTTAGCAACTCGGTATTGGTGTCCGGAGTCTCTTCGGTCATAGCTCGGTCCTGGGTATCTATAGTTGCGGTGGGTGCCTCACGCCGTGAATCTCGCTACAGGAAGAACGGTTGTCTGCATACCCTGAAACGGAATTTCGTGAGTTCGTGAGTTCGTGAGGCAGTACGAGGCTCAGCGTATAGATGGCAATGTTTCACTTTCGCACGACGTGGCTGCCGGTGCGAGCACCAATCCCCGCGCTTTTGGCTCAATTCCTTGTTCCAGTCCTGACCTATCCGATCAACCCGCAAGATGCATTTTCCGATTTCACCATACGCGGCGGTGCGGTCATATGTCCGGCCTTTTCGCGCGGCTCATGACCGCTGGCCTCGAAGAGATTCGCGAAGCAAGTGGGTTTATCAGGGGTGCGTGCTGGTAATGCACGTCGCCGGTTGCCGGCTTTGGACACGCCCTGTTCGTGATCGATCGATCCGCTCTTCCAAGGCGTTGGCGCTAGTCCAACGTAGGCCGCCACCTGTCTTCGATTATCGAAGTGTCGGAATAGCCCTTCGGACCAGAGGACCGCAGCGAATTACGGACCAATTCCCTTGAGCTGCGCGATCATCGTAGCAGGCGTCGGGGGTGTCTCGCTCACAGGCACGAACAAGGCGTTCCGCTCAGCTTCAGGCACATCGACGCGCTGTTCTCAGGCCCGATCGACTGGACACTCATCGCCGAGCACCTGCCCGATATGCTGGCGACCCCGGCGAGGGATCGCAAACTTAGTTGCAGACCGGAGGGAGAAGCCTCTTCAATATAGCAATTTCATCAGATTGAGGCGGACAAGCCCTCATGGTTTTTTGATCTTCGATTTTCGGAGATGCAGCGAATGATAATATTGAAACCGATTGACCGTGAGGACCGCCCGGAGCTCTTTAAGCAAATGTTCCGGGGCAGAGCGAGCGTATTCCAGGAGCGCTTGCGGTGGCCCGTCAGCGTTGAAAACGGCCTTGAGATCGACTTTTACGACCGTCACCTCGACCCAATCTATATTCTCGACCTGGATGATGCTGGTGAGGTTCGAGGTTCGCTCCGGCTACTGCCTACGACCTGCACGACAATGGTTCAGAGGGAGTTCCTCGAGTTTTTCGACGAACCGGTGGACGTCATCGATCCCAATATGTGGGAGTGCACCAAGTTTTGCGTACATTCGGGCGACAATCGCACTTCCATACGGCTCCTGGTTGCGTTGCACGATTTGTGCATCAGCAGTGGGATCGAGCGCATCATGGGTCTGTACGAACTTCAAATGGAGCGCGTGTATGCGCGCCTTGGCTGGGAACCAGAAAGGTTCGCTACCGCAAAACCGGGATACGGTAATCTCGCGGTCGGAATATGGACCGTCGAGGCCACGGCTCTTCAGCGCATGAGGGCGAACCTCTCCCGTCGACATCCGGCGATAGATGACGATTTGGCCGCGAAGGCCTGACGACAACACGCATTTCAATTGAAAAAAACGCTTCCACTGACGTGTTGGCTGCATTTCGCACCGCACGGCGCGGGGTCCATGATGTCCAAAATCCAGCAACCATATCCTGCGGATAGTCTCACTCGGCCCACTATTCTCAACGACGCGACCGGGTCGCGGCGGTTCTGTCGGAGTCACCGCTCGTCGAAGAATGCGACCAGTGCGGGATCTCGACCGGCACTTCGTGTCGTTGCGGTTGCACCCCCAGACTGGATCCATGGAAAAAAGGACAAACGCGCACTGAACAGCAGTGACCCGGCAAGCCTTTTCAACGCCTGTCGCGTTGCCGCGTCGCGCGCATTGTCAAGAACAGGAGCCTGGGCCAATAGCAATTGGGCTGGCGAGACACGTTCAAAGGTCAGAGCAAATTTCCTCCTTCTGTATTCGTTGGATGATATTCCTGCCTTCATCGAGATGATGGAGCGTGAGAAGCCTAACGTTCTCCTGCTTGGAGCCATGACGCTATGCATGCCCGGCGCGATCGAATGCGCTAAAATTGCCAAAGAGATGTTCGGAGACGATATCGTCGTCGCGCTCGGCGGGAGACATGTGACGGAAACGGTTTATCTCTGGCATGCCAAAGCCAGGCAGGCAGCAGATGTCGTGCATCACCGTGCATCGCCGGCACGACTAATACGAGAGGGGCGACTTCCGCCAGTTTTTGACGTGGTTGTTTCAGGCGACGGGGAATTTTTCATTGCAGAACTGGGCGAGATCTTGGAGCACAAACGGGCGCCTTACGATATCGAGGCGATTTTTGCGGAATTCGATAGAGCGACCCCTGGGGATTGGATCGCTTCTATACCCGCAAGTTCACTTGACGTGGTTAGCGCTGGAATCCAGATCGATGTCAACGAACTGCCCCCACTCGCCAGTCTTTTCGGTGTCTCCGCCGCATTTGACGTTTTTGGCGGGCGGATGACAGCTCATGTGTTCAGCGATACCGGTCGGGGATGTGTCTATGACTGCGATTTCTGCAGTGAAAAAAGTGGTGTAACGGGAGGACTCCGAGACATCGCCAACGCGGCAAAGCGACTGTACAGTCAGTTGGAGGACGCCGTAAACGTCATTGAGGAGGACCACCCGGGTCGGGGGGCCAGTGCGTTCGTAGAAGATTCGATCCTGTTGGGCGGCAGCCCTCGGGCTCTTGATACTCTGTGCGAACTGCTTGAGGCGAAGCCTCTGCCGATTGAATTTGGAGCTCAGTTCACCGTCGATCAGGTTTTGCGGCGTGAACACCAGATCGCTCGCCTTTCCCGCGTTGGCCTTCGATATATCTTCATAGGGCTGGAAACATTCGATCCTGATGAAATCGGGGGAATGAGCAAAAATATCGGATCCAGAAATGGAAGCTGGCAGGCCAGGTCCGAGCGTGTTTTCCAGATATTGGCACAAAATGAAATCGCCTGTGGATGTGCCCTGCTATTTGGCCTGGGGGAAAGCCACCACAGCCGCATCGCACTTTTGGACGCGGTTGTTGAAGCCAGGCAGCAAACAGGCTGTCCGGCCTATCTCAGTGCAAATTGGGCAGTTCAGCACCCTTTGAGGGGGCAGACCGGCGGACCGGAGTACGATTACCTTGATTGGGGAACACCAGCCGGCCCCTATCTGGACAGTTTCCACCATTTCGGCGAGGCATCACTAAACTACTGTTTGGAAAATCAGGCACCGCCCGAAATCCACGAACTCGAGGAGATCGTGCACAGACTGCGAGCCTTTCAAAGCTCCTGAGGGCTGTCGATTTTCTGCGCCTGCCGTCCGTCAAGGTAACTGTGTAGGCAGCACATATCGAGGACCCGATACATTAAGCTGACTGAAAGCTTCAACTATGACCGCCATTAATATAAGATGGCGCCGGTGAACCGTGAATTGGAAGGATCAAAAGCACGGGAGGTCAGGAAACGCTTCACTTCTCCAATCGGCGGCATCACGCAAGCGCCGAGCACATCCTCGGTTGCGTGGGCACGGAGGTGCATCGTGACGAAATTGGAGGAAGCACTTAGCGAACTGGCAAAGGTCAAGACACTTCCGGGGCTGAGCCACTATGTTGGCGCGTTGCGTGATGCGTACGATGTAGCCAACGTGGCCTTCCATCTCGTCGCTGCCCCCGATGCGATCGAGAAAAACCCGCTTCTGCTAGTCACTTACGAGGAGCAATGGGTTGAACGATATTTGGCGCAGGATTACTTTCGGGTCGATCCCATCGTTCTCGTCGGATCCAGTGGTTTTCTACCGTTGGATTGGGACGGCGTTGATCGTTCCAGCCCGAGAATGCGCAAATTGTTCGCCGAAGCAGAATCCTATGGTGTAGGAAATCATGGGCTGACCGTCCCTATCAGGGGTCCCAACCGCGAAAAATCGCTCGTTACCGTGACCACCTTTGAAACAGACCGCGAATGGATGCAACGGCGGCTGCCGTTGCTGCGCGATCTCCATGTGCTAGCGCATTTCTTTCATGACCGTTGCCTGACGCTCACCGATCTTCGGCCTCTTCCATCGCGGCCCAAGCTATCGCGAAGGGAAATTCAATGTATGGAAGCGCTGGCGCGCGGGCGGGCGCCGAAGCAGATTGCCTATGATCTGGGCCTGTCGATCAGCGCCGTGCGGTTGTACATCTGTTCAGCCAAGGTCAAGCTTGGTGCATCAAACACTAATCAGGCGATTGCGATTGCGGTTCAAGGGGAATACATCGTCGCGTAGTTGTGCCGCCTGACCGAAGTTGAGGAAAGACATGTGCCTCGGACCGACGAGGGGCGATTCAAATATCCTCATGCAGTTTCGTCGACAGCCGATTAAGAGTCGCTAGCTGGGCGCCCAATGCCTCGCCGATCGGGTGCTTACCTCGAGGTAACGGCACCAGCGCGCTACGCCGGTTCTGCAACCCTGAAAGTCGGTCGTCGCGTCGGGTATCTCCGAAGGCGTGCCAATCCCGCTCTCTGTGACGGCTTCCTGGTCCGGCCCCGGGTCTTCCACGATCAACCCGCGAGGGGTCGGCTAGCAAGCTGCCGCCGCTCGGCTTCGCTTTCGCGGTGATCGCGACCGGGGCCGGACACTGACGGAGCCATCGAGCGGGATTGGCCCGCTCCGAAGATGGAGCCCTCAGATGTCCAACGATCTTTCTCTCGCACAGAACCACGCCTTCCAGCTTGCCCGCACCCTCATGGTTCCGGTCACGCTCTTCAGGTCCGGCGGTGAATTCGGCGTCCTCCCGAGCGCCGAACTCGAAGACGACGAGGTCGAGACGCTTATCGAATACGATCCCTTTCACCTCGGGCCGGCTCATTGAGCCGGCTTTCTCCTTTCGGAGGTGCCGCTTGTGAGCGGCAGGCGGCAAGGGAAGCTGCGCCGCGGCTGGTACCCGGCGGTGGCGCAAGGTGCAAATTTTCAGGTGGCCAGCCACGCCCTTGCCTCCTTTGCTCGTCGCGGCGTCCGGAAGCGGTCACGCAAGGTGCGAGGATAGAAAAATAGAAGGAAAGAGCGATGCAAGGCGCGTTGGGAAGAAAGATGGAAAAGAGCGAACTGGAAGAATTGCGAGACCGTGTGCGATGCGCCGCCGTGCTCGAACAGGCCGGATTTGCGATCGATCTGAAGGAAAGTACACGAAAGGCGGTCAAATACCGCCGCGCCGGCGCTATCATCATCGTCATCCACGAGGGCAGAGGGTGGTTCGACCCCCTGTCGGAGGCCAAGGGGGACGTGTTCAGCCTTGTCTTACATCTGGATGGCGGGGCCTTCGTCGAGGTTCTCGACTATGTGGCGTCACTGGTCGGCTTCGTTGCACAAGAGCCGGCCTGGGCGCGTCCTGCGCGTGAGATCGAGCTTTCTGCCTCTATCACGGAACGGTGGGTGAAGCGCCGCAAGCCGTGGCCGGGATCAATGACTTGGCGCTATCTGCGTGACGAGCGTTGCATTCCGGAGGCCACCATCCGTGCGGCGATCCGGCTCGATCTCCTGCGCGAAGGCCCACTTGGCAGCATGTGGGCCGTTCATCGGGACAGTAAAGGCGCCATTACCGGATGGGAGGAGCGTGGGCCGGAGTGGCGGGGTTTCTCAACAGGGGGCGCGAAGATTCTGTTCTGCTTCGGTCCGCCACAGGCGCTGCGCCTTTGCGTTACCGAGGCGGCGATCGACGCCTTGAGCCTTGGGGCGTTGGAAATTGGGCGCTCAGACAGCCTCTATCTCAGCACCAGTGGAGGCTGGTCGCCGGCGGTGGCATCAGCGATCCGAACGCTCGCGGCGCGGCCGGGCGCACTGTTGATCGCGGCAATGGACAACAATTCGCAGGGCGACAAATACGCGGATCGCCTGAAGGGGATCGCGAGCGCCGCCGCATGTGGCTTCGAGCGTCTTCGACCCAACGAGATCGACTGGAATGCGGAACTGAAGGCAGGGCGAAGAGAGAAGGAGACATAAAGGGAAAATGAGGACAACCGGCTGCCGCATGCCCGCCGGCCGCGTCAAGGGTGAAGCTGCGCCCGCTACGCGGCCCTTGACCCGGCCGAACGGAGAGGCGGCCGCAGGGAGGGGTCAGGAAGGGCTGAAGATGATGGTGATCCGCAAGGGATGAACCGCGCTCCGGCCCGACGAGGCCAAAAGGAGCCCGCCAATGAACCCCGCTTCTCCGATCCGTAAAATTTACCAGGGCGTCGCTGACCGCCGGCAGATGTTCCGCATGTTTGACCGACACGCTCAGAGACCCAATCGTTTCGAAGACGATGCCGGCCCCCTCTATAACGGGGAATGGTTTGAGGTCGGGCGCAGCGAGCATGACTATATGCTCGATATCCTGCCGCCGCTGTGGATGCGGGGCGAGATGTTTGCGCTGCGCGAATTCCTCACCGACAGCATCACCAGCATCTTTTTCGCACTGAAGATCGACGGCAACGCCCGTTATTTCCACAGCTACTGCGATCTTGCCGAGAAGAACTCGCCCGGCTGCATGCGCGACGCCATTGTCGAGCGCGAGACCCGGCCGGTCTGGGCGATGACGCATGAGGAACGGCTCGAGCATATCTGGAGCGCGACCCACGACGAGTATCGCGGTTTTGCCGACCGGGGCTTTCCTTACGCGCACCGGAGCAGGCGGACAGTCATGTTCTTCGGTCCCGATCGAAGCCGCGCTTTCAAGCTGCTCGACCACCTCACGGATGCCGAGATCGCGGCGAAGCTGCCGGTCCATCTGCGCCATCTCCCCGAAGCTGTTGCTGCGTGAGGGGAAGGCTATGTTCACGTTTCCCATTCTTGCCATACGCAAGGTCATTGAGCGCGGAAAGGCCGATGCCGCAGCCAATGGCGGTTTCCGCAATCCCTATTACGGCCTCAAGCCCGGCGAGGGTGAGATCCCAGGCCTCTGGCTGGTTGGGGACCAAGGCGTCTACATCATGTCCAACGGAAAGCTCGCCGAGGGTCATCGCCCCCTGGTTCTCTATTCCGACGAATGCCACCCGATCGGCAATCCCGATTGGGCCGAGTACAAGCGCCGCCACTTTGGCGACGATGATGGCATCGAATTCATCGACGCCGAGCAATTGATCCCGCTGTTCGACAGGAACTTTCGCTGCACGCACCTGCATGTGCGGTTCACCGAGCGCCAAGTCTCGCTGTCACTGATCACCCGCTAACCTTTTTCAATCTGCCAGCCTTTCACGCGGCCGATGGTAGCGTCCGCGTGATCGCGCTCGCCCTGAATTCAAGGAGATTTCTCATGTCCCATGACGATCCTTTCACTATCGACCTGTTCGGCAACACCGCGCTTTCATCTGGCCTCGGTCTCGGAGTTACGGCCTTTGTCGACACTATCGAACCTGACGATGATCCCGATCCATCATCACCAGCGCCCGCGATGCCGGACGCTTTGGCCGTGCGGCGGCTCTCCAGGCCATGCCGGGAACATAGTTGGAACTTCTATCTTGCCGACGACCGTGGTCTCGCCCGCGGCTGGAAGGAACGCGCCCGTGACAATATTGCTGCGATCCGGCTCGCCGCTGAGATCGAAGCGGAAGAACGGCCGGCGTCACGTGAGGAGCAGGAGCGCCTGATCCGATTCACCGGTTTCGGTGCATCCGATCTCGCCAACGGTGTCTTCCGGCGGCCCGGAGAAGTGGAATTCCGCAACGGCTGGAACGAGATCGGCACCGATCTGGAAGATGCCGTTGGCGAGAGTGACTATGCTTCACTCGCCCGCTGCACCCAGTATGCCCACTTCACCCCCGAATTCATCATTCAGGCGATCTGGACAGGCCTGCAGCGTCTCGGATGGCGGGGAGGTCGGGTGCTGGAGCCAGGGATCGGAACCGGGCTGTTTCCGGCGATGATGCCGGAAGGTTTGCGCGAGGTGTCCCATGTCACCGGGGTGGAACTCGATCCCATAACGGCCCGCATTGCTCGGCTACTGCAGCCACGGGCGCGCATTGTCATCGGCGACTTCGCCCGGATCGACCTGCCGTCGAGCTTCGATCTTGCGATTGGCAATCCGCCATTCTCTGATCGCAGCGTTCGCTCGGACCCAAAATATCGGTCGCAGGGTCTGCGGCTGCACGACTATTTCATCGCGCGCTCGATCGATCTCCTGAAACCCGGAGCGCTCGCCGCCTTCGTCACTAGTTCCGGCACCATGGATAAGGCGGATTGTACCGCCCGTGAGCATATCGCCAAATCGGCCGACCTGATCGCCGCGATCCGCCTGCCGGAGGGCAGTTTCCGCGCCGACGCCGGTACCGATGTGGTGGTCGACATTCTGTTCTTCCGCAAGCGTAAGGTTGGCGAACCCGAAGGCGACCAGACCTGGATCGACACCGAGGAGGTTCAGGCCGCCACGCAGGATGACGGCGCCATCCGCGTCAACCGATGGTTTGTCCGTCACCCGGATTTTGTGCTGGGAACACATGCGCTGACCTCTGGTCCGTTCGGCGAGACCTATACCTGCCTTCCCCGAACGGGCGAGGATCTTGGCACAGCGCTTTCGGCTGTCGTCCATCTTCTTCCGGAAGCCCTCTATGACGGCGAGCCTACGCCGATTGATCTCGAACTGGAGACCGCGGACGATCAGGCCCCCGTCGACATACCGTCCAGCCGGCATGTGCGTGAGGGCAGCTTCTTGGTCGATGCCGCCAAAGGCCTCATGCAGGTCATCGACGGCGAGCCTGTCGCCATCAAGGTTCGCAAGGGCCGCAGCGGCGACGGCATTCCGGAAAAACATGTTTGGATCATTCAAAAACTGATCCCGGTGCGCGACGCGGTGCGTGCAGTGCTGAAGGCCCAGGAACTCGACCAGCCGTGGAAAGATTTGCAGGTCAGGCTGCGCATCGCCTGGTCGAGTTTTGTGCGCGATTTCGGGCCGATCAACGCCACGGTGGTCTCAATCATCGAAGACCCCGAAAGTGGTGATGTCCGGGAAAGCCATCGGCGTCCGAACCTGCAACCCTTTGCCGATGACCCGGATTGCTGGCTGGTCGCGTCGATCGAGGATTATGATATCGAAAACGACACCGCCAGACCCGGTCCGATCTTCACCGAACGGGTGATCGCGCCGCCGGCACCGCCAGTGATCACCAGCGCAGCGGACGCACTTGCCGTTGTCCTCAACGAGCGTGGCCATGTCGATCTCGATCATATCGCTGAGTTGCTGCACTGTGACCCCGACGATGTTGTCGCCGAACTTGGCAGCGCCATCTTCCGTGATCCGGCCGATGGCTCCTGGCAGACGGCGGACGCTTATCTGTCAGGTCATGTCCGAGACAAGCTGACGGCTTCGGAAGCCGCTGCCGCGCTCGATTCTGCCTATGAGCGTAATGTCAGCGCTTTGGTTGAGGTCCAGCCCACCGATCTTCGGCCCTCCGACATTACCGCCCGTCTCGGTGCACCGTGGATTCCAGCTGCCGATGTTGTCTCCTTCGTGCACGAGACGATGGGCGCCGAGATCAAGATCCGTCACATGCCGGAACTGGCGTCCTGGACAGTGGAGGCTCGGCAACTCGGTCATCTCGCTGCCGGCACTTCTGAATGGGGCACCGACCGCCGCCACGCCGGCGAGCTGCTGGCCGACGCGCTGAATAGCCGCGTGCCGCAGATCTTTGACACGATCAAGGATGGCGACAGTGAAAAGCGCGTGCTCAATGTCGTCGACACCGAGGCGGCCAAGGAAAAGCTCCAGAAGATCAAAACCGCCTTCCAGAACTGGATCTGGTCCGATCCGGATCGGACCGACCGGCTGGCGCGGGTCTATAACGATCGCTTCAACAACATCGCCCCGCGAACATTTTGTGGGGACCATCTGCAGCTTCCAGGCGTCTCGGGCGCCTTTTCTCTTTATGACCACCAGAAACGCGGCATCTGGCGCATCATCTCGGCCGGATCGACCTATCTCGCGCATGCCGTCGGCGCCGGTAAGACGATGACGATCGCGGCCGGCATCATGGAGCAGCGCCGACTCGGCTTGATCGCCAAGGCGATGCTGGTCGTGCCCGGCCATTGCCTGGCCCAGGCCGCCCGCGAGTTCCTGGCCCTCTATCCAAATGCCCGCGTCCTCGTTGCCGACGAGACCAACTTCACCAAGGACAAGCGCGCCCGCTTCCTGTCGCGGGCAGCGACGGCGACCTGGGATGCGATCATCATCACCCATTCGGCCTTCCGCTTCGTCGGCATCCCGTCCGCCTTCGAGCAGCAAATGATCCACGATGAGCTGGAGCTCTATGAGACCTTGCTAACCAAGGTCGAGAGCGACGACCGTGTCTCGCGCAAACGGTTCGAGCGGCTGAAGGAAGGCCTGCAGGAGCGATTGGAAGCGCTCTCTACCCGCAAGGACGATTTGCTCACCATAGCTGAAATCGGAGTCGACCAGATCATTGTCGACGAGGCACAGGAATTCCGGAAACTTTCCTTCGCCACCAACATGTCGACGCTGAAAGGGGTCGATCCGAACGGGTCGCAGCGCGCCTGGGATCTCTATGTGAAATCCCGGTTCATTGAAACGAAGAACCCGGGCCGGGCACTTGTGCTGGCGTCGGGCACGCCGATCACCAACACGCTCGGCGAAATGTTTACCGTCCAGCGGCTCATGGATCACGCCGCGCTGATGGAGCGTGGGTTACATGAGTTCGATGCCTGGGCGTCCACCTTCGGCGACACGACGACCGAACTCGAGTTGCAGCCGTCCGGCAAATACAAGCCGGTCTCGCGCTTTGCCAGCTTCGTCAACGTTCCCGAGCTAATCGCCATGTTCCGTTCCTTCGCGGACGTGGTGCTGCCGGAAGATCTGCGCCAATACGTCAAGGTGCCGGAGGTCTCGACCGGCAAGCGCCAGATCATCACCTCAAAGCCGACCCAGGCCTTCAAGCGCTACCAGTTGGTGCTGGACGCGCGCATCAAGGCCATCGAGGAACGCGACCGGCCGCCCGAGCCGGGCGACGACATCCTGCTTTCGGTCATCACCGACGGTCGTCACGCCGCTATAGATCTTCGTCTCGTGGATCCGGATAGCGACAACGAGCCGGGCAATAAGCTCAACGATCTCATCTCGCACGCCTTCAATATTTGGCAGAAAACGCGCGAAAGCACGTATGTGCGGCCGGATGGCAAACCGTTCGATTTGCCCGGCGCCGCGCAGATGATTTTCTCTGATCTGGGCACGCTCAGCGTCGAGAAGACGAGGGGATTTTCCGCGTATCGCTGGATCCGCGACGAGTTGGTCCGCATGGGCGTTCCTGCGAGTGAGATCGCCTTCATGCAGGACTTCAAGAAGGCGCAAGCGAAACAGCGGCTCTTCGGCGATGTCCGTGCCGGCAAGGTGCGCTTCCTGATCGGCAGTTCAGAGACGATGGGCACCGGCGTCAATGCGCAGTTGAGGTTGAAGGCACTTCATCATCTTGACGTGCCGTGGCTGCCGTCTCAGATCGAGCAGCGCGAGGGTCGCATCGTCCGTCAGGGCAACCAGCACGATGTCGTCGATGTCTTTGCCTATGCCACGGAAGGGTCGCTCGATGCGACCATGTGGCAAAACAACGAGCGCAAGGCCCGCTTTATTGCTGCAGCCCTGTCGGGCGACACGTCCATTCGGCGGCTGGAGGACATGGGCGACGGCCAGGCCAGCCAGTTCGCCATGGCCAAGGCCATCGCATCCGGCGATCAGCGCTTGATGCAAAAGGCTGGACTGGAGGCCGACATTGCCCGGCTGGAGCGACTACGCGCCGCGCATATGGACGATCAACACGCCGTTCGCCGGAAAATCCGGGATGCCGAGCGCGACATCGAATATTCGACCCGACGCATCGCGGAGATCGGCCAGGATATCGAGCGGCTTATTCCGACCACAGGCGAGGCCTTTACCATGACGGTCACGGGAAAATCTTACACTGAACGCAAGGCGGCAGGCAGGGCCCTCATGCAGGAGATCCTGACGCTGGTGCAACGGCAGCAGGAAGGCGAGAGTGTCATCGCGTCGATCGGTGGGTTTGATCTGGAGTATGTCGGCGAGCGGCTTAGTAAGGATGGCTATCGCTATACCACCGCGCTGCTGCGCATGGGCGCCGACCACGAGATCGAGCTTCCGGTGACGGTCACGCCGCTTGGAGCGGCTTCTCGATTGGAGCATGCGCTTGACGGTTTCGAAGGTGATCGGGAGCGCTATCGCCAGCGGCTAGCTGACGCGCGTCGCAGGCTCGCCTCCTATCAATCCCGCAATGATGAGGCCGAGTTCGCGTTTGCCGGTGAACTAGTTGAAAAACGTCGGCAACTTGAGATGATCGAGACGGCCTTGGCGGCAGATATCGAAGGTGCGGGTGACGTCAAGGCAATCGCGGCCTAAGTGACGCCAGTTGACCACGATGGCGACGCTTTTTAATGGGCCGTCATAACGGTCCTTCGATCATTGGCGTGGGGTTGCCTTTCCACACCATCCGATAGACCGCTCCCTGTCTGACCGACTGCACCGCCGCGGGCCTCAGTGCAACGATGCAGGTGCCGCCCTCGTGTCGAACAGAAGGATAGATGATACCGTTGAGACCGTCGGCGCGCGCGCTGTCGGCTAATGCATTGCCTATGGGATAGGCTCGGGCTTTATCTGGATCGAGCGATGGATGATCCGGTTGCTGCCGAAGATCGAGAAACGCGCCAGCCAGACTACAAAACATCTCTGCATATTCGACGATGGCGTGATAATCGACTGCGTCCGCGAGCGCATTGGACAAATGGTATCCGACCTCATCGAGGCAGGTCTCGACATCAAGCGCGGCGTACCAGGCTCCGCGATCGGCTCCATTGAACCGGTTCGGCTGCTGCGGCTTGGCATAGGCGAACGACGCATTGATAAAATGTGCATGGGCAACGTCGTAGACGAGTTCGTTGGCTGCCAGCCCGGAAATCCCCTTCTCCTGCGCAATCAGCCGTGTGCTAGTCGCGCCTTCAATCTCGGCGAGGAGTTCGAGTTCATCTTCGTTGTCCACCAATTGGACCAGCACCGCCGCACGAAGCCGTGCGGTAGTCACCAGCCGGACGGTTTTGGGAAACGCCTCGGTTACGACAGGTACGCCATCAATCGACAATCACAGTCCCCCACGGACTGCGTCGACATATCTGCGTACCTCGAGCATCTGCGGGATGCCGCTCTTCATCATTGAAGCAATCGGGCTCGACCGAGCGAAGAGGGGGGCCTTGTTTTCGAGTCTCGGCCAGCGGTCTGCCATGTCGTCGGCAAACAACAGATGCAGCCCTTTGTAGATGCCCACCATTGCCGAGATCCGAGTCAATTGATCCTGGCTGAGGTGTTTTTCCTTTCCGTCCTGCTTCAGTCGCTCCCAGGTGCTTGTCGAGACGTCGAGGAGTGCAGCAGCCTGCTGGCCCGTCAGGCCCCATTGTTCGACGAGGCGCTTGTAAGCCTTGAGCGCCACTTTCGACAGCCGCGCCCGATCGGCTTCGGCCGAGAAGTCCTGTCGCTCTGGAAGCGCCGGAAATATGTGTGCGGTGGCAAGCATCTATTTCTCCATCACATGACAGTTAATCTATACATCATATGATGGTGTCCTGTCCAGAATTCAAACCGGGATCGGATTGGACGGGCAACGAGGTCCCCCAGATTATGACCGGTCCACGTTGTCGGCGATAGAGCCAGAAAATAAGGGAGAGAAAAGGCGGGAAAACCTTGCTCGCTGATCAGCCGTCCCGGTGACGCTTTCGCTCAACCGCGCCGCTCGCGATCCCGGCCGCGTCGTCCCGCGCAGGACTGGAAGCCCCGCTTGGCCGGACGGGCAGGGATGCTCGGCCGCAGTTGCACCGGCCCGTCCGCTCCGCGGGCCGGGGGATGTCTTCGGGAAGAAGATGGAAAAGGACGGGTGCGAGACCGCGTCCGGAAACCCCGTGAAGGAGCATCCCATGGAACTGAAGTTTGTCGATCCGCGCGCGCTGAAGGAAAACCCCGACAAGGCACGGCGCTCGAAATCCAATCCGCAGGCGGACGCGTTGCTGCTGGCGACGATCCGTGCCGTCGGCATTGTCCAGCCACCTGTTGTGGCTCCAGACATGGATGGCGGCAACGGGTTTGTCATCGACGCAGGTCATCGCCGCGTCAAGCAGGCGATCGCCGCTGGACTGGAAGAGATCGCCGTACTGGTGATCGAAAGAGCCAACGATGGCGGGGCCATGCGCTCGCTGGCCGAGACGCTGGCGCATGAGCAGCTTAATCCGGTCGACCAGTGGCGCGCGATTGAGCGCCTTGTCGCGCTCGGCTGGACCGAAGAAGCAATCGCTGTCGCCCTTGCTCTGCCGGTGCGCCAGATCAGGAGACTCCGGCTACTGGCCAACCTGTTGCCTGCCATGCTGGACCAGATGGCCAAGGGTGACATGCCCAATGAGGGCCAACTGCGCACGATCGCCGCCGCCTCGCTCGAAGACCAGAAAGAGGTCTGGAAGAAACACAAGCCGTCCAAGGCCGATCCCCAGGTGTCGTGGTGGAGCGTTGCCCAGGGACTTCAAAAGACGCGGATGCTTGCCAAGCACGCCAGCTTTGGCGACGACCTGGCTCAGGCCTATGGCATTGCCTGGGTCGAGGATCTGTTCGCACCGGCCGACGAGGACACCCGTTACACTACCGATGTCGAGGCATTTCTCGGTGCCCAGCAAGAATGGATGGCCAACAGCTTGCCGAAGCGCGGTACGATCGTCGAGGCCGGTCAGTATGGCGAGCCGAAGCTGCCGCCCAAGGCCGAGCGCGTCTACGGAAAGGCGACCAAGTCCGATCACACGGCCATGTATCTCGACCGTGACGGCAAGGTGCAATCCGTGGCGTACAGGATGCCGGCGGCCAAAAAGCCCAAGGGCAAGAATGGCGCCGATGTTGAGTTAGATGGCGATGATGTCGTGGTCACGGCAAAGCCGCGCCCGGATGTGACGCGCAAGGGCATGGAGATGATCGGCGACCTGCGCACCGATGCATTGCACGAAGCGCTGTCACGCGCGCCGATCGAGGACGATACGCTGATGGCGTTGCTGGTCCTCGCCTTCGCGGGCCAGAACGTCACCGTCGCATCCGGCACCCGCGATATGTCGTATTACGGGGCAGCAAGCCTCGCCGAGCACGCCGTGCCGCTCTTCAATCAGGACGGCAAGCTCGAGTTCGACATGGACACGCTTCGCATCGCGGTGCGGTCCCTGTTGATCGACGTCCTGTCATGTCGCGAGAACAGGTCCGACAGCGGCGTGGTCTCCCACATTGCCGGCGACGCCATCGGCGCGGACAACTTCCTGCCCAACATGGGAACGGAGGAGTTCCTGTCGTGCCTGTCGAGGCCGGCGCTCGAAGGTGCTTGCGCGAACACGTCGGTCCTGCCCAGGCAGAAGGTGAAGGACACGCGTGCGGCCCTGGTAGAGCATTTCAGCGATGGCCACTTCGTCCATCCCTCGGCGCTGTTTGCCCCCGATGAGGCGAAGTTCGCTTCGTGGCTGAAAAAGCATGAGGCCAGGGAGCAAGCCGAGGACGACGGCACGCCTGCCGATCAGGACGAGTTCGATGGCAACGCGATCGTCGAGCCGGCGCAGGACCATGACGGTGAAGGTGCACCTCCGCAGGGTGACGACTACGTCGAAGGGTTCCGCGAGGCGGCTGAGTAGCAGCGCGTCTCTTCTTCCGATCGTAATTCCGCCGCCGGTTCATCACCGGCGGCGGTTTTGTTTCCACCATGAGCACAACGGAGAAAAACCATGTCCGCCCAATTGATCTATGACCTCGTTCCACTCGGTTCGATCGTAACTTATTCCGATGGATCGCCCCGTCCCCCTGAACGTCATCGTAAAAAACTCGCCGCCTGGGAAAGCAACAACAGCGGCGGCCGCTTGATCCGCAAACGGGCTGAGACCTGCATCGGCAACACGACGCTGCCCGCCTCGATAACCCTGCACAAGGGCGACTATGGCAGTCAGGGCACCATTGTCCTGCGTGTTCACCAGACGATTTCGGTCAACAGCGTCCTGAAGTTCGAGGTCAAGTCGCGGCCCGCGATTGGCTCGATTCTTGTTCTCGATGGTGCCGACGACGATGCCGAGCTGGTTTATCTCGCACGCCATCGTACAGATGCGGAGGAATGGCTGACCCGGCACGGTTATCCAAATGCCGACTTGCAGGAAGTAACAGCCGACGGCGCCGCAGAAAATACTGTCGCGGGGAGGGCTGCGGCATGACGAAGGCAACTTGCCCGATACCAGACGACGAAACCCCCGGCTATCCGGAGGTTTCCTTTGGCCGGACAGCCGATGGTCTGCTCGCCGCACTTGTCGGCGAGCACGCTTTCGCGTGTGTGCCTTCCCGCGACGGCCGGCATTATCTTGTTACCGGCTGGCGGATCCGTCGGCCAATGACCAAATGGGCACGGGACGACTTTTACGGTCATTCCGGCGAACTCGCTGACGAGGCGGCCTTCCGGGCAAAGGTATTGGAACAGGCCGAGCACCAGCGTGAAAAGGCTGGGCTCGGCCGACGCGAAGAACGGTCGATGGCGACTACGCCATGGGGACCATCACAGGGCGCAACCATCCATGCCGACGGAGTTGTCTTCCACTCGACCGCCGGCCATGGCGGCTTTCTCCTATCGGCTGACCGCAACAGCACGGTTCATCCGTTGCTCCGTGCCAGTGGCGGGGCTTATGAGGAGGATGAAGCCTGGGCAATCGTTGCCTTCACCTTTCCGGTCCTGTTCACCGGCTTCGAGCGGCGATGTGCCGAACGCACGATGAAGGACAGTTTCCCTGAAGCCTGGGAAGCCATCACCGGCAACGTTCTTGAAGCGGGCGAATCCAGGAAGAAGGATGAGCGCGATTTCTTTGACAAGCATGCCCATGACTGGATCGTGGTGTCGGCGATCTTCTCCGGCCACCAAGCCGGATTCACCGAGGTTATTGCGACACCGGGTGGCAAACGCGGGCCGGGCACCGAGGAACGATGTTTTCTGGTCCCGTCGGACGAGTACTGTATCGGCCGCTTCGGCTTTGTCATCAGTCCAGAGCGCCACGCCGTCTATGTCGGACCGTCGAGCTTCGTCGGCTGGGCGGGGAGGGCCGCGTGATGGTCCCGCAAGATCGCCGCGCGCAGCTTTTGCGCATGGAGGAGGCTCGTCGGCAGACCCAGCGTCAGCTCGACATGATCGACCGGCATATCACCCGCCGCATGACCGCGCTGATACCGCAATTGCATCCGCGCCAGATCACGTATCGGAGGGGCAGACCGCCTGACCCCGGCGCATTCCTCGAACGGTACCGGTCCAACCTCGCTGCCATAACCACCGAGCGTCAGCCGGAGATCGATGCGCTGTCGCGCAAGCTGGCACGGCAGGACACGGCAATCGCGATGTTGCGGGAGCGGCTTCAATCTGGGGTGCTGTGCGCGTGATCCGGAATGGCGGCATCGTCGGCAGCCGAAGATCGAACCACGGCATCGGTGCCGGTTGCGTCCGTGTTGAGCAGACGGCCATCAAACCGTTCACGCCCTGTGTTGGTGCTGCGAGCCATGGAGCGTGATGGAGAGTGGGTCGAACAGGCGCATTTCCATCCGCATGCCGGTGTCAGTGGCTTTTCCCTCGGCCGTTCTTCCCGGCGGGTTTGCTGCGGTCTGAACCGGCGGCTGGCCCCTTCAAGGCCGCTATCGCGCCGCGGAGCGGCCGGAACGCAGCCGATCTCGGCAAGGCCGGCCCGCGTCCTGCGCAGAGACCAGTGAAGAACTGGCCCCCGCTAGTCCGCAAACCAACCTCGCTCGCCTGGCAGGTCCCGGACCCTGAAGCGTCCAGCTTCCGCCGGTTCCTTTTGACCGCACCCGCAGGAAAGTACGGCCAAGGGCCGGATCACCTGAAGGGCATAGCTAGAAAGGAAAGCTCAATGTCCGGTTCAACCCACTCCTCCAAGCCCAAGGCCCGCGTCGTCCCGCTCCGCAAGGGCACCACTCTCGAAATGGTCAGGCTCTGCTGCCCCGACGCCGCCCAGGCCACGCTCATCGCCGAAAGCTTCGGCCTTCCCGTCCTCGACAGCGATGGCATTCGTGACCTTCACGAAAAGCTCATCATCGAGACGGCCGATGCCCTCAACGAGGGTCTGGGCGAACGGGCCATGCAGATCCACCTGCAGCGCATCATCGGCGCCTTCGTCGGGTCGGCTCATGGCGCCGGCCAGTTCTACAGCCGAGCCGTCACCGAAGCCCGCGATGCCACGGCCAAGGCCGCAAATGACACCCGCGACGAAGACCGCGACGGGCCTGTCGGTTTCGACAGCGCTGCCCAGCGCAAGCGCGAGTTTGCGGCCGACATGGGTGTCCAGTCGCACGCGCTGCGCATGGCAGCCGAAGGCGCGGTTGCCGCCTATGAGCACGTCGTTGGCGAAAAGTGGAAGCCCTTCGAGCGCATGATAGAGAACCCTGGCCAGAGCGTCGACCGCAAGGCGGCCGACCTCCAGATGGCGGCACTTGGATAGGTCGCCTTGGGGCGGAGCTTCGGCTCCGCCCTTCGTCATGCGCAACCAAGTCAACGAATGCCTGCGACCGGCGTGTCAATCGGCGTCGATTGCCAAGCCGGCAAACAGGTCCTCGCCACCGTTGTGCAGCCGGGTGTGATGTTGCCTGCACAGCCATCTCACCTTGAGCGGGTCGCCATAATCATCATGGTGAGCATCCGTCTGAAAACTTCCGCAGACCTCGCATCCCTTCCTGGTCAGCTCGCCGCTTTTGAGCGCGCGCTGGACCGTCAAGTGCGCCCGATATTTTTCGGCATTCTGGCGTCGCCAGTTGGCTTGCCTGGTGTCCGTCTTGAGATTGAGGTCGTTCATGCTCGCCTCCAATTCTCCCGGCAGCATAGATGAGTCGTGCCATTTTCGCGCGAAACCTCAATTTCCAGCTATGGGGTGAGGCGCGATCACCTTCTGGCCGCACGCCAGCCAGCTGCCCGAGCCTCATCTTCCGAACAGAACCAGCGTTCGCCCTTGGGTTCAGAGATTTTCGTGCGGTCATAGAATTTCTGGCCCGGAACGTGGTAGATGCGCTTGCCCTTACGGCTGATATTACCTTTGACATTGCAGGCGGCTGATTGCCCGACGATGGCGAAGCTGGGGCTCTGAATTACCTCTGACGGTGCAATCTGATCCCGCTGGGCCGCGCGCCAGTCCCAGGGTTTTTGGAATTCTCCTTGCCAGACGCCTCGTCGCGCCGCTCGTGCTGAAGCCTCCAGCGCTGCAAAACCGCCGTTCGAGTATCGAGGCCAATCCACCGCGTTCCCGTTTGCAACAAGCCATTCCTGAACTGACTGGCCATCTGCCCGGGCACACTTGCCGACAAAACGGCCATATTGATCCCAATCAACAAACCGGCAAGACGTCGGGCGAGAGGCGGCGAGGAATTTGTCCAGCACATTCGCGGCATCCCGGCCGCATGCGTAGGATTTTCCCGAAGTGCTCTGACACCGCTGGGCGCTTTCGGGGGCGTCGATGCCGTTGAAGCGGATACGCTGGCCAGCGATTTCGATGGTGTCGCCGTCGATCACCGTGGCGGGGCCGACAAGGGTCTGGTCGGCCGCAGTAGCAGACGATGTCGTGATCGAAGGCACCTTTGAGCTGACAAAGGCCCAGCCACGCTCGACAAAATTGGCGGCAGCAGTCATCCCCAAGATGATAACAATGGGTAGCAGTCTATATATGAGGTAAGGCAGCCTGCGCCGCCGCCTTCCACGTCGGTTGCGGGGATATTTTACAACTCTACCCATGTGCAGAGTCCAGCACAGGTGGCGTAAACATGGATATAAGGGCCGGTGTAAATCTGTCTGGTTTCCCAACGAGATTGGCGACCGTGAAGTCACTCCATTGATCGAGTACGACCCCTACAGCGGCGCGCGGCCGGTTCACTGAACCGGCCAGCCTTTCCGATCCCAACCTAGCGGCGCCGCGCGCCGCCCCTTTATCTTGCAGATGTCCGCTCGCAGCCCCGTTTTGTTCGTGCTCCTGGCGGAGCCAGGCGTCCGCGCAACGGCTTTGCCGTCCTCCACTTCGTTTCGGCCCTGGGGCCTATCCCATCACACAGACGCGATGGATGTCTGGAGGGGTGCGCGGCACGCCTTTTGGCTCCGCCTGAGAACCCTGTGACGGGGCTGCGATCGGCGCGGTCTCGAGAATGGAGTTTTAAGAAGATGAACAGGAAAGAAAATAAACCCCGTGTGGATATCTATGCGCGCATCACGGATAAGATCGTCGCCGATCTGGAGAAGGGCGTACGCCCCTGGATGCAACCCTGGCATTCGGGCAATGCCGCCGGCCGCGTGACCCGGCCGCTGCGGCATAACGGTTTGCCATATTCCGGCATGAATGTGCTGCTGTTATGGTCGGAAGCCATGGCGCGTGGCTATGGTTCCGCCATGTGGATGACGTTCAAGCAAGCACTCGAGCTCGGTGGAGCCGTGCGCAAGGGCGAAACCGGCACGATGGTTGTGTTCGCCAGCCGCTTTACCAAGACCGAAACCGATACTTCCGGCGCGGAACAGGACCGCGAGATCCCCTTCCTGAAGGCGTATACGGTTTTCAATGTCGCCCAGATTGATGGTCTGCCGGATCACTATTACGCCCAAGCTGAGCCTGTCAGCGATCCGGTCGAGCGGATCGAGCATGCCGATCGGTTTTTCGCCAATACGGGTGCGATCATCCGGCATGGCGGGGATCGTGCCTATTATGCCCCGGCCAGCGACCACATCCAGATGCCGCCATTCGAGACGTTTCGAGATGCCGAGTCCTACGTCGGCATCCTGAGTCATGAGGCGACCCATTGGACGGCGGCGGCACATCGCGTTAACCGCGACCTCAGTCGCTATGCCAAGGACAAAAGCGAACGGGCGCGCGAAGAGCTGATCGCGGAACTCGGAAGCTGCTTTCTCTGCGCCGATCTCGGTATCGTGCCGGAATTGGAGCCGCGTCCGGATCATGCAAGCTACCTTGGCTCCTGGTTAAAAGTGCTTGCCGACGACAAGAGGGCGATATTTTCGGCTGCGGCACATGCACAGCGTGCCATTGCTTTCCTGCATGGCCTGCAGCCACAGGTAGACCAGGAGCGTGAGGCCGCCTGATGCTTTACGCTCCGAGTATCGAGGGGGACGGCGAGGTGCCGTCTCCGATCCGTCGTAGTGTTCTCAGCCTTGGAGGCGGTGTACAAGACGACACTGCTCGCGCTGATGGCGGTCCATGATCATTTTGGGTCGTTGGTTGGGCGATTTTCTCCTGCATCGTTCGCGCCAGTCCGGCACGCGACCTGAATTCTCAATTCGTTTCATGCCGACATTGGACAGGCGCGTTTCACTGGGTCTTCCCGCGAATTATGGTGTTTGCTCTGGAAAATGTCATTCAATCGCATTACATTCCTCTCGAGCGATAGGAGACATCCATGGCGACGAATGCGCTTGTGCAGACACGCATCGATTCCGGCATCAGAGACCGCGCCGCTTCCGTGCTTGAAGGAATGGGGCTGACGGTTTCCGATGCAGTGCGCATCCTCTTGACGCGCACCGCCAACGAAGGCGCCCTGCCGCTGGAACTGGTCAGTAACAGTGAGGCTTACGATGCCTGGTTTCGCGCCAAGGTGATGCAGGCGCTCGAAGACACAAGGCCGGACTCCAGCGCCAAGGATGTCGAGGCGCATTTCGCGTCAAGGCGTGAGGCCGCGCTGCGCAAGGCGGACGCATCAAAATCATGAGGCTTACGTGGTCAGCGTTCGCGCTTGCTGATCGCGACGCCGTCTTCACGCACATCGAAGCCGACAGTCCGCGTGCGGCGATCGCTGTCGACGAGCATATTGCGCAGGTCGTGCTCCGCCTCGTCGAGTTCCCCGAAAGCGGCCGTCCTGGGCGGGTGCCTGGCACACGCGAACTGGTCATTCCCCGAACGCCCTATGTTGCGGCCTATGCCCTGACCACGGATCGCATTCGCATCCTGCGTGTGCTCCACGGAACCCAGATGTGGCCGGAAGACTTTGCATCCGACTAGCTGCCGCAACGCAATCGCCTGCACAGCGCCATGCTTGGGTGCCGATCTCGGCTGAAGCGGGAGCCTGGGGTTCGTCAGCCGACCGCCTTCCTCCGCATCGTCACTATGTCCGCAGGTCGGGTTCAACGCCGGGTCAGCCTGACGTGTGAGGTCTAGCAGCACCTTGCGGACCTGCCACGGCGTCTCCGTCCCGATACCGGTGTGAGGGGATGTTGACACGATCCTGCATGACTGGCTTGGCGAAAGCGTGCGAACTGCCAATCGTCGGGATGGATTTCAGTCTAACCGGTCGCTGTCTTGTGGTTATGAGGCCGACAATGCAACGCCGGTCTTCATTCCGGTTCCCGCAAAGGCCACGTCCATCTGCGTCCTCGATGTGACTGGTCTGACCGAAGGACGATCCCGCTTAAGCGGTCTCTCGATCTTGTCCCGGCAACCGCCTTCGCGACTTTCTTCCCCTGCGAACTGCGTTCGCATTCCTCGCGAACCAAGAAAGTCTCTTCCGGCCGTCTTCCACTTCGTTCCAGCCCCTGGCGGGATGCAGGTCGATCGCCTCCGATCCATCGACCGTCATCGAGGTCGCGATAGGCGCGGCCCGAGCAACAGAGGAATGAGACACATGGCTACCATCGGCACCTTCGCTTCCACGGGCAACGGCTTCACCGGTTCGATCAAGACCCTTAACCTCAACGTCAAGGCCAAGCTGGTCCGCGTCGACAACCCCTCCGACAAGGGACCGCACTTCCGCATCTTCGCAGCCGCTAATGTCGAGCTCGGTGCAGCATGGCAGAAAGTCTCCGCCGAGGGCCGCGACTACCTCTCGGTCAAGCTGGACGACCCGAGCTTCCCCGCTCCGATCTACGCCACCCTGATCGAGGTGGAAGGCGAGGAAGGCCTGCAACTGATCTGGTCCCGCCCAAATCGGGACTGAGCATCCCAGCAAGAGGACCCCGCCGCACAGGTGGGGTTCCTCGTGCGTTTGGAGAAGCCGGAACCAGGCATCGAGCCTGCTTTCGGCTTTTCTGGCGCCAACCGGATGGGGTGGAGGTCTGCTCAGATCGTCCGAGGATGCCATGGCGTTCCGAAGGCCTCAAGGACTTCGTGGTTCCCCCAAAATGCTTGCGCATTTCGGCTCCCCCACTTGCCGGCTCCGCCGGTCGCTGCGCGCTCCTTGACCCCTCCGGTCCACCATGACCGCCGGTGTCGTCTTTCACCAACGTCAAGGAGACGAACATGTCGATCGATCAACACATTGAGGAACTGCGCGCCGAGCTGCGGAACGCTGTCTACCGCGACGAGCGCCGCGAGATTCAGACGGAGCTGGAACTGGCTCTTGCCGAGCGCGAGGCGATGCTTGCGGAAGCCTACGGTGAAATCAGCAACGAGCCTCCCATCTAGGGAGGCTCTCATCAGCGCCGCATCGGTTGCGAGCGGCGCTGATCGATCCGCTGGATGCGGCCAAACAAGCTTCGGCTTCCCAACTCAGCCGTTCAAGGCATCCTTGATCGCCTTGGCCGGCGTGAAGGTCAGCTTCTTCGATGCCGCGATCTTGATCGTCGCACCGGTCGATGGATTGCGGCCGTCGCGTGCCGGGGTTTCTTTCACCTTGAATTTCCCGAACCCTGGGATCGATGTTTCCGCGCCGCTCGCAGCAGCGTCGGCGATCTGCTTGAACACGCTGTCCACGATGTTTTTAGCCAGCGCCTTGGTCAGGTTGTTGTCGGTCGCGATCTTGTCGGCAATCTCGATGGCAGTCGTCATGAATTTTTGCTCCTTGGTGTTGTTACAGCCACTCTGTGGCATGCAATGTCACTATGGCGGTAGGGCGCGGATGACGTGCTGGGTCAAAATCCCCGGAAAACAGCACGCTTCAAGGCGAATTTTGTCTATGGAGCGATGTAGCCGCGCTTGCCCTTGCTACGTGCCAGTTGCGCGAACGCTTTGTCGGCGTCCACGTTCTCATCGAACGTCTGCATCATGGCCTGGCCGTGCGCGCCAATGCGGCCCCAGTAGCGGATTACGGAAGCACCACCGAATAGCGTTGGCTGGATGGAGAGCAGGTAGAAGCGCCGCATGTTTTGCGCAGGATCGATACGGCGAAGATGAAGCTGTCCTGTCTCAGATTTCGGCATGGGCGGATTCTCGCCCCCTGCAGACGCAACGTCCAACGACTTCGTTGAATCAATCACGCCCGGTCGATTCATCGGGGTGATGCGTCAATGATCACCACCCCGATGTTGGATCTGGGTGATGGATCATTCGCACCCGTACGATATCGGCGGAAATCCCTATTCAGGCGGTAACGGGCGATCAAAGAACGCAAGGCCGGCGTCGGTTAGTGAAAGCGTCCGTCTACTGCCCGCAGTCATTGCCGGATACAGGATCTCAGCCAAGCCAAGATCGAGAAGTTTTCTCACCCGCCGCCAGGGCATGTCCAATTCTTCACCTCGAGCAATCGCCTCAAGATCACCTACGATGGCCGCGTGTTGACCTGCCGAGACGAGCGGGACGGCAAGTTCGGACGATGCGATGCCAATCGCGTGGTTTGATGATCTCTGATGGATCGGTTCCGGCAATGCGCGTTCCCTTCCCACAAACTCAGAATTAATCGCCATTGACCACGCAATTCGTCCGGATAGAACCTTCGCGGTGGTCGAACCACTCGGTGGTCCCGACCCCATCCGACCCCGCAGCGATAACAGCCATGACGATCAACGGTGCTCCGAGCGACATCATGTCTTCATCACCGTATGAAACCTGTTCTCGCCGACGATCGAGCGCATGTCCTCGCGCCGAAACCAGATGGCGCGTCCGCAGCGCAGCGGCGCGTTGCCGGCGGTAAAGACGATCTGTTCGTCGAGACGCATGCGCATGACCTCATGCGGAAGGATCAACCGACGGCTCGAAAGTTGCTTCGATCGCGCACGTGACGATCCCCGCATGCCGGACGATCGGTTGGTCTGGTCAACTTCCACGGTGGTGTCGCCGCACCTCTTTGAGATGTAGTCGGCCGTGTCCGGGTCGTTGATCGCCGAGAACGAGATCCAGGATGCTGACTCGAACCATTTCGAGGTGGCGTCGCGGCCGCCATAGGCTTCGCGCATCTGGCCAATCGATTGGAAGATCAGGGTCAGCATGATGCCGTATTTGCGGCCTGCGTCGCGCGCTGTTTCAAGGATGCGCAGATAGCCGAGACGAGCGACTTCATCGAGCAAAAATAGCGTCCTGCCCGCAACCTCGCCATTGCGGTTGTAAATCGCGTTGAGCAACGAGCCGATCACGACGCGCGCCAAACCCGGATGCGCCTCGAGTACCTTCAGGTCGAGCGCGATGAAGATGTCGGTATCGCCCTTGGCGAGGTCATCGGTGGAGAAGCTGTCACCTGAGATGAGGCGGGCATAGTTCGGATAGGAGAGCCAGTGCGTTTCCTTGACCGCATTGGCATAGACCCCGGAAAATGTCTCCGGCGTCATGTTGACGAAGACGGCCACGTTCTCGCGCACGAATTCCGATCCCGATTGCTCGTGGATGCGGGTCAGCCGCTCACGCAGCTTCGGCTCCGGCTCCGAGAGATTGGCCCGGACACGGCGCAACGTCTGGTCTTTTTCCTCGGTGTGCCCAGACAGGCAAACGTCCGCGATCAACGCGGTGAGGAGTTGCATCGCGGAGGCGCGGAAGAAGTCGTCACGGGCGGACGCCGCCCGTGCGTTGTCAGTCATGATCCAAGTCGCGACGGCGACAATGTCCTCCTCCTTGGTACCGCCGAAGCGCCCAATCCAGTCGAGCGCGTTGAAGCCGATCGCGGGATTGGCGGGATCGAGTACGATCACCTTGCGCCCGGCCCGACGCCGATGATCGAGGACCATCGGCGCGACCTCGCTTGACGGATCGAGCACGACCAGGCTGCCGCCCCATTTGAGCGCAGTGGGTATCGTGACGGACGTGGTTTTGAACCCGCCCGAGCCGGCGAAGACGATGCCATGCGAGGAGCCGAACGATCCGTCGAAGCAGAGTAAGGGAGACCGCCCGCCGGCCCCCCATGTCTCCCGCGCATCCGTGCGGAACGACATCCCGGCCACGCTGTCGCGGTCGACTCGGTAGCGTTCACCGATGACAACACCACCAGGGTCGGGAAAGAGCTTCGTTGCCTCGCTCATACCCATGAAGTCGGTCTCGCCATGGATTGCGCGCTTGCCATGAACGCGGCGGGGCGAGGCGGTGATGAAGGCGGCGTTTCCCCTCAGCGCGACGCGTAGCGCAAAGCCCCAGGTGATGAGCGCCAGGACGGCGCCGGTCATCACGGATGGATCGAGATAGGAAACTACCGATTGGCCGGCAGGCACCTTGCCGAAGAGTAACATGAGACGGAACGTCTCGCGCACCATCGCCACCGTGGCGACAAGCCCGCTGCCGATCATGACACCAGCACCGGCGAACCTGATATTTGCCGCGCCGTTGGCGGCGAACAGAAAGATCACGCCTATCATCGCGGCAAACGCATAGGGCAACGCAAGACCGACGCGGCCAAGCAGCAGCTTTGCTTGCGCGGTCGATCCGAACGCCGCAAGCCAGTATTCGATCCCAGCCATCCCGATCGCGGTCACCGTCATCAGTACCGCAGGGACGACGACGAGAAAAAGCCTATTCGCCGTCACGGCCGAAAGCCTCCGCGCCGATCGCCGTGAGCCGCGAGCGCTCCGCCTCGTTGGTCTTCAGTCGCATGGCCCCTTCGAGCAGCAGGCCGAGCAGCAAAGCCCGCTTCTCATAACGCAGCCCCGCCTTTACGATGAGGCCGCCGAGCTCGATCTTCTCGCGCGTGTCCTTCTTGCGCGCCTCGCTGGTTGCGGTCCGGTCCATGCGCTCAAGCCTCGCCAGAGCCGCCCGCATCCGCGCTAGACGTGACCGCCGCGCTCTGCGCGCCGGCACCTCCGCTGGCGCCTGCATTCTTCTTCCCGGTCGGCTTTCTTTGGTCAGCGCGAAACCGCGCGGCGAGTTCCTCGAACGCGACAAGGAGCTCGGTGTCCTCGACCACGATCTCGCCAATCCCTGCCTTCAGCGCAATCCGGCCAATGCGCTCGGCCTCGCGCGTCTCGGAATGCTTCAACTGCTCCTGAAGGCGAGCGATTTCTTCCCTGATACGTGATGAGGGCTTCTTCATCGGGTTGCTTCTCCGGTTGGTCCTGGCGTGACTTTGTCCGTGCCAGACTTGCCCGGAGGGCTGTCATAGGAAAGGTGCAAAATTGCACGTCGGCAAGGCCGACACTTTCGTTGATCATCCCGGCCGATCCGAAGGAGCGGTTCCAAGGGCGCAATTATACGTCGCTGGTGCGACGTGCTGCTCAGTGGCAGGACAGGCCACCGCTCCCGAAGAATTGTGGTTCGCAATCGGGAGCGTCGTCACCGTGGCCATCGCGCATTTTTCCGTCAGCATCGTTAGCCGCGGCGACGGCCGCAGCGCGGTGCTGTCGGCGGCGTACCGCCATTGCGCGAAGATGGAGTTCGAGCGCGAGGCGCGCTCGGTCGATTATTCTCGCAAGCAGGGGCTTGGGCATGAGGAATTCCTGCTTCCCGCCGATGCGCCCCAATGGGCGCGGATGCTGATCGCGGACCGCTCAGTCGCTGGTGCTTCGGAAGCCTTCTGGAACAGGGTCGAAGCTTTCGAGAAGCGCTCCGATGCTCAACTCGCCAAGGATCTTACCATTGCCCTGCCGCTGGAGTTATCGCCCGCGCAGAACATCGCGTTGGTTCACGACTTCGTCGAGCGGCAGATCCTATCGAAGGGCATGGTTGCGGACTGGGTCTATCATGACAATCCGGGCAATCCGCATATCCATCTGATGATGACGCTGCGGCCGCTGACCGAGGATGGGTTTGGCGCAAAGAAGGTTGCGGTCCTCGCCGAGGACGGGCGGCCGCGCAGGACGAAGGACGGGAAGATCGTCTATGAGCTTTGGGCTGGCGGAGCCGATGACTTCAATGCGTTTCGCGACGCCTGGTTCGAGCGGCAGAACCATCATCTCGCTTCCAATGGGATTGATCTACGCATCGATGGACGCTCCTACGAGAAGCAGGGCATCAGTCTCGTACCGACCATCCATCTCGGCGTCGGGACCAAGGCGATCGAGCGCAAGACGGCATACCAGGGGTGGAAGCCTTCGCTTGAAAGGATCGAACTGCAGGAAGAGCGGCGCAGAGAAAACACCCGCCGTATCATGGCTCAGCCGGAGCTCGTTCTCGATCTGATCACGAGAGAAAGAAGCGTCTTCGACGAACGCGATGTCGCGAAAGTGTTGCATCGCTATATCGACGATACTGGTGTCTTCCAGCATTTGATGGCGCGTGTTCTCCAGAATCCGCAAGTGCTGCGCCTGCAACGTGACACAATCGAGTTCGCAACGGGAAAGAGGGTGCCTTCCCGTTACACGACACGGGAGCTGATCCGGCTTGAAGCGGAGATGGCACGGCAGGCGATGTGGCTGTCGGGCCGGGGGTCGCATGGTGTTTCAGGGCAGGTCCTGGAGACTACGTTCCAGCGCCATGCCCGGCTTTCCGAAGAGCAGCGGACGGCCATTGAGCATGTCGCTGGCCCTGTTCAGATCGCAGCCGTCGTCGGCCGGGCGGGCGCTGGCAAGACCACGATGATGAAGGCCGCTCGCGAGGCGTGGGAGCTCGCCGGCTACCGGGTCGTTGGCGCAGCACTTGCCGGCAAGGCAGCCGAGGGACTTGAGAAGGAAGCCGGCATCGCCAGCCGCACACTCGCTTCATGGGAACTGCGTTGGAGCAAGGGCCGTGACCTGCTCGACGGCAAGACCGTATTCGTCATGGACGAAGCCGGCATGGTCGCCTCGAAACAGATGGCGGGCTTCGTCGATGCCGTCGTCAGGGCTGGCGCCAAACTCGTGCTTGTCGGCGATCCGGAACAGTTGCAACCGATCGAGGCGGGCGCGGCCTTCCGGGCGATCGTCGATCGCATCGGCTATGCGGAACTCGAGACGATCTATCGCCAGCGCGAAGACTGGATGAGGCAGGCCTCGCTTGATCTTGCGCGCGGCAATGTCGACCGGGCACTGTCGGCTTACCTCGACCAGGGCAGGGTTCTCGGATCGCCACTCAAGGCCGATGCCGTTGAAAACCTGATCTCCGATTGGAACCGCGACTACGATCCGGCGAAATCCATGCTGATGCTGGCGCATCTGCGCCGCGATGTGCGCATGCTCAATATCATGGCGCGCGAAAAACTTGTTGAGCGTGGTTTGGTCGGTGAGGGCCATGCCTTCAAAACTACCGACGGCGTTCGCCAGTTCGACAGCGGTGACCAGATCGTTTTCCTCAAAAACGACGGTTCGCTGGGCGTCAAGAACGGCGTGATCGGCCGTGTCGTCGAGGCAGGTCCGAACTGGGTCCTCGCCATCGTGGGCGAGGGCGATCAGAGCCGTTCTGTCACGGTAGAACAACGGTTCTACAGCAATCTCGATCACGGCTACGCAACGACGGTCCACAAATCGCAGGGCGTCACCGTCGACAAGGTGAAGGTGCTGGCTTCACTCTCCCTGGACCGGCACCTGACCTATGTTGCGATGACGCGGCATCGCGAGGATCTGCACCTTTATTACGGCCGCCGCTCCTTCGCCTTCAATGGCGGATTGGCGAAGGTTCTTTCCCGAAAGAATGTCAAGGAAACCACGCTGGATTACGAGCGCGGCACGCTCTACCGCCAGGCGCTCGCCTTTGCGGAAAATCGCGGCCTGCACATCGTACAGGTGGCTCGAACGATGGTGCGGGACCGGCTCAACTGGACGCTGCGTCAAAAGCGAAAGATCGCCGATCTGGGGCTACGACTTCGCGTTATGGGCAAGCGTCTCGGCCTGTTGCAATCCCCGCCTACGCAAACCAGAAAGGAGGCTCGCCCAATGGTCGCCGGCGTGACGATGTTCCCCAACTCCGCGAGCGATGCCGTTGAGCGAAGGCTCGACGCCGATCCCGTTTTGAAGAAACAATGGGAAGAGGTGTCGATCCGTTTCCGCTATGTGTTCGCCAATCCAGAGACGGCGTTCCGGGCGATGAACTTCGATGCCGTCCTCGCCGACAAGGATGGTGCCCGCCGGACGCTTCAGAGGCTTACATCTGATCCCGCTTCCATCGGTCCGCTCAAGGGTAGGACGGGGGTACTGTCCAGCAAGTCGGACCGGGACGCGCGGCGTGTGGCCGAAATCAACGTGCCGGCGCTGAAGCGTGACATCGAGCGATATGTCGAGATGCGCGAGAGCGCAGAACAGCGGATCGAGGCAGAGGAGAAGGCGCTCAGACATCGGGTCTCGATCGACATTCCCGCACTCTCGCCAGCCGCGCGCACGGTGCTCGAGCGGGTCCGCGACGCGATCGACCGCAACGATCTGCCGGCAGCACTGGGATATGCGCTCAGCGACCGCGAGGCAAAACTGGAAATCGACGGTTTCAACGAGGCGGTTGCGGAACGGTTTGGAGAACGCAGCCTGCTTGCTAGCGCCGCGCGTGAGCCGTCCGGCAAGCTCTTCGACAAATTGGCCGACGGTCTCCAGCCGCAAGAGCGTGAACGCCTCAAGGATGCCTGGCCGGTGATGCGCACCGCCCAGCAGCTTGCCGCCCATGAGCGCACGACCGCAACGCTGAAACAGGTCGAGGACCTTCGGCTTTCGCAGCGCCAGAATCCGATAATGAAGCAATGACGCGGCGCGGTCTCATTGTGTGGATTGGTGTCTCGGCCACTGCAATTCTCAGTACGTCCATCATCGCGCTGGTTGGCGGTTACCGGCTGAACATGACGCCGAGCGAGGCGCTCGGACTTTGGCGCATCAAGGAGCTAAATCGACCAGTCGCGATTGGCGATCTCGTCTTCGCCTGCCCGCCGCCGAGCGCACCGTTCCTGGAAGCTCGGAAGCTCGGATATCTCCGCTATGGTCTCTGCGCCGGCGGCCTCGCGCCGCTCATCAAGGCCGTCGCGGCACTACCCGGCCAGAATGTCGAAATTGGCGCGGATGTCGTTATCGACGGCCGACCGATCCCGGCATCCGGCATCCGCGCGACGGACGGTGAGGGCAGGCCGCTTCGACCCTTCGCCGGCGGCATCGTTCCGCTCGACCACTTGTTCCTCCACTCATCCTTTGCGAGCTCCTATGACTCCCGATACTTCGGACCGCTGCCGACGTCCGGCCTTCTCGGCCTGGCCCGCCCGGTCCTCACCTTCGATCCGTGACCGCTGGCGTGCGACGCTTCTGGTCCTACTCGCGGTCTTTGTCGGTATGGTCGGCTGGAGCGGCCATGTGCTCGCCCTTCCGGTCGCCATGATCTTCCCGGCCCTCTGGGCGCTGTCACCGTCGCGTCTGGTTGCGAGCTTGGTATCGGCCGGATACTTCCTCGCCGCCTCGCGTGGCCTGCCGCAGGGCGTGGCGAACTTCTATGCTGCCGATCTCTGGCCCGGCCTCCTGCTCTGGCTGGCAGCCTCGGTATTCTTCGTTGGTGTGCATGCAGTGCTCTGGGCAAAGGAACCAGGAAGATGGCTTTCGGGAAGGGGCGTGGCGGTGCGCTATCTGGTGGTAGCAGCGCTCATGGCACTGCCGCCGTTCGGCATCGCCGGTTGGGCGCAACCATTGACGGCAGCGGGCGTGCTGTTTCCGGGATGGGGATGGTGGGGTCTTGCTGCGACCGCGGTTGGCCTCATGACGATGACCTCACGGTATTGGTCGATAGCGGCCATCGTCCTGGGAGGTTTCTGGCTCTGGTCGGCCGCGACGTGGACGCCGCCAGACCCCCCCGAAGGTTGGAAAGGCGTCGACCTTGATCTGGGACAAAGCCTTGGGCGGGATGGATCGCTCGAGCATCACCATGACCTGATTGCAACCGTGCGCGCGGCCGCAAGCGGTAACACCCGCTTCATCGTGCTTCCGGAAAGCGCGCTCGGCTTCTGGACGCCGACCGTTTCGCGCCATTGGCAGCAGGGCCTGCGCGATCTCGATGTCACCGTGCTCGCCGGTGCAGCCGTCATCGACGCGGGCGGCTACGACAACATGCTGGTGGCAATCTCGGCCGACAAGGCATCTGCCCTCTACCGTGAGCGCATGCCGGTGCCGGTGTCGATGTGGCAACCCTGGGGCGCCTGGTTTGGCGATACAGGTGGTGCGCGAGCGCACTTCTTCGCCAATCCGGTTGTCGAGATCAAGGAGACGAGGATCGCGGCACTGATCTGCTACGAGCAGCTCATCCTGTGGCCGGTACTCCAGTCGATGCTGCATTCTCCCGACATCATCGTCGCGACCGGCAACGGCTGGTGGACAGCCGGAACCTCGATCATCGGGATCCAGAAAGCCAGCGTGGCCGCCTGGGCGAAGCTCTTCGGCCTGCCCGTGGTGATGTCCTTCAACTCATGAAGAAAGAAAGAGAATGCGGATGATTGAAGCTGCCCTCATTCAGCAATGCGCCGATCCGGGCCTCAAACCAGCGATTGTCGAGAAGTTCATCGAGCGTGTTGGATCGCAGGATTCACTGACGGTTACGGTCAGATCCGGCAACCGCGTCGTGCTGGTGCCGAAGCCCGCCACGCCTGACGAGGCAATGACGCTCATCCGTCAGCATGTCGGCCGCCACACCGTGCGCGTCGGGGTCACGCAGTACCCGGCCGGTCTCGGCGTCGTCGAGGCGGGGGAACTGACGCCAGATATCGTCGACCCTTGCGAGAACATCCGCATGGGCACGGCGCTCTTCGCCAAGGTCTATCGCATCGTCACCAAATGGTACGGCAACGCGGTCGAGGAGGCTTTCGACGACGCCATCATAGCCTGGCGGACCGGGTATTTCGAGGGGATGGCGGTGTTTCGGGCCGATGATCCGGGGAATGTTTCGCTTGCCATTCCTAAGTCGGAGAATCCGTCGGACGAGGAAAATCCCGGTCAGGATGGAGCGGTGGCGGAAGAAGCCCTCGGTCAGTCCAATAGACGTGTTGGACAAGAAGACCCCAACGAGGCCGGCATCCGCGTAGATCTTTCGGGGATTGGAGCGGGGCGCCCTTAGAGACCGAAAGACCGGTCAATTGAGGTGCCTATCGGCATCCATTCTGCCGTGCGGGATCCGCACGACGATAAAGTGGTGGCTTCCACGCGATAGAAAAGGACGTGTGTGCCGACCGAGTATTTCAGGTAGCCGGCGCACCGTCGCTGTCCGTCCACGTTTTCGACCAGCGGCCAAGTCCTGACGGGCATCGCGGATGTCGTCCGTGTAGCGGTCGGCCTGATCAAGGCTCCAGTGTTCTACCGTATAGTCCCAGATGTGGTCCATATCGGCCTGAGCGGCTGGGGTCAGCAAAAGCTGCGTCATCGCGCCCCGGAACCGGAAACGGCTTGCTTGCGGGCCTTGAACGCCTCGAAATCAAATTCCGTAGCTTGCCCGGACTCCTCGCCCGCGATGAGCGCTGCCTCAAGCGCCCTCACCTTTCCTTCGTGCTCCTCCAGCAGGCGTAAACCTGCGCGCACGACGTCGCTCGCCGAGCCGTAGCGCCCGCCCTGGACCTGGGTATCGATGAAAGTCGCAAAGTGGTCGCCCAGAGAGATTGAGGTGTTTCGTGCCATATCGAGCACCTCCTTTCTCGTTATTATGCCAACAATTGGTACGCCTACAACGGCGCGTGAATTCTCGCCGGTCGCGACGAGGGAATATCAGGGCGGGCCATTGCAGCTCGAATGGATCGAAGGCAACAAACGCTAGGAATAGCATTTATCGACAACCACGGGAGGGATAGCACGAACGGATATGGGGTCTCCTCTACGAGGAGGTACCATTCGTCGCGTATCCCGAAATCTCATTCAAGACTAGCAGTTAGCCACGGTTGCAACTATAACCCTCGCGGGGCGGTACGCGCCGCCTTGGGGCGTTAGAACCCCTGAACACAGCGGCTGATGTCGACCGGATCGACATCGGATCCTCTGGCTTTTGGCCGGGGGCCTGCGACGTATGTCCAGGTACCTCGGTGCTAAAGGTCGTAGGGCCCGACTGTGTTCGGTGTTCTAAACCCCCGGCTTGGGGTCAAGGGATGAAGTCAGCGGGGGCGAACCGCGGACAATATCCAAGGCGAAAACGGATGGAACATGACGATCGGTCGCGTGGCGAAACGGTGGAACTGAGACCCGTGATTGGCCTGACGCAAGGACTTTCGAAGTCCGATATCGAGGTTTTGACAGTAGACGCAATCCTGCAGCATCGAAGGCTCTCGGAAGAAGCGGAAGTCCTCTATCAGGCCCTTCCGGAGGAATTGCAGGCCGGCAGGGAATTCGGCGGTCCTAGACACCTCGAATATATTCGAGCCATGATTCACATGCATGCACAGATGGCGGTTCTTTCGTCACTACTCAATGTGCTTGGTTACACTCCGGCCGTTCACGAAATTAACTGAACGTCGCTTAGATTAGGTTTCGCCGGATTGCGATCGCAGTAAGCTGAGTGATGTTGTAGACGCCAAACCTCTTCTTCGCGTTTTCGAGGTTAATTCTGACGGTGTTATATTTGACACCTTCGATCTGCGCGATCTCCTCGGCGGTCTTGCCGGCTTCAATCCAGCGCAGGTATTTCGCCTCCTTCGGCGTAAACAGCATCGTGTCTTGAGCGGTTGGTTCGGCGCGAAGGAGCGTGATGCGGGAATGTAGCTGTCCGACAGCGGCGGCCGCAGCAACGGCATCAATATCCTTGTCGAGGGAGATCGCCGAGCCACTTGCAGCTAATGTGAACATGGACATCGAGCCGTTTGGAGTGCGGATCGGAATCGTAATTCCGGACCGAATGCCAAAGTCGGACGATGCGGAATACATGTCCTTTTGCTGTCTGGTCAGGAAGTTCTTGTCCTGCTCCCAGGACCACGTGAAAGCGCGCTGAACTGTCTTTGCCTTTGAAACCACGGGATCAACTGCCTTGAAATTGTTTTCAAAGTAGACCCGCTGCCATTCCTGTTCATAGTTCGATACTGCATAGCTATGACCATTGCCGGCGTGGAAGAACGCAAATCGCCCAAAGCCCAGTTCTTCCGAGAGAGCGACCAGGGCCTCTTTCATTCCGTTTACGCCATGACCGATCGCGGTGACATCAGTCAGCTTTTGCAGCCAATGCTTCATTCGTTTCCTTTCCGACAGCCAACCTTGTCGTCTCGACACGGCAAGGGCCGAACTTGCTCGCAGCTTATCCCCCAGCATCACGGTTCGCGTTCTATCACGCGGAGCAAGTTTTCGAAGCCGGAAAAGGCAATTTCTTGGCTGGTTATGCGCAACAAGGTGCCCTGGGGTTTCACTTTTGCCCGCCAGAAGAATTTCGGTGCGCTGGCTGCACTCCATCGAGCATCGCATCAACTAGCAAGCTGGCAAGCAGCCGCGGACATCTCGCCGGGGCAGGAATATCGGGGCGGATTACGTCGCAGAAGGGCCGGTTCTAGCGGGAATAGATGCCGGGGAAGACCATGTCCTGATCTACAAGGATGGCGAATTTGTACCCAGGACGGATATTCAACGTCGGCTGCACATCCATGTTGCGCTGAATCGTCCGATCCGCCACTCGCCCAAAGGTCTCGGCGAAATTCCGTCTCGCTGCGTCTGAGGCGGTGTCCTGCGTCGCAAGAGTCGAAGACTGCGGTACGGCCATGTCGATGCCGGTTCCGATCATTGCAATCATAATTGCCGACCCGAAAGTCTGAAGCCATTTCCGATCGACCTTGTCGCGGAAGCCGCTATAGCCCTGCATGTCGACCCCGGCCATGCCGCCAATCTGAAGGGTCGAGCCGTTCGGAAAAATGATGTCTGTCCAGACGACAAGCACGCGGGACTGGCCGAATGAGACCTTGCTGTCGTAGCGGCCGAAGAGCTTGGTTCCTTGCGGGATCAGTAGGCGATGCCCGGTGGCGCTGTCATAGACATTCTGCGAGACTTGAGCGGTGATGCGCCCAGGGAGGTCGGAGTTGATACCGGTGATGAGGGTTGCCGGTATCACCGAGCCGCGCTTGAGTTCATAGGGCGATTGCTGAGGCACCACGTTGTTCGGCAAGTAGCCGAGTTCCTTGAGATCGGTGTTGAAGAAGTCCTGCTTGCTACGCTGGCGGTTCGGGTCGACGTTCTGCTCGCCGAGGCCTGCGCGCAGAGCTGCCGAGTAAAGATCGGCGGCAGATCCGGCAGGGGAGACGGCTGTCGAGCCAGGAACCGCTGCCCCGGCGCCGGGATTGTTAGATGGCTCCCCTGCCCTTGCCTCGAGCTTGCTGCGGTCGATTGCGAGCGGCGCATCGTAGGCGGCATTGTTTGCCTGAAGGCGCGCCATCTGGTGGCGATGTCGTTCGCGCAGATATTGTTCGCGCTGCTCACGCTCCAGGCGCGCCCGCCAGACTTCTTCCGGCTCGAGCTCTGGCGTCGATCGGGCCTCATCCTGCCGGTCCGGCTGCGGCGTGAAGGGATTGGTTTCTTCCTTCGTCTCGACCGGCGCCGGCTGGAACGTCGTTGTCTGCTGCGGCTCACCGATGATTCCATCCGAGACCCCACGCTTGATCTGGTCGGCGAAGGTCGAGGCCGGGTTGCCGGAGCTTGCCTCCAGGCCGGAATTGCCCCGAAAATATAGCCCGCGCGACGTTAGGCCGTAGAAGATGACTGCAAGAAAGAGGACTACCAGAACGATCACCACGATGATCGGCAGGCGGTTGATACGGCGCATTCTGGAGCCGACATCCTCGTTCGCGGCGCCGCCGAGCTTGAGCGATTGAACCATGACCGCCCTCCCCTAACCGCGCTGCATGACGGAGAGCGCGCTCGCCGGCAGCGCGCCTGCCTGCGTCAGGGTATAGGCGCGGCCGAGTTCGACGCTGTTCGTCGAGAGCCGGGCGAGGACCTGACCCTCGTAAGGTACGAGGACATAGGCGAGTGGCACGGTGCGCGTCGCGCCATCCGTCTTCTGGTCGGTGGCGACCGCATAGCCCCAGCCCTTCAGCGCAGCCTCGAGCGCCTGGCCGAACGGCGAGCTGTCCTGCTTCAGCGAGACCGTAGCGGTTCCCGGGCCGATCTGCTCAGCCAGGCGGCTCACCATGTCGCCGGCGATAGCGCTGGCAGCCGGGCCGGATATGTCGGCCGGCGCATCGCTTGCGGCTAGGCCGTCTGTTCCAAGTGACTGGCATCCGGAAAGGATAATGGCGAGGACGCAGGCTGCGGCGAGGCTGCGGGCGAGGTAGAAGGTCCGCATCACCGCCCTCCCCGCCTGATCGTCACCTTCTCCTGCCGCCAGCCGACCCCGGAGACGAGGACGGCGCGGTCGACGTGATAATCGACCACCATCATGTCACCCTTCATGCGGTAGTTGACGATGCGGTTCTGGCCGCCTGAGATGACGAACAGCACTGGCGCGTCCTGGCCCGAGATCGAACGCGGGAACTGGATGTAGGTTTTCTGCCCATCCGAATAGACTCGGCTCGGCCGCCAGCCGGCTCGGCCCGAGACGGAATAGGCAAAGTTAAGTTGCTCGGCCGGAACGCCGGCGCCGGGGATTGTGCTCGCCTCCAGGCGCGCGTTGATGTCAGCGAGTTTCGCCGAGACGTCTTCTGGATATTCGAAGCCGACGCGGGCCATGTATTGCGTGCCATGCGACTTGAGCTGGATGTGGTAGGTTCGCCGCGAGGTCGTCACCACCATCGAGGTGACAAGGCCGGGCTCCGAAGGTTTGACGATCAGGTGGATCGCTTGACCACCTGCCGCGCCGGAAGTCGCCGGTTCCACCTTCCAACGCACAGTGTCGCCGACTAGGACGTCGCGCACCACTTCGCCTGGCTGAAGCTCGATATCGCAGACTTGCAAGGGTGAGCAGACGACGGAGGGCTGGACCTCGCCATAGAGGAAGATCACCTTCCCGTCCGCGCCCTTGGTTACGAGCCCCTTGCGTCCCCTCCACTGGCCGGAGATCCCCACACCCTTCGCCTCGTTCGCCGTGATGCCGTTGGCGAGAGCGTTAGGGAGGAAGGCGGGGAATGGCGAGAGGATCGCGGCAAAAGCGAGGATCAGCGCGGCCCGGTTCGTTCTGGGTCTGATAGTCATATGGGGGGCCATGCCTTTCAAAGCTGCGCGGTCCAGTCGAAATCGCGGAGATAGAGACCTATGGGGTTCAAACGGATGACGCCCTCATCTTGCGGCGGGGTCAGCGTCACGGTAGCGATGCCGCGGAATCGACGCAGGGCGGTTTCCTTGCCCTTTCGGTCGCGCTCGAACTCCGTCCAGTCGATCTGGTAGCTCTGGTTCGAGAGTGCGACGATGTTGTTGACCTCGATGGCGACGGTTGCATTCTTCGCCTTCTCGAAGGGGGAGCTCGAACGGAACCAGGCATTGACCTTCTCGGTCGCCGGGTCGGATGTGCGCAGCAGCGCATAAGTGCGGTCGATATACTGCTTCTGCACCACCGCATCCGGCGTGACCGAGCGGAAGTTCGAGACGAAGCTGCCGAGCGTGGCGCGCACGACGCGCGGATCCGCGTATTCGATCTGTTGGGGGAAGCCGGCGCTGGAGGCCGTGCCGAGTTTGTCGACCTCGACGATGTAGGGAACAAGTTTGACCTGCGTGCTCTGGAAGAGCGCGTAAGAAAAGCCGATGACCGCCATGACCATGCCGGTGACGCCGACGATGCGCCACGATCTGGCGGCCTTCACGTAGGAGCCGTAGCGCTCATTCCACTCATTTCGCGCAGCGATGTAGGGATTGTCCGGCGGGGTATGTGCGGCCATGCTTCGTCAGCCTCTTATTTGTTCTCATTAAGGGGTGGAGGCGGAGGGGGCGGCGTGGGTTTTCCGGACTGCCGCGTGTGGTCGAGCTTGGCGTTTGCGAGACCAAGCATCGAGCCGGCATAGGCACCGGGCGAAGCGATTGCCTTTTCCTTCGCGGCCGAGCCCACGGCCCATCCGGCATTGCCGATGCCCGACCCCATCCCTCGCAACGCTGCGCCAGCCATTGAGGAACCCCCGGCCCTCGCCGAGCTAGCCGCCTGCGCACCCTTGGTGGCGGCGCTCGCGCCAAGAAAGGCGCCGCCGGCGGCGAAGGCCGCCGCCTGTCCGCCGTGCCTGATTGCCTCCATGCCGCCCGCAATCGACGCGCCTTGCACGACGCCCTGGATAATCGGCGGCACATACATGGCGATGATGAAGACCACGACCGAGATACCAGCAGTCGCAATTGTGGTGATGAACTGGTCGGAGGTGGCCGTCGGCGCTTCCGCCAGTCCGATCAGGATGTCGGAGCCGATCTTGGCGATCATCACCAGCGCCATCAGTTTCATGCCGACCGAGAATGCATAGACGAGATAGCGGGTCGCGAAGTCCTTGGTGTAGGACGACCCGCCGAGGCCGAGCATGATCATGCCGGCGAGCAGACCGACATACATTTCGACCATGACGGCAACGAAGATCGCAGCGACAAGCGAGAAAGCCACAACGACCACGATCATCGCGAAGACCGCGGCGATCGCCAGCGCGTTGTCTTCCCATAATCCGAACTTTGCCTGTTCCGACATTTTCGAGGCGACGCGGATGCCAGCGTCGAAAATATTGGCGGGCGAGGCAGAGCCGCCGCCAGCGCCGATCTGGAAAAGGCTGTCGACAACCGCCTTGGCGAAACTGGGGCCCTGGTCGAGGATGAATGCGAAGAGGCCGATGAACATGATCCGGCGTACGAGTTCGGCGAACCATGTATCGAGCGAGGCGGCGTTGATTGCCAGCCACACGGCGGCGATGCTGATCTCAATTCCCGCGAGGGTCCAGAACAACGACCGCGCGGCGTTCATGATCGTCGTTTCCCAGCCCCTGGCGGCGGTGACGATCTGGTTCTCCAGGGTGGTCAACACGGAACCCTGCTGCGCGAGCGCCGGCGCTGCCGCGACGAGCACGATCGCAAAGACCAGGAAGATCGTTTCGAGTTTACAAGACCGGCGAACGATCACCATCGCGGTTTCATCTCCTGCCCGCTACGCACGTCGCGGTTCGGATCGCCACCGAAGAAATTCTCCCGGTGCTTACGGCGTTCGGCATTAGGATCGGGTGCAGGAACTGCGGGCGCCGCGATCTCTTCGTCCGATCGACCGCTGCCCGCAAACATCCATACGGCAATGCCCGCACCGATCGAGATGGTTGCAACGACGAGGATGACGAAGAACCGGCTCACCAGCGCGGCTCCATCGTCGGGCCACCGCGGATGTCATTGGTCGGCGCATTGAAGAATTTTTCGCGGCGGGCCTGGGCGAGATCCTTCTGCGCTTGTTCAGACTGGAACCATGTGCCCATCATTGTCGTCTGCTGGGAGACGAGCCCACGCAACTTTTGCATCTGTGCAATCTGTTGGGTGGCGATCTGGTGGCCGACCTGAAGCGCTTTCATCTGGCCGTCGGCCGACTCCGACATTGAGCGCAGCGAGGACATGGTGGACTCTTCGCTCGAGAACTGCTCGGCCGTCAGGTTCGCAGCTTTCAGCGTGCCGGCGATCGTGTCGCGATTGGTGTCTGACCAGGACTGGTAGGCCGATGAAAACGCCTGCCCTTCCGGCAGACTTGTCTTCATGTCGGCAAAACTCTGGAAGCGCTGCTTAAGGACGTCGTCGATGTTGCCCATGGAGAAGGCGACACCCTGTCCTTGGGCGGCGACGCTCTGAAGCTTGTTGAGATCGTTTTCGACCTGTCCCCAGATATGGGTCGGCAATTGCGCGGTGTTCTGGAGCATATTCTTGTAGATGTTGATCTGGTTTTGGATCTGCTCGGCGAGCTGTGTGATCTGCTTTATCTGATTGTTGACCTGCTCGGCCGATTTGCCCACGAGGCCGACCAGTTCGGCATTATTGGCGAGCTGCGTCCATTCGGTCGCCTGGCCTGTGACCCCGCCAGCGTGAACAACGGCAGGAAGGCCGGCCGAGATGGAGACAGCGATGGCCGCAACGGTTGCAGCGCGCGCCGCCTCAAGCGGATGGAAAAAGCGTATCGGCATGAGCGATCCCTCTTTGCTGGAGCCAGTGAATGGGCCAATCCGCCCCGTATTCGGAACGAAGAACGCGGATGCGTTTGAGGTCTTCCTTGCCGGACGCCCCCACAAAAGAGAGCGCGACGGGTCCGAGCGACATGTCGAAAAGCCTGCGACCTTCCGGCGACGCGGCGTAATATTCACGCTTGGGATGGGCGGTCGCGACGATCTCAATCTGCCGTTCGTTGAAGCCGATCCGCTCGTAGAATTCACGAGTGCCTGGCTCGCGCGCAGCACCGTTAGGCAGGCATATCTTTGTCGGGCAGCTCTCCTTGAGCACGTCAATAATACCGGAGCGTTCGGCGTCGGAAATGGACTGTGTGGCCAGCACGACGGCACAGTTTGCCTTGCGCAATACCTTCAGCCACTCTCTGATCTTGTCGCGAAACGTCGGATGGCCGAGCATCAGCCACGCCTCGTCCAGAATGATGAGGCTCGGTGCACCGGTCAGCCGTTTCTCGACCCGCCGGAACAGATAAGTGAGCACGGGCACGAGATTACGTTCGCCCATGTTCATCAGTTCCTCGACCTCGAAGCATTGGAAAGCGCCCAACGTCAGCCCGTCCTGCTCTGCGTCGAGCAGCTGCCCCATCGGCCCGTCGACCGTGTAGTGGTGAAGTGCGTCTTTGATCTCGCGCATCTGCACGCCCGAAACGAAATCGGAGAGCGAGCGGCCCCGCGATTCCGCCATCAGACCGATCTGGCGCGAGATGGCGTTGCGGTGGTCCGGCGTGACGGCGCCGCCCTGAAGTGCCACCAGCATCTCGATCCATTCCGACGCCCAGGCGCGATCACTGTCCATCGAAAGCTCCGCGAGTGGGCAGAAGGCGAGCTGCGGTGAGACCCCCTCCCCTTCCCCGGACGCATCGCCGCCGATCTCGTAATGGTCGGCGCCGATCGCGAGCGTTAGCGGCAGCATCGAGCGCCCCTTGTCGAATGAGAAGATCTGGGCACCGGCATACCGTCTGAACTGTGCGGCGATCAGCGCCAGCAGCGTCGACTTGCCCGAACCGGTTGGGCCGAAAACCAGCGTATGGCCTACATCGTCGACGTGAAGGTTGAGCCGGAACGGGGTCGAGCCGCTTGCGACTTGGCAGAGAGGCGGCGAGCCGGGCGGATAGAACGGGCAAGGTGCAACCGGGCTTCCCGACCAGACCGAGTTCAACGGGATAAGGTCCGCGAGATTGCGCGTGTTGACGAGCGGCTCGCGGATATTGGCGTAGGAGACACCGGGCAGACTGCCAAGGAACGCGTCGGTCGAGTTGAGCGTCTCGATCCGAGCGCCGAACCCTTCCGCTTGAATGAGGCGGCGGATCGCTTCGCACTTCTCCTGAAGACGGTTTTGGACCTCGTCGAAGAGGACGATGACCGGTGTGTAATAGCCGTAGGCGACGAGCTGCGACGACGCCTCAGCGATAGCGTCCTCGGTCTCGGCCACCATCATCATGGCATCCTGATCGATCGAGCGGCTTTGCGTCTGAAAAAGCTGGTCGAAGAAGGGCCGTACCTTCTGCTGCCATTTCTTGCGGGTGCGCTCGAGTTTCGCTCTCGCCTCTTCCGCATCGAGGAAGACAAAGCGCGAAGACCAGCGATAAGTGAGGGGCATCAGGTCGAGGGAGTTCAGGATACCCGGCCAACTCTCAGCCGGCAGGCCATCGATCGCGACGACGCCGAGAAAGCGGTTTTCGACGGTCGGTGTCAGCCCATGCTGAAGTTCGGCCGTCACCAGCCAGTCGAGATACATCGGGATGTCCGGGAGACGGACCGGGTGGTTCTCACCGGTTACGCAAAAGCGGACAAACTGGAACAGCTCGTCATAGCGCGCAACACGAAAGCCGCCGCGCTCTTGCGTCTCCCGGGTCACCATCCGTCGAATGGAGACGACGTTAGCGAGATATTGCTCGACTTCGCGGATCGAGGTCCGGAAGGAGTCGAGTGCGGTGTCCGCATAGGTAGCCGAACGACTTCCCGCGTCGGCGTAGACATAGCGCGTCAGACCGGAACGCCGCGGCTCCGGCGGCCTCCAGGTCAGGATCAGTGCGTGCCGGCTCTCGAAGTGTCCGCTCTCCCTCTCGAAATGCTCTCGCCTCTCCGCATCGATCGCACGCGTGACCGGGTCGGGGAAATGGCAGGCCTCCTTGGCCGGATAGTCGGTCGTCGGCACGCGGACCGCCTCGACCTGGATCATCCAGCCCGAGCCGAGCCGCGACAGGATAGTATTGATCTGACGCGAGACCTCGTTGCGTTCGGCGTCCGTCGAACTCTCGCTGTCCGGGCCTGCGAAATACCAGCCGGCCATGAGCGAGCCGTCCTTGAGCAGGACGACGCCGTTGTCGACCAGGCCAGCATAGGGAACAAGATCGGCGAAAGAGGGGCCGGGATGGCGAAAGAGCTTCAGTGCGACCATGCCGGCGTCTCAGAACTTGCGCCACGGCGTCGAGGTCGGCCGGTAATAAGAACGAAAAGAGACGTGCCGGACGTAGACGCGGCGCATGAGCGGATCCGCCTTCGCCATCATGCGAAGGGCCGCGACCGCGACCAGCCAGACCGCCACGCCGAATAGCGCGGCGTACCACGTCAGCACCACGAAAATCAGGATCACGGCCGCCAGCCCGGTGAGAAGTACCAGTTCTCGATCGGCGCCCATCAAAAGGTTTGGGCGCGACAGCGCCCGATGAACCCGCGAGCGGGCGAGGCTGGAGCCGGGCTCAGCCATGAGCCCCCTCCACTTCCGTGCGAAGCGTCACGGATTGCTCGACAACTCCCGGCCCGGTTCTAGCCTGGACGTCGCCGATAGACGCACCGGTCGCACCGAACAGGGCGACGATCTGGGTCGCGCCAAGCAATACGCCGCCCACAAGAGCGATATAGCAGAGCCTTCGCGCAAAATCGTTGAGTTCGCCGCCGAAGATCAGCATGCCGCCGGCGATCGCTACGGCCGCAAGCGCAATGAACCCGGCGACAGGGCCCGTAATCGACTGCTGGATCTGCTGGAGTGGAGATTCCCACGGAAGACCGCCTCCGCCCGATGATGCCAGAGCAGGTGCGGCCAGCACGACGGAAAGGATGAGAGCCAGCGCGGCGCTGGCCAGGACGGGTCGACGTTCATGCGGCATGGATATTCTCGTCAAGCTGGGCATATTGTTCAGTCTGATAGTTTGAGCCATTGAAGCCCTCGACATGCATCACGTCGCGCACCCGCCTCCCCCGGCTGGTCCTTTCGATCGATACGACGAGATCGACGGCCTCGCCGATCACTTCCCGCATCGGCTGCTGGCTGACTTCGGCGGTGAGTTGCTCAAGGCGTCGTAGAGCGGACATTGCCGTATTCGAGTGAACAGTGGTCACGCCCCCCGGATGCCCGGTGTTCCAGGCCTTGAGCAGCGTTAGCGCTGCGCCGTCGCGGACCTCGCCGACGATGATGCGGTCAGGTCGCAGGCGCATCGTGCTCTTGAGCAACCGCGCCATGTCGATCGTGTCGCTGGTATGCAGGCAGACGGCGTTCTCTGCCGCGCACTGTATTTCGGCGGTGTCTTCGAGGATGACCATGCGATCCTCTGGTGCGTTTTCCACAATCTCGGCGATCACGGCGTTGGCGAGCGTCGTCTTGCCCGAACCCGTTCCACCGGAAATAACGATGTTGAGCCTAGACTTGATCGCGCTGCGCAACACCGAGGCCTGCGCGTCCGTCATGATCTTGTGCGTCACATAGTCGTCGAGCGGGATCAGCCGGGAGGCCCGGCGGCGGATCGTAAAAACCGGTGCCGAGACGACCGGTGGCAGCAAGCCCTCAAAGCGATGGCCGCCAATCGGTAGCTCGCCGGAGATGATCGGCTGCTCATCGTCTGCTTCAGACTGGAGTGCATGTGCCACACTGCCGATCACCACTTCAGCGGCCGCCGATGACATCTCGCCAGCGGGCGCGATGCCGTGTCCGAGCCGCTCGATGAAAAGCCTCCCGTCCGGGTTCAGCATAATCTCGACGACCGTGGGATCATCGAGGGCAACGCAGAGTGGGTCCCCGAGGGCCTCCTGAAGCTTGCGGACAAGCCTGGAGTGAGAACGGAGCAGCGTCATGCCGAGCACCCCATCTGGGGGTCGTGGGCTCCAAGCGGGCGCATCGCTGGACTTTGCTGCAGTTTGACAAGGCGGCGCGGCCATAGATCAGAAAATGGGGGCATGAACACCTCCGCTAGAGCGTATTTAGCGGAGACAAACCATTCATCAGCGGTTCGTGGCTACGTGCAGATTTGCACTTGAGGTACCCTCGACGAGTGGCTGATTCTCGGCACAGAGCACCTCCAACCTGAAAGCCATCCAACGGTTCGGGTGCAAAATTGCAGTTTGATGAGTCGAATGAACCCGACGTGACGCGGCCCAACGGCTTGAGAAATAAGGAGAATAGCTGCCGACGTAATTGGTCGCCAATCTTCGATTAACTTCTCGTTAACTCTATATTCGTTGCTCATTGGAGAGAATCGTGCGTAAGTTCCGAGACGGAAAGAGCGCGTCTGACGCTCTGAAAGCGTCTGGAAGTGAGAGAAACCATTGGAACCCGTGGCTCGCGTACAATCGATGGAAAGCACATCTGCTAGGATTACACGCCGGGCGGACGCGCTTTCATCGCGATTGAGAGCGGTCGGCGAGCGGGTATTTCCACCGACAGCTCAGAAATCCCTCAGATCGTTCACCTCCGGAGAAGTGGCACAGATTGTGGGGGTATCCGATGGATATTTGCGGCAACTGTCGCTCGACGGGCTTGGTCCCAACCCTGAGATTGGTCCCAGCGGCCGGCGGTCCTACACTCTGCAACAGGTCAATGAATTGCGACGCTATCTAGCGTCTACCCGGCCAAAGGAAGCGCTGAAGTTTTGGCCGCAGCGACGTAGTGGTGACAAGCTCCAAGTTATCACGGTAGCAAACTTCAAAGGCGGGTCAGCGAAGACGACGACCTCACTCTATCTCGCGCAAGGGCTTGCGCTGCAGGGGTACCGTGTCCTTGCGATCGATCTTGACCCTCAGGCCTCGTTATCATCGATGTTTGGTTTGCAGCCAGAGTTCGATATCGGCGAGAATGCAACGCTTTACGGTGCTATTCGGTACGACGATGAACGCGTCCCAATGCGTGATGTTGTACGTCCGACCTACTTCACAGGTATCAGTATTGTACCCGGGAATCTCGAACTCATGGAATTCGAGCATCAGACGCCACGGTTTATGATGGAAAGCCGCGGTCGGCCCGAGGAGCTTTTCTTCCGACGCGTGGCACGAGCAATAAGCGAAGTCGATACAGACTACGACGTGGTTGTAATTGATTGTCCTCCCCAGCTCGGCTTTCTCACCATGGGCGCCTTGAATGCCGCCACCGGAATGATCGTCACGGTTCACCCGCAGATGGTGGACGTTGCGTCGATGAGTCAGTTCCTTCTGATGACGTCTGACTTGATTGGCGTCATCGAAGACGCCGGCGGCCGGTTGGACTACGACTTTCTCCGCTTTCTTGTGACCCGTCACGATCCTCGAGACGTCCCTGAACAGGAGATCGTCGCGCTCCTACGTGACGTTTTCGATAACGACGTCCTCGATGCCACCGCTTGGAAGTCGACCGCCATAGCTAATGCCGGGCTAACCAAGCAGTCACTCTTTGAACTGTCGAAAGGTGCTGTCGGTAGGTCGGTCTATGATCGCGCGATGGAGTCTATCACCGGCGTCAACGTTGAGATTATTGAACTTATTTCGCGAGTTTGGGGGAGGTCAGGGTGAGGAGCCTTACTCTAGATCGACGGTTGTTGTCCGCTGACAACAATTTGTACGTCTGGGGCCGCAGCCACCGTCCCCAGTCCGTGTTGTCAGCAGACAACAAGGCTTGCCTAAGGCGCGTCCGGCCCGGGTCACATATTATCAACTCTCGAGCTCTGTTCGGAATCCGGTTAGGAGGCCAGAACACATGAGTAAGCGTACGCAGTCAATTCGATCGATGTTTTCTGCTCAACCAGATGATTCATCGTCAATCGACAAGGCCTCATTGCCCCGAGTGACGTCGGGCGCGGTTAAGTCTCTTAAGGAGACATTTTCTGGCGTCGAACGAGACTATCAAGAGCTTCGGGAGAAGTTCGCTGGCGGCAGCGTGGCAATAGAAATCGACGCGGATCTTGTCGACCCTTCTCCATTCGCGGACCGCTTTTCTGAACAGGATGCACCTTCTTTCCAAGCGCTAAAGCAGTCGCTCGCGGAGCACGGTCAGGAGATCCCGATTCTAGTTCGCGATCACCCTACTAGCCCGGGACGATTTCAGAGTGCTTATGGGCATAGGCGTGTGCGGGCTCTTCGCGAGTTGGGACGCCCGGTCAAAGCGTACCTCCGTCCGCTTCTCGATGAGGACCTTGTTCTTGCTCAAGGGATAGAGAATTCCACCCGTGAGGATCTCAGCTTTATTGAGAGGGCCATCTTCGCTCTTAGGCTCGAGGAGGCTGGATTTCAGCGCGCGGTAGTTCAATCAGCGCTCTCAATAGATCGCGCTGAGGCCTCGAAACTAATTGCCGTCGGCAAGTCAGTTCCTCTCGATATTGTTGACGCAATCGGTCGCGCTCCGAAAATTGGGCGTGGACGCTGGCAAATCCTCGCCGATCTCTTGCAGGGTGAGGAGGCACTTAGTCGAGTTCGCAAAGTTTTGGAGTCAGAGCGGCTCAAACAAAAAACGACGGATGATCGGTTCGTCGCTCTGCTTGCGGCTGCCAACCAGCGCCATGGGAAGTCCGTGGCACCTTCTGATGTGATGGTCGCGCGTGACGAGGCAGGTAACGATATCGCTGTACTTCGCCAGTCAGCCAAGCATTGCCAGATCCAGATTGATCGGTCCCGTAATTCAGCTTTTGCAGAATTTCTTATGCAGAAGCTACCCGACTTATACGAAGCCTATACGAACGAAAGGAGCGAGCACGAATAAGGAAGGGCTGTCGCCCTAATAGAGCAACCAGCAAAAGAAAAAGGCCCCCGAAACAGCGTCCGGAAGCCCTTCTCAACGTGTGGTAACGTGAGAATCGCACTTCCAGGAATCGCAGTCAAGACCTCTCTTGGTCAGCGTCGTTGTGGCGAGCGGATTTCTTTTGCCTGACACAGGTGAGAGACAATGGAAATGCATATCTCGACGACGCCCTTTGGGCGGCGGCCGATGACGCTTGGCATGTTGTCAAGTCAGATGGCCGCAAAGGCGATGCCCGAGGAGGCAGCCGTTCACAAGTGGCACGTCTTCCAGCATATCAAGGAAGCACGCCTGCCTCTTGGAGCGACGGATAGGGCGCTGGCGATTCTGCATGCGCTGCTTTCGTTTCACCCGGAGACCACCCTCCAGGGTGATGGTGAGCTGATCGTCTGGCCCTCGAATGAACAGCTGATGGCGCGCGCCAACGGGCTGCCTGCGACAACGCTGCGTCGGCACATCGGCGTGCTAGTGGATTGCGGCATCATCATTCGTAGGGACAGCCCGAACGGCAAGCGCTTCGCCCGCAAGGGCAGGGAGGGGGAGATCGAACAAGCGTATGGCTTCGATCTTTCGCCGATCGTCGCGCGTGCGGAGGAATACAAATCCCTGGCAGAGGCGGTACAGACTGAGAAGAAAGCGTTCCGCGTCGTCAAGGAGCGGTTGACCCTTCTGCGTCGTGACATCGTCAAGATGATCGAGACCGGCATCGAGGAGGGCGTTCCAGCCAACTGGGGTAGGGTGCACCTGACCTATCAGGGCATTGTCAGTCAGATCCCGCGCACGGCACCACGCCAGGTACTAGAAGCGATTTCGGAGGAACTTGAAAGCTTGTGGCATGAAGTGCGTGGGGCATTGGAAACATTCACTAAAACACAGAATATGGACGCCAATGAGTCCCATACCGGATGTCACATACAGAATTCAAAACCAGACTCTAATTTTGAATCTGAACAGGGATTTCGAAATAAGAAAGAAGCGGGCGGCAGCGGTGCGGAAACCGACAACGTGCGGAGTTTGCCGAGACGGGAGTTGCCCTTGGGGATCGTGCTGGATGCCTGCCCAAATCTGCTGTGGTTGATGAAGGACGGTCAAATCCGGCACTGGCGCGACTTGCTGGCCGCTGCTGAATTGGCCCGGCCGCAACTCGGGATTAGCCCAAGCGCCTGGAGCGAGGCCCGCGAAATATTGGGCGAACAGCAGGCCGCAATCACGCTGGCGGGTATTTATCAGCGATCCGACCAGATCAACAATGCCGGCGGCTATCTCCGCAGTCTGACCGAGCGGGCGAGGGATGGTAAATTCTCAGCCTGGCCGATGATCATGGCCCTCTTGCGCGCAAAACTCGATGCCTCGAAAGACGCGTCCGACGTCGTAAAGCCCGGAAGCTTCGCACGAGGAAGGGACAAGGGCGAGGACGGTTTACTGGTCAGCGAGACGTTGAAGGCAACCTTTCGAAGATCCGATGCGTAAGCACATGTTGATGGCTCCGCTGATCGTCATGTCGAACCATGCAGCCGTCTCGAATGGATGGAAATGGGTGGACAAACGGTGCCTTGCTCGCCATTGTCAATGGGTGGAAATGGATGGATCAATAGAATGGCGCTGAATGCCTCAACGCTTCACATTACGCCCGAGATATTGTCGCTGATCGCGGAGATCGACGAATTCAAGGGCGCGTGGCGGGCAATCGGACGGATCGCGCCGGAACGTTTGTCCAGCCTGAGGCGGGTGGCCACCATCGAAAGCATCGGTTCCTCTACCCGCATCGAGGGCGCGCGGCTCAGCGACAGGGAAGTGGAAAGCTTGCTGGCGAATATCCGGATCGGCTCGTTCGCAACGCGTGACGAGCAGGAGGTAGCCGGTTACGCCGACGTCATGGAGTCGATCTTCGGCGCCTATGATGCAATTCCCCTGAAAGAGAGCCACATTCAGCAGCTTCATCGGGATCTGCTGGCCTATTCCAGCAAGGATGAGCGTCATCGTGGCTCATACAAGGTCTTGGCCAATCATGTCGAAGCCTTTGATGAAGAGGGCAAAAGCCTGGGTGTGGTGTTCGAAACTGCGACGCCGTTCGACACGCCACAGCGCATGACCGAGTTGGTCGTATGGGTGGCGTCGGAGGAAGAGAATGGCACGCTCCATCCTTTGCTGGTCATCGCGATCTTCGTCGTGGTGTTTCTCGAGATCCATCCCTTTCAGGATGGCAACGGCCGCTTGTCACGGGTCCTGACCACGCTTCTCTTATTGCGGGCTGGTTATGCTTACGTCCCTTACAGCTCTCTGGAAAGCGTCATCGAGCAGAACAAGGACAGCTACTATTTGGCCCTGCGGCGCACCCAAAGGACAATCCGCTCCGATACGCCCGACTGGACTCCGTGGCTGGAGTTCTTTTTGCGTGCGATGCAGCGGCAGAAGGAGCGGCTCGAGAAGAAGATGGAACGCGAGCGGGTGATGGTTGCAGCACTTCCCGAACTGTCCGTCCTAATCCTCGAACTGGTTCGCGAACACGGCAGGGTTACGATTTCTGAGATTGTGAGAGTGAGCGGGATCAGCCGCAACACGGTCAAGGATCACCTCAAGTCTCTTGCCGAGCAAGGTCATCTGCAATTGCATGGTGCAGGCCGCGGCGCCTGGTATGGCCTTCCTTGACGAAAAGGTTTCGACATAGACCAGTGCGCTGTCCTGAATTTTCGTTGACATGCGGGCGCGCACAAACCATATCATACCCCATTGGGTTATAGAGATGACATGCAGACCGTCGCCGAAACACCACTCTTCACCAAACAGGCGGCGGAGCTCTTTACCGAGGAGGAGCGTAGGGAACTGATCGATTTCCTGGCTGCCAACCCGCTGGTGGGTGATGAGATTCCAGGGGCGGGCGGTGTTCGCAAGGTTCGATTTGGCGCGAAGGGCAAGGGTAAACGTGGTGGAGCGCGAGTGATCTACTATTGGTATAGCGACGATGCCCCGATTTACGCCCTTTTGGCTTACGGCAAGAACGAAAAGACGGATTTGAAGCCGGAGGAGGCCAAGGCGGCTTCCGCGTTTGCGAAGGCGATCAAGGCCGCACACAGGAGCAGAACATGAGCGAGATGACCAAATTCGGAACGGATCTGATCCAGGCCATGTCTGAGGCTCTGGCTCACGCGCAAGGCAAGGATGTTCCCGGTGTCCGCGTGAGCACTGTGGACGTCGGCACGGTTGATGCGAAGGCGATCCGAAAGCAGCTCGATCTTACCCAGGACGAAATGGCGACCGTGCTTGGCACCAGCCCTTCCGGTTACAAGAAGTGGGAGCAGGGGACGCGGCAACCCAGTGGCGCGGCTCGGACCTTGCTCCGGATCATGGAGAAAGAGCCGGAAGCAGTCTTACGGGCTCTGTCGGCCGACAAATCCTCCAGAGAAAATCATACCGCCACTGCTTCTCATTGAAGTGGGGGTAGGGGGCTTTTCTACAGCCCGCTTGCCTTGGTAAGATTGACGCGGAACCTGTCCCTGCGGCGCTGGTATTTACGGGTCATCTCGGCGCTGGCGTGGCCAAGTTGCTTTTGCACATAACGCTCGTCGACTTCGGCGGAAGAGGCGAGGCCGGCCCTGAGCGAGTGCCCGGAGAATTTTGCTGCCCGTTCGCCCTCCGACAAATCGCCGCGCACGCCGGCGGCGAGTGCTGAGCGCTTGACGATGCGAGCTATCTCCTGGTCGTTGAGACGCTCGGCACCTACGGCCTTGCCCTGCCCGGTAACGCGGCGAAACAGCGGGCCGTGGGCGATGCGCGCAAATTTCAGCCAGGTGGTGAGCGCCACCACCGGGCAGGTGGCGTCAGAAGAGCCGCTGCCGATCTCGACCTCGCGCCAGCCGGTCTTGCCCCGCAGCGTGACCAGGATGCCCTTGTCCAAAACCTCGATCCAGCCGCGACCGTCCTCGGTCTGGTCGCGGCCGCAATCCAGGCCGGTGATTTCGGAGCGGCGCAGGCCGCCGGCAAAGCCGAGCAGCAGCATGGCGCGGTCGCGCAGGCCGCGTAAGGTTCCGCGGTCGAGCGTTTCCAGCATGGCGATCAGATCCTCGGGCAGGATCGCTTCCTTCTGCCGGGGAGGGGTGGCATGTTTGTTGCGGATGCCGGCCATCACCGTTGCTATGTGCCGGTCCTTGCGGTCGAGCGGCTGGCCGCGCTGCGTGTAGTTCCAGGAGAGCGAGGACAGCCGGCGTTCGATCGTTGATACTGAGTTTGGCTTTTTGTCGCCGGTCACGGTGCCTGAGGCGCACGCGGTGATGTAGAGCCCGACGGTCTGCGGATCGGGTGGCGTCGCCTCAAGATTTTGCCGCCGGCACCAGGCACAAAAATGCTTCCAGTCGGCGGCGTAGGCGCGACGGGTATTGGCGGAACTGGCCGCCTCGACGTAATCGCGCGCGCGGTCCGCAAGCTTTTCCAGATGCGCCGAAAGGGCAGGGGGTGAGGAGTGGTCGGCATTGCCGACGGAAAGCCAATGATTTGGCTTTTCGAACGACGAACGCCCGGAACCATGGTGGAGGGCCTCGGCTTTTGCCTGCATTACACCCATCTCCATCACGACATCAATAATGTCGGGCAGATCGCCGGCGTCAGTGTCGGATGGGTTTTCAGACTGGTTCATGATTACAGGAGCAGGGACCGTCGCCTCAAGATTTCCTCGGAAAGCAATTTCCGCCGCCCCAGTGTATGACAACGCAGACGGAATGTGAATCGCCATGGAAAGCCCGGTCATCGCCCGAATTGCCGTCGAAACCTCTCGCTTCCCCAGGTGCTAATTTTCTACATGACCGAAAGGGCATTCAAGACCGTCTCGTTTGCCAGGGTAGAGCGCTAGGGCTTTCCAACAACGAGCGATAGGCGGCTCTGTGGTCGACGGGAAGTTCGATTCTGCATGTTTGCGGCCAACTGGAGCCCATGAGGATCGTTCCGGAGCGGCTTTCTCCCATATGCAGAAAATACGGATATCCGATCCGTTGGAAACGCCGCGTAGAGTTACCAATTGGGGTCGGGCCATTCTGCGTTGGCCCACGACGCCAGTTCTCCAGGAGAAACCAAATTCTTCTCTCCTCGCTGAAGACGGAGCGCATAGTAGCTGTCGTACAGCGGATCAAAGCTGGTCAGAAGCTGAAGAAATTTTTGCTTTCGCTCAGCCTTTGTCCAGGAACAGAAGATTGCGCCCCGGCACCGGAGCATGTCGAAGACGTCGGGGTGTGCCGGGTTGATAGCTTGCCAACCAGTGACCAGGCCTTTTCCCTGTGCTTGAAAATCCTCGTGAAGGGCGTCCTCGATAATTGCCTCCAGCGCGTAGGTGATGGCCTGGGCCTTGGCTGCATGGTCGAGATAGGCGAGGGAATACCGCAGCATCCTTTGTTGAAGCAGCAGAAGCGGCCACAGAATCTTTACGCCATAACGGACGCCGATCTCCTCGTTATTCTTGGGCGGCTTGACGATTTCACGTTGGCGCTCGTATGCCTTGCGGACATCGTACGCGAGGCCAAGGAACATGCCTTCCTTGTCACGAACGAGAGGCGATCGTTCATTGACGTCGTGGAGAACCTCATGCAGCCAGCGGAGAGAGGTATAGTCGCCAATCAGCATGATGCCGGCATGGTTATTCAGCAGGCGATATGAAAGCAACCCAATCCTCTCCCTTTGCCAGTTCCCCCGAACCGATCTGCAGCGCAGGACGGTTCACGATGTCCACGGATTGTAGAGATCGATTCCGAAGCCGTCGAATTCCTTTATGTTGCGCGTCGCAATGGTGAGACCTTGCGAGATGGCGGTGGCGCCGATCAAGCCGTCCATCGACGACAGACCGCGGCCGCGGTGCTTCGCAAGGCCCATCAAATCTCCCCAGGCCAGCGCTACAGCCTCGTTGATATGCAAAACCCTCTGGTCAAAGCGTTGTGGCAGCTCCCGTGCAAGCCATTCGGCCAGCGCATCGCGTCGCCGCCCTTCGTCCATGAGGGCTACGCCGCGCCGGATTTCGGCGATCGACACCACACTGATGAACGTTTGGTCCTCGTCAAGCCCATCCAACCATTCCAGAACGCGTTTGTCGGGAGCAGGTCTTGTGACCTCCGATAGGACGTTGGTGTCAAGGAGGAGCCTCACAGCGATAGATCACGCGGCTCGTCGCGCAGTCGTTCAACGTCCAGATCGAGGCCCCGCAGCGGGGAATCCAGCAAGAACTGCGCGAGGGTACCCTTGCGGGCGGTTTTCCGCTCCCATTCCTCCGCCGACACGACGACAACACTCGGCTTGCCGTTTCGCGTGATTGTTTGTGGGGAAGACTGCGCGCGCTCGATAACCTGCGAAAGCCGGGCTTTTGCGCTTGCGACAGTCCAATTGGTGTCGTCTTTAGATGCAGACGGCATGTTAGCCTCCATGACTACTCTGACTATCGTGACCATATAGGAGGGATGATGGAGCGACAACAGGGCAGGGGCATTTTCGCTCCTCCTGCCCGGGTATCTCATAATGACGCTCGAGATTTCGTCCAAGCGCACGAGTTGCGTGGATTTCGGCATTCTGCACGACGAGAGAGGCCCCCCCCCAGCGGGAGCCCGGGAATTGGCCGCGAAGCCGGTCCACTCAATGACTGTGAATTTGGACGACGAGAGACGCCAAAGGCAGGCTGTCCGGCGATGAAATGCGAACGACAGTACAGTTTGATGCCACACAAAAAAATACGAGCGATAAGGCAACATTATCATTCATTATTTACACACGACAAGGGCAGCGCTTTTAAGCCATTTCGATTGCCAAAAGCGCCGCGATGAATCATCGTGCTTTCGATGATTCATCGCCCCAAACCCTCTCCGCGCCACCACACCACGCTTGCCGGTGCCCCTTCGACCTCGCCGTTGGCAACCGTGCCGGCCTGGCTGCGCCGAACCGTACCGGATGCGCGAAGCCTTGCGGGAAAGGACCTTGAGGACCTAGCGCTCTCCGCGGGTGCCGCCATCGGCGCGCTCGATGCAATAGTCCGCCGGCAGGAGCGCTGGGCCGGCGCCTGGCGACAGCGGCTGGCGCTTGCGGCGGCCGCGGTAACGGCGAAGCAGGTGGGCCGCGTCGAGGATGAGGCGGCGCTGCGCGATGCCGTGCTGCTCACGCGCCCGGGCGAGTTTTTGTCAGTCGGCCCCGCCGGGATTTTGCTGCTCGCCTGGCGCCGGCTGGCATCGAGGCCGGCGGAGGAATTGTTGACGTTGAAAAACCTCGCAGCGGTGTTGGAGGAGTTCGGCTACGCCCCGGATGACGAGGTGGTCAGCGATCTGGCGGATGATCTCCGGCAACTGGCGACCGGCGCTGGCATGGTCGCAACGCTGACCGGTACATTCATGGCCGCAGAACGCCACGGCTTTGCGCGCGCCGTCGGAGCCTGGCTCGCCGATGCCCTGCTGGCGCAACGGCTGGGTTGGCCACATACGCTGCCGCTGCTCGGCGCCGAAGCAGCCTTGGGTATAAGCGCGCGCTCGCCTCGATCGGCAGCCAGTTTTGTGGCGACAAGCATCGAGACAAATCCCGAGCGTGCCAAAAGTCTGCTCGCCGCCCAGGCGCGGGCCGCACTGCGCGCGATCGATCTATCGGCCGAATTCGGGCGCCGCGCGGACCGGCTGCTTGCCGTTGCGCCGAAACTCCGGGCCAAGGCGGCAGACACCGTTGTCGACAAACTGCTGTCCGAGGACGCGATCGTCGCCTCCGAAAAAATCTCCGGCATGAGCGATCGCGGATTGCGCCGCCTGTTCGACCGGCTGGTTGAGCTCGGCGCTGTGCGCGAACTCTCTGGGCGGACGACCTTCCGCATTTACGGGCTCTGACGACCATGGCGGAGACGACGCGCAAACGACGAGGCCGGGACGACGAAGATGCAGTGTTCGATCGTGAATTGGATCATTTGCCGCCGGAGGCACGCTGGCGCGAGTGGATGAACCGCGTCGAAGCAACGATCTTTGCCGCCAGCGAGCCCGTTGGCCGCGAGACGCTGGCACGCATTGTCGGCAAAAGCTGCAGCATCGATCTTTTGATCGATGATATTCGCGAGGAGCTTCGCGGCCGGCCTTATGACCTGGTCTCCGTTGCCGGCGGCTGGAAGCACCTGACCCGACCGCCATATGCCGACGCGATCCGCGCCGCCGTCGGTGGAAGTCAGAAGGCCGTGGACCTCACGCAATCCGAAGTGCTGGTGCTGATGTGCATTGCCTACTTCCAGCCGATCACCCGCGCCGAACTGTCTTCGTTTTTCGGCAAGGAGATCAGTCGCGATTTTATTGGTCATCTGCGCGGTGCCGGCCTGATAGTTTCCGGTCCGCGTAGCCCGACACCGGGCGCGCCCTACACCTATGTCACGACGAAAGAGTTCCTGCTGGAGTTCGGGTTCGACACGCTGCGCGACTTGCCGGATTTTGAGGCGCTTGAGGATGCCGGGCTGCTGTCGAAGGAGAAGCTGCTGGCGGGAGATATTCCGGCAGGGTTGGCAAGCGGAATGGGCGAAGAAGAAGCAGAGCACAATGTGGTCGGAGACCAATTGTCGTAATTTGCATGCGATTAGCGTCGTCGGCGAGGCGATGCAGGTGCTCTAGCTATATTCCTCGAGCGCCATCTGAGCCGTATTGGTAAGTCTTAGATTCGAGATCGTTTTAGCGCTGTGCCTTGTCTGGACGTTGATTGAGAATTCCGCGATGCTAAGCCGGAGGGGCAACATGCGTATCAAGACAATCCGAATCCAGAACTTCCGGTCGTTCAAAGATCTCTCCGTGACATTGGAGAATTTCACGTCCCTCGTCGGGCCAAACGGAGCGGGAAAGTCAACGATCCTCTGTGCTCTGAACATCTTCTTCAGGGAGATTGACGGAACCGCCACCAGTACTACCGACCTTGACGAAGAAGATTTCCACAATCGGGATACCTCCCAGCCGATTGAGATCACCATCGCGTTTTGTGACCTAAAACCCGAAGCGCAGACGGAGTTTGCTGAGTATTATCGGCAGGGCGAGCTCATAATCACTGCGAAGGCAACTTTTGATGCGATCACGCGGTCGGCGAGTGTCCGTCAGTATGGTCAACGTCGAGCAATGGAAGCCTTCAAAAGCTACTTTGAAGCCTACAACGGTGGCAGATCCGCGGCTGACTGCAAGGCTGAGTTCGACAAAATCCGAGCGGCAGTTCCAGGGGTGACAGGTGCGACAAGCAAGGATGCCATGCGCGACGCACTGCGCGCCTATGAAGAAGCCCACCCAGCAGAGTGCATTCTTATCCCCAGTGAGGACCAGTTTTACGGGTTTAGCAAAGGGGCTAACCGCCTCGCGAAGCATGTGCAGTGGGTCTATGTTCCCGCCGTCAAGGATGCCACGAAGGAAAATGTGGAAGGGAAGAACACTGCACTGGGGAAGATCCTCGCCCGCACGGTTCGAGCCAAGGTGAAGTTTGACGAGGAGATCAAAAAGCTTAAGGACGACACGCTCGCCCGGTATCGTGATCTCCTCAAAGACCAGCAAGGCGCGCTGGACGATATCTCTAAGGCCCTCAGCAGACGCCTAGGAGAATGGGCGCACCCGGACGCCACAGCACGTCTGTCATGGGCTGAAGATGTGAAGAAATCTGTGCAAGTCGAGGAGCCGATCGCGAGATTGTTGGCGGGGGAAGGCGCGTTCGAGGGCGAACTCGCCCGGTTCGGCCACGGGCTCCAGCGCTCATATCTGCTGGCCTTGCTTCAGGAGTTGGCGGCTGCAGACGATCCTGATGCACCCCGCCTGCTTCTGGGGTGTGAAGAGCCAGAACTCTACCAACATCCGCCTCAGGCCAAGCACCTTGCCACCGTGCTGCAGACGCTTGCCGACGGAAATGCCCAGGTCGTCGTCTCGACCCACAGCCCATATTTTGTCAGCGGCCGCTATTTTGAAAGCGTCAGGATGGTACGCCGAGATGCCGGCAAGAAATGCTCAAACGTTTCAGCAGTGTCATTCGATGACCTAGCCGCGAAGCTATCCAGCATCCTCGGAGAGAAGATGCTCAAGGCGGATGCGCAGATGGCCAAGTTGCATCAGGTGATGCAGCCCCATCTAAATGAAATGTTTTTCGCGCCCAAGCTCATCTTCGTGGAGGGTCTGGAAGATGTTGCATTCATCAATGCCTGGATGATGCTGTCGGGACGATGGGACGACTACCGGCGCTACGGCGCCCAAATCGTCCCCACCAATGGAAAAGGCTATATCATTGAGCCGCTCGTCGTTGCGGATATGATGGGCATTCCTAGTTTCGTCCTGTTCGACGCTGATGGAAACAAGACCAACGAGAACGAACGTAAGAAACACGAAAAGGACAATATAGCCATCATGACAGCTCTTGGCGGCGGCGACGGCAAGTCACCTTTCCCCACGGAGACTGTATGGGAAAAGCGTTACGTCCAATGGCCCCACAATTTCGGGGCTACGCTCCGGGCCGAGGTCGATAAAGGCATCTGGGACTCCACGTTCGGCAAGGTTTCAAAAGGCCTTGGCAATCCGGATGGCAGTTTCGCCAAAAACCCAATTCATATTGCGCATCATGTTGAACTTTTGATGCAGGAGAAAGCGATCCCGAAGTCCCTGGACGACTTATGCGGACACCTGCTAAAATTCTGTGCCAGCTAGGTCGAGCGTGTCACGATCCCGAAACTAGTGGCCTATGCGATCTCGTGAATTTTCACCTGCGGCACGACCTCCGCAGCGATCTCGCACAGGTGCCGATGGTGCGTTAGGTATACGACCTGCCCGACCTGTGCCATTTGCCCGAACAGCCGAAACACTTCCTCCGAGCGCGGCTCGTCAAAGGTCTCCATGATGTCGTCGGCGATAAAGGGGACCGAAGGCCGGGCCGTCGCGAACTCTTCGTAGCCGGCCAGGCGCAGCGCCAGATAGAGCTGGAACCGCGTGCCCTTGGACATCTCGACCGCCAGCTTGGAGCCGCCCTGCCGTGACAGCCCAAAGAGCGCTTCGTGATCCTTGTCGGGCCGCGTGGCCAGGCCGGTATATTCGTCTCGTGTGATCAGTCGGAACGCTTCGGATGCCCGGTTCATCATCGCGCTGCGGTGCTTGTCGCGATAGGCGCGAATGCCGTGCTCGGCGATCAGGCTTCCGCTTCTGAGGCGAAGATAGCGCAGCGCCAGATCCTCGATTTCCAGAAGCAAGGTGCGGCGCTTCGCCTCGAGGCGGGCAGCGGCATCATCGCCGCCGATGGCGGTCAGGCGATCTGTTGCGCGCGCCTTGTCGGCGAACAGGTTCTTTGATCGTCCGTCGAGGTCTTCAAGTCGCGTGATGAGCTCGACTTGCTCCCGCTGCAGCTCTGCCAGGTCGGTATTGGCAAGACTGGTCATGGCAGCCTCCAGCGATGGCAGCTGCATGTCGCCGACGATCTGCCGTTCCAGCTTGCCCTGCTGCTCGACCAGCTCATCCCTTTTGCGGCAGCGTTCGAGAGCTTGCCGAACATCCGCAAGCGCGTCGACCTGGAAGAAGTCTGTCAGTTCCTTCTTGCGCGCGGCATGGACCGCGATCTCACCGTCCAGCCGCTCGCCTTCGCTCGCGAGATCGACAAGAGTCTGGTCCCGTTCCCGCCGCTTCGCTTCGACCTGTCTGGCTTCCTCGCGACGCCGGAGCAGGGCCTTGGCGGCGTCAAGTGGAGCACTGCCGTCGAATGTGTCACCGAGAGTGTCATGCAGATGGGCAACGGCATCGATGAAGGACCTTCGATCTGCCTCCATGGAGTCGATGCGGTGAAGCAGATCATCCTTCTCGCGCAGGGCTTCCGGCAGGCCGGCGAGCGCGTCGAGAAGCTCACGGACAGCGCCGACACTTTCATCGATGTTGAACCAGGTTCCCGCGAGGGCGGTCGACCAGTTCCTCTGCCACGCATCGGATGAAGCGATCGCTTCGTCGCGCTCCGCTTTCCGTCGAACCGCAGCCGCTTCCAATTCACCGACGTGCCTGTGGGCGTCCTGCCGTTTGGTCTGCAATGCAGCATGGTCCGCGAGGATGGTGTCGGCAGCCTGCATCAGGGCTGCCACGTCCAGACCATCGACATCGATCCCGATGCAGCTCAGGGTCGTCGCGAGCGTATCCTGCTCCTTTGCGAGCGCACCCCTGGCGTCTTCGGCGTCACTCAAGGCGTGGCGCAGGTCATTCCACGCAGCCATCGCCAGAGTGCAGGCTTCAGCCCATCGGCCGATCCTTGTCAGCCATGATGCGACGGACGCATCGTCATCAAGGTCGATTTCCGCTGGCGTTTCGGTCCTGATTTCGCGTCGCAATGTCTGCAGTTCGTCATCAAGCCCGCGCAGCAGCTGGCGTTGGCGGTCGACGTTTGCCCTGTTTACTGCCGACTCGGCGGTCAGGGAGCGCAGCTCCTCGAGTTCCCTCGCGCTGTTCAGACGTGCGGCCGTGGCTGCATCGGTCGCTCGCATGCGGGTTTCAAAGCGATCGGCCGTTTCCCGGTCGAGTACCGACAGATGCCGCGTCCAGGAATCGTCCCGGTCCATAAGGGCAGCCTTCGCCTCCTCATCATCCATGATGTCGATCGCGTCGCGGAGTGCAAACAGACGTGCGGCATCTTCCTCCTGCTTCGTCGTGAGCTCTCGTTCGCGCTCGATGATCTGCGAACGACGCTTCTCCAATTCGCTGCAAGTCGACTTCCAGGATTCAACGCGCTCGGCCGCGGGCGGTGCTATGCGGCGGAGAGCGTCACCGCTACCGGCCCATGGCTGCAGTTCAGTCGAGGCATCGTCGAAGGCTTGGCGTTTGGCGGGGACAGCGCGCTCGGCAAGTCTGAGTTCGGCGATAAGGTTGCCGTCACGCAAGCGGCGCAGCACCGATTGAAGCTGGGCTATCTTGCCAGCATCGAGCGCGTCACCCTGGCCATCGAGCGCCTGCCGGTCACGCTGCTCTTTCTCAACAGCCTGCCGGGCTGCCTCATACTCCTTTTCAGCAGATTGCCGTGCGACGTCGACGCCGGACTTTTCCCCGATCAGATCACGCAGCGTCCCGATCGTCGCCGCCGCTATCAGCATTGATTTCGGATCGTCGATGTCCATCTGACCGAGCGTTGCCAGGATGAGATCGATCTTGCGGTTCGATTCAGACAACGCCTGCTTTCGCTTCGGCAGATCCTCCTGCGCGGTCGCGTAGCGTGCAGCTGCGTCCGACAGCTGATCGAGCTGATCCGCCATCTCGAACACACGGTTTTCGACCACGAGCCCTTCCAAGTTCTCGCGGGTCTTCTGCTCGCGCTGCCTGATGCCAGTCAGCTCAGTTTGAAGCTGCGTCTCTTCGACCATCAGATCGGGAAGCGCGGACGCCCATTCGGCAGGTGGATGGGGCAGGTCCGCATAGTCGGAAAGCTGCTCGTCAGTCCGACGGTAGTCAGCCACCAAAGGGTGAGCCCGCAGGACGCGCGTGATCTCGTTGTGACGGGCCTTTGCCGTCCCGATTTCCTTCATGAGGGCGTCATAGGCGGCTTCAGCTTGCTCGAGCGCTGTCGTCAGCGTTCTGTAGGCCGAGGCCTGGACGTCGATATCATCGCGCTGCGATTTGAGGTCCGCGATCTGGCGTTTGAGGCCGGCGATCTTCGTCGAGCTGGCACGCTTGCGAAAAATCCCATCGGCTTCAGTGATCGCGGCCTCGAGAATAGTACTGATGCCGGCGAGGCCGGCGCTGGCTGAGAACAGCAACTCCCCCAGATCGCCCTTGCTTTCCAGAATGGCATTGCCGCCATCTTCCAGCGTCTGATCATCAAGCGAGAACATCATTCGATAGGCGTCGCGCGTCAGCCCGGCGAGCGGGACGCTCAGCAAGGCCTCGTTCGTCGGCTGGCCATGTTCGTTCAGCAGCGAATTGCTGCGCTGCTTGACGCGCTTGAACTCATGCGCCTGCCCGTCAAACTCAAGGCAGGCGCCGATTTCCATCGACTTGCCCTGATGCAGAAAGCCGTACTTTGTGCGCTCTTCGATCCCGAACAGCAGGTCGAGATAGGCAGACAGCGACGTGGATTTTCCCGCCTCGTTCAGCCCGTAGACAATGTGCAGGTCTGGCGCGCCGTCGACGTGCTCCCCGAAATCGATCGAGTAGTCGGTGAACTTGCCGTAGCGGGTGAGGTCGAGCCGGCGCAGGCGCATCAGCTGATCTCCGACGCTTCCGGTTTGAGCCGGGCCAGCACGTCCTCGCTGCCCTCCGTCAGCAGCTGGTCGACAAGAGCTTCGAACGCGGCCTCGTCATCGCCGCTGAAGCCGCGCGCCTCCGGCGGCAAATCATCGCGCAGTTCCTTGACGAGATCACGCACGGCCTCGCGAACACCGTGCTGATTAATGATGTCACTGCGCATCAGCTCGCCGAGTTCCAGGACCGGGTCGGCGGGAGCACCTCCAACGGGAATGCTGACGGGCGCCGTGGTCGCAATCTCAATCTTCTCGATCCACGTCTTGCCGAGACCCTCGGCGCGCTGTTCAGCTTCCGCCAACAGCAGATCGCGATCGCGGCGCAACTGCCATGCTAGTGGCGTCGCACCCGTCAATTGAAGGCGGCCGACAAGATGGGCCGAGCGTGTCCGATCGCGGGCGACACCTATACTCTGCTCAATGAGTTCGGCCGCCTCTCGCCAGGTTGCGGCGGATGAAAGATCGATCGCGATCCGCTCGAACTGCGCAACGCTCGTCGCGCGTTCTTCGATGGTGAGGCTGCGATCGTCATTGACCGTGACGAGGGTGACGGTCTTCTCGCCGGCTTCGTTGATGTCGCGGCCTTGCGGCATACCGGGCATGATCACCATGCGGTCGCCGGCATGTTGAGCCCGAATGTGGACATGCCCCAGGGCCCAGTAATCGAAGCCCCAATCGTGCAGGTCGGAAGCCTTGCAGGGCGCGTAATGGTCGTGACCCGGCGCGCCAGCGAGGCTCGTATGCATGATGCCGATATTGACCGTGTCGGGGGCAGGGCGGCGATACCTTTCCAGCAGGCTCTCTGGCGCGTGGGGCTTGGCGAAGCTCATGCCGTGAATCGAAAGAGCGAGATCGCCATGTGCGAGGTCGACGGCGTGAGAGCGGCCGCCGAATAGGGTGACCGTTGGCGGTAGGATCAGTTCCTGGGTGATCCGCGAAAGGGCATCGTGATTGCCGCGGATGATATAGGTCCCGATACCCGCCTCATGAAGCCGCTGCATCTGGCCCGCCAGAAACCGGGCCGTCTTCATCGAGGTCTGGTCGCCGTCGTAAAGGTCACCGGCGATAATCAGCGCGTCGACCTGCTCGTCGATGCAGAGATCGACAATGGCAACAAGAGCCTGACGCGTCGCATCGCCGATAAGCTCGGCGAGGTCGCTGTTGCGCATCGCCAGAGACCGCAAAGGGGAATCGAGGTGCAGATCGGCCGTGTGAATAAATCGAAATGGCATGCGACGATGTGGGACCTTCAGCGAGTTAATTGCCGATAGTCTATCCTATCTCCGCCATTGCCAAGGGGCTGGAACAGGGTTGCGGTCCTGAATCAGAATTCGTTTAGGCACGATACATTGCTTCTGCTGAGGGGACGACTGTCTCTCGAATCCTCAATACGCCGTCAGATTTTGGATTGCGGGAACTATTTGTTGGTGATCCTCGGAGAAGGTTTTTCCGGGACGAGCATTGTTCGTCTGCTATAGAGTGTAACGAAGACATTGGTCGCCGGATGGGGAGGGGCGCCTTGGAATGGCTGCTCATCATTGTAGGGCTAGTCGCCTGGCTTATCTACAGGGGCGCAAAGGCGAGGAAGCGTGAAGAGCAAGCAGAATCGCAGCGGGCCGCTCCGAGAGTTCAATTTGATCGTGGAGATGCGCATCGAACTGAACCGTGGAGCTCCGGGGGGCACGGGTTTCAAGCAAGTGCGCGGTCAAAGAACAGTTCGCCTGGCCGATGGGTGCAATCTGGTGAGAGCGTAGTTGTAGGGAGCTTTTCGCTCACGGATGGCTTGTTCTACCTCGGCGGTCTTCTCCCCGGGCAGAGCAACGGGTCGTGCGGCAACTGCGTTGTGGATCCCGACGCGAAAGTAGCGTCTGGAGGCGAAGACCGCGAAGGGCGGACGATGCCCTATTGGCCATCGTATCAGTCGATCTCGCCCGTCGCCCGCAGAACCTATTTGTCGTGGCTGGCAACTGGGCGGGACGATCCCTCGATCGGGATCGGCTACGTGTTTCTGTACTTCTACGGCATCGAGCGGAGGATGTTCGTAGACCAAGCGTCGCATGATGCGCCGGCCCTCATCGCGGAGGTGCGTCGGCTTCTCGGTATCTATGGCAGCAACGGATCGTTCAGGGGCTACGCATCGAAATTCCTCGATGCCGCCGAACTGGTCAAAGGCCCCGAAATCTATCGTCCGCCGCCACGGGCGGATCTAAGAAACGGATACGAGATTCCTCTTTCCGTCCGGCTTCACCTGGGGAGGAAGCTTGCAGCGAAGGAGCCACTCGACGCCACGGACTCGCTCCTGTGGATACTCTCGCTTCCGGATACCTATCTCCGTACCCCGGCGACTCGCTGCTTTGAGGAGTTGAGCGAACTCTGGGCCTCACGTTTCAGAGCGCGATATCCCGATGGCCTCAAGGTGAACGCGCCGAAGACCCGGCTCAAGCTCGACTACCGCGCCGCCAGCGGCGGGTTCGAGTGCCGCATCGACATGAGCGACGGGACCGGGCCTCTGCCGGACATTGCGGCGGTCTCTGCGCCGCTCGACGGCCTCCGGGACATGCTGAATGCCTGCTCGGAGGAACTGGCCCCCTATAGCCGTCTCCTCGGCAGGAACCCCAACGCCAAAGGCACCATCGAGGCGACTTTCCTTCTGCCTCCGGAACTGCTCGCATCTCCGACAGCAATGGGGACCGCGCTCCTGTCGAGGATCGAACAGATATTTGGCGACCGTAAAGTCGCCGGTATTCGGGTCCCCCAGCTCGCGAAAGCCCTCTCGCTTGACGTGGAGGCTGGCGGAAAGTTGCCCTCCGGACTGTGCAATCAGATCGGAGCCTTCCTTGATCGGATCGACATCGGGATGGAACCGGACCGGAGATACGGCTCGCGAAACCTCGAAGCTGACGGATATGTCCTGCTCTTCAGGGCGCCGGGAGGGGCTAAGGTCGACGGAGATGCCCCGGCATATGTGGTGGCGAAGGCCATGGTGGACGTCGCGGTGCTGGCTGCCGCCGCCGACGGCAACATCGAGGCGACCGAGTACGAGTCCATCAAGTCTGAAATCCGTGCCATGCCTGGTCTCGGCGGGATCGAACGTGCCCGTCTGATCGCATATGCAAGCACCCGCCTGAAGGATGCCCCCGGTCAGCAGGGCGCCCTGAACAAGATGAAGAAGCTCACACAGTCGGCCAAGGAAGCGGTCGTGAGGTCAGCGACGGCTGCGATCCTGGCCGACGGCCATGCTGGTCCAGATGAGGTGAAGTTCCTCGAGCGGCTGTATCGGACGCTGGGATTTCCGATCGAAGGCGTATACGCCACTCTTCACCGGGGTTCGGTCGTGATCGATGAACCAGTGGCGGTGGCGGCAGAACAGCGGGCACCGGGCGTTCGCATTCCGCCGCCCCCCGTTGCGGCCGGTCCGGTGCAGGGTGTGAAGATCGACCACGCCCGCCTTGAGCGCCTCCGGTCAGAAACCGCGGCCGTGTCGGATCTGCTTGCTGGCATCTTCGTCGAAGAACTGCCAGCGCCTGTTCCGGCGGGAGCGGTTCCTACGGCTGTCGACGGGATCGCCGCGCGGTTCCCGGGGCTGGATGCGGCGCATTCGGCGTTGCTCGGTCGACTGCTCGCTGGCGATGGCCTGGATCGGGCGGAACTTGATGACTTCGCGAAGGACCTGCGGCTGTTGCCTGACGGGGCGATCGAACGGATAAATGACTGGGGCTTCGATCGATTTGATGAGGCCCTGATCGAAGAAGACGAGCGGGTGACGATACCGGATCATCTCCGTGAGGCATTGCGAGAGGCAGAAGCAGCAGAATGACCAAGGCCACTCCCATCAAGCCCCGCGACCGTGACGTCATCCTCCAGGCGCTGGCAGCCGGAGTGGTGCCGCGAACCGGGTTGAGACACGTACAAGTGGGCCGGGCGGCCGAGGTAGGTGCACTCGTCAGGGACATCGACCGCCTCGCCGATGGGGGATCAGCGATCCGGTTCGTCATAGGTGAGTACGGCGCCGGGAAGACCTTCTTCCTGAACCTGGTCCGGCTTATCGCCCTCGAGCGGAAGTGCGTCACTATCCACGCGGACCTCGCCCCCGATCGCCGCATCCACGCATCGGCGGGACAGGCGAGGGGGCTCTACGCTGAGGCAGTCAGAAACATGGCGACTCGGACCAAGTCCGACGGCGGGGCACTGGCCAGCGTAGTCGAGCGTTTCGTCACGGACTGCATGAACGAGGCCAGTCAGAAGGCGCGGCCCGTAGAGACTGTGATCGACGAGCGGCTGGCGCACCTGCAGGAATATGTCGGGGGTTACGACTACGCGACCGTGCTGAAGGCCTACTGGCGGGGAAGCGAGGAGGGCGACGAGGTCCTCAAGGCGGCAGCGCTCAGATGGCTGCGTGGCGAGTTCTCCACCAAAACGGAGGCGCGCCAGTCGTTGGGAGTGCGCAACATCATCGACGACGACGGCGTCTACGACGCCCTCAAGCTCCTGGCGGCCTTCGTGAAGCTCGCCGGGTACTCTGGACTGCTGGTCGTCTTCGACGAAATGGTGAACCTGTACAAGCTTCAAAGCAGCCAAGCCCGGAGCCAGAATTTCGAGCAGATCCTGCGGATGCTGAACGACGTGCTGCAGGGCAATTTCGGGGGGATCGGGTTCGTTTTTGGCGGAACCCCCGAGTTCCTCATGGACACGCGCCGCGGGCTTTACAGCTATGCGGCACTTCAGTCCCGCCTTGCCGAGAATGCCTTCGCGCAGGGCGGGTTGGTTGATCTTTCCGGCCCGGTCCTCCGGCTTCAGAGCCTCACGCCTGAAGACCTGATGATCCTCCTGACGAACATCCGCCTAGTCTTCGCATCCGGCGACCCGACCGCTCACCTCGTACCCGACGAGGCGCTCCCTGCCTTCATGGACCACTGCAACCGTCACGTCGGCGAAGCATACTTCCGGACCCCCCGGAACACGATCAAGGCGTTCGTTCAGTTCCTGGCGGTTCTCGAGCAGAACCCGGGCACACAGTGGCACGACCTGGTGGCGCGGGTCGAAATAGCTCCAGATGCCGAGGCCGGCGGTCAGGAAGATGCAGACCAGGCGGGCGGCGGCGGAGACGACGAACTTGCCTCAATCCGGCTCTGACCCGACCGGATTCGAAAGGCTGCACCCTGAAATCCGGCGCTGGATATGGGAGCAGAAGTGGGAAGAACTGCGGGACGTCCAGGACCGCGCGATCTCCGCAGTCCTCGACACCGAAGCGGACGTTTTGATCGCTGCCTCGACAGCTGCGGGCAAGACCGAGGCGGCGTTCCTTCCAGTGCTCACGAAGGTTGCTGATCGAAAAAGCCGAGGCTTTTCGGTTCTGTACGTCAGCCCGCTGAAGGCTCTGATCAACGACCAGTACCGCCGGCTAGATCAACTAGTCGAGCGACTGGAGATCGAAACTGTCCGCTGGCACGGCGACGCGCCGCAGTCGGCAAAACAGCGCGCGCGACGTGATCCGCGCGGAGTGGTCCTGATCACGCCGGAATCCATCGAGGCCATGCTGATCCGGCGGCCCGGGGACGCGAAGGTCATGCTGGGGTCGCTGGACTTCATCGTCATCGATGAGCTGCACGCCTTTCTCAACGGTCCGCGGGGGCTCCATCTGGCGAGCCTACTGCGCCGTATCGATGCCCTGTCCGGCAAGCCCGCGCGACGAATCGGCCTGTCGGCAACCATAGGCGATCTTGCGGTGGCCGCTCGCTGGCTCAACCCCGGTCAGCCGGAAACCGTGAGGGTGGTGGAGTCGTCAGCGGACTCCCCGGAACTCAGGCTTCAGGTCAGGGCATACAGCGATCCCGAGGAGGTGGAGGATGCCGACAGGCTTGAGGCCGAAGAGCGGCAGGTCGCGCTGGACCTGATCGCCGATCATATGTTCTCGGTCCTCAGGGGTGCGAACAACCTGGTGTTCGCGGGATCGCGAAAGCGGGTAGAGGCGCTTGCAGACCGTCTTCGCACGAGATCGGAAAAGGCCTCGGTCCCGAACGAGTTCTATCCCCATCACGGCAGCCTCTCCAAGGAGCTTCGCGAAGAACTGGAAGACCGATTGAAGAAGGGCGACCTGCCAACGACAGGTGTCGCGACCACGACGCTAGAACTGGGCATCGACATCGGGTCGATAAAATCGGTGGCGCAGTTGGGCGCGCCACGATCCCTTTCCTCCCTGCGACAGCGCCTTGGCCGAAGCGGCAGAAGACGCGGCGTTCCTGCCGTCCTCAGGATCTATGTGCGGGAGCGCCTTCTCGGCAAAGGGTCCGACCCGGTCGACCATCTGCGCCTTGAGATTGTGAGAGCCGTCGCGGCCGTTCGCCTGCTCGTGGAGCGCTTCGTGGAGCCGCCGTCGATAGATGCAGCCACCGCTACCGTCGCGCTGCATCAGACCCTCTCGGTGATTGCGCAGGAAGGGGGAGCCAAGGCCGGCGCACTCTACCAGGTTCTCTGCTCGTCCGGCCCGCTATCGTCACTGACGAAGGCGGACTACGCCCAGCTGCTCCGAGGCATGGCCTCCACGGAACACCGCCTTGTCGAGCAAGCGCCTGACGGGACGATCATGCTGGGCGAACAGGGCGAAAGGCTCACCGCATCACGTGACTTCTACGCCATATTCTCGACCGACGAAGAGTGGCGTCTGGTTTCTTCAGGACGCACGCTCGGCACCATTCCGATCTCGAACCCGGTTGGCGTCGGCGTTGTCATCGCCTTCGCGGGACGTCGCTGGCGGATCGAGACAGTGGACGACCGCGGCAAGGTTATCGAAGTAGTACAGCACCGCTCCGGGAAAATTCCCAAGTTCGACAACGTCATGAACGAACCCGTCCATGATCGGCTCTCGGCAGAGATGAGAGCAGTCCTGCAGGACACGTCGGTGCCCGGTTTCCTGGACGATGCGGCGAAGGGGTATCTTTCAGAGGGCAGGGTTGCGTTCCGCCAACTCGGACTTGATTCCGGGAGCCTGGTTTCCGCCGGGAAGGACACGCATGTCTTCACATGGCACGGCAGCGACGTGAACGCAGTGCTCGGGTTCGCCTTCGCCTCGGCGGGGCTGGAGTGCGCCGTGATGGACGTGGGCGTAACTGTCTTGGACACCCATCCAGACGTAGTGCTGGCGATCATGAAGCAGATCGCGGAGAGACCGCCTGATATCGATTCGGTCGCCGAGTTCGTCGAGAATCTTCAGTCGGCGAAGTTCGATGAAATGGTGCCAGAGGACCTCTTACGGAGACTATGGACCCGAAGCAGGCAGGACGTTGCCGACCGCGTTGCTCGCATTGTTCAGGGGATGGTCGCCGCCTTTCCAAGTTGACAGAGTACGACTAACCCGCCCGTTAGCAGGACAGAGAACCGCTCTCGCCATGAACTATAGAGAAGGGGAGGGCAATCGCCACCGAATACCGAGCTACACCAAATAGAGCACCGGGCGCCCTCACCGTTGTCCAATGACTACCTCAAAGCGGGTTAAGCTTGTTCCCCGCCCGCTGTGTTCGTTCAGGCCGCCATGGTCGGCGAAGACGGTGAGACCGCAATCACCGTACCGGTGGTCACTAGGACTATGAGACCCCGCTCGGCGCCGGCCATGTCAAGATAGGCGCGAACCTGCGCCCGGTAATGATCCAGAGTCTGGGGGGCAGGACCGACGTCGCTCTTCCAGTCGACGACAACGACTGGGCGACCATCCGGCCCGACGGTCAGCGCATCCGCGATGCCGGCCGTCGCGATCACCTCATCTTTCTTGGCGCGGACGGCAAAGACGGGGAATTCGGCGAGTAGCACCGGCCGCAAGGTGGCGATTTCCGGCAAGGCCAGGGTTTGCATGACGCATCTTGCAAGCTCTTCGGCGGACAAGCCCACGGCAGGATCGGCGACTGGCGTCTTGCCGAGCGCACGGATGAGATCCGCAGCCCGTTCAACAAGCGCTGTCGGCGCTTCGTTCGTTTCGCCCGTCAGCACCTCTTCCATGAGCTTGTGAAGGATGAGTCCACGCTCCCGGCCGCCCTGAACGGTGATGATCGGCTCGAGTTCCGGCGGCAGGCCATCGGCAGAGCCGGCCCAGATGTCGGCTTCATCCTCCTGCAGCACCAAGCCGGAGGCGCTCTCGTCACGACTCGGCGATAGCCAGGTCAGGCGCGTGTGGCGATCTGCGATGGCGAGCGCCTCGGCCGCGAAGCTCTCGCGCGTTTGGGTGTTGCCCACGCTGGCGACCGTGGCGGCCAGATCGAGCGGCAGATGCGAGAGATCCAGGGCCGGCAGATCGGTGAGCGATAGATCAATGAGATCGATCCAAGCGGACTTCGAGGGCGTCGTATCGAGCCGGGGCAGGACGAGGAGTTCGCGGGCGCGCGTGGCCGCGACGTACCAGAGCCGGATGCGCTCGCGATCCAGTTCGTCCTTCTCGGCTTGGCGCGTGGCGGCATAGCCTTCGGGGGCGATACCCAGGACCGGGCAATGGAAGGTGTCGGTCTGACGGTCGATCACCGCGCTGTCAGGCGCCATGACGCCGGTCATAGTATTGACGGGGATGACAATCGGCCATTCGAGGCCCTTGGCGGCGTGCATCGTGAAGAGCGCGACGGCTTCTTCCTGAGCGTCGGGTCGCCCTTCGACAGCCCGCGCCTCGTCGGTCCAGACCGCGGTCATCGCTTCGGCGAAGGCGCGGAGGCCGCGCACCGCATAGCCGGTCGATAGGCTGAGATAGAGATCGACATTGGCGAGCGCACGCTCGGCCTGACCACGATGGCGCTCAAGAAGGAGCGGCCGGACCCGCATTATGTCGACGGCCTGCGAGAGCAGTTCGTGCGGCGTCGTGCTTTTGCCGCGCCGATAGAGCACTTGAAGCTTGTCGATGGTCTCGCGCGCCAGGGGATGCCCGATGGTGGAGGGATCAACGCCGAGGTCGAGGCGGGGAATTCGGTTAGGCTCCTCCTCGGAACGCGGTAGCGCCCAGACGACATCCAGCAGCTCCGCTTCGGTAAGGCCGACCAGAGGGCCGCGCAGCAGCGCACCGAGCGCCAGCGTGTCGCGCCGGTCGGCGAGAACGCGGGTTAGCGCGATCAGGTCCTGGACTTCCTGTCGGCGAAAGAGGCCCTTGCCGGCCTGCGTAGCCACCGGGATACCCCGGCGTTCCAGCGCCTCCTCATACCGCCACAGCTCCGTGCCGGTTGGCGCCAACAAGGCGATGTCGCCTGGTTGGCAAGGACGTTCCGCACCTCTGCGTCGGTCGATGATGGGCTGGCTGCCGATCAGCCGCGCGCACAGTTCGGCCACCATATTGGCCTCGGCATCACGCTGCTGTTCGGCACTGGCCTTGCCGTTCTCATCGGCCACGGCGATGTCGAGGGCTGCGACGCACAAGCCGCCACCGCGATCGTCGTGAAATGGGTCGAGGGCGGTAAAGCCGGTTTGTCCATCGGCCGACAGCACGGCATCGAAGCGCTCGTTGACGAAGGTGAGGATCGAGGCGCAGGAACGGAAGTTGGTCGAAATCGACATGAGGCCGTCGGGATTCTGGGCGCGGAAGGCGTCACGCGCCCGCAAATAGGCACTAACATCGGCGCCGCGGAAGCGATAAATCGCCTGCTTGGGATCGCCGACCAAGAAGAGCGCGCCCGGTCGTATCCGAAATCGGGTCCAGTCGCTGTCGCCATCGGCGGGCTCGCCGCACAGCCGCCAGAATATCTCAGTCTGAAGGGGATCTGTGTCCTGGAACTCATCCACAAGCACATGGGCGAAGCGCTGTCCCAGTGCGTGCCGCACATCGTCATGGCCGCGCAGCAGGTCGCGCGCGGCGAAGATGAGGTCGTCGAAGTCGAGCTGGGCGTTCGCGCGCTTATGGTCGCGATAGCGCTCAAGGGTCGGACGCGCTTCCTCGATCAGCGCCGCCAGAACTTGGCTGGCCGCCGCCTGAAGAAGGGAGCCCCATGCCTCGCAGCAGGCGGCGTAGTGACCCTCGGCGGCATCGTTCAGTCGATCACCGTCGACCTTGGAAAGGCCCGCCTGCTTTGCAGCAGCAGCCCATTTCCCCTTCTTGCGATACGAAGCGAAGGTGCCGGCCTTGGTGCAAAGGTCCGGGTGCGCACGCGAGGTCAGAACCTGGACCAAGCCCGAGGGCGTCGCGGGATCGGGACCGGCCGCGAGCGCGGTCGCCATCTCGACCAGCTGCGCGGCCATCACTTCCGTTTCCGGCTCGCTGGCTGCAGCCCCGCGGACGAAGGCGGCGAAAATTGCCGTCGCCTGACGAAAGGTTGTCAAATGACCATCGAGCGGGGGCGCCGGCGGTGCTGCGAGGGTACGGCGGCGGCGCAGATTCTCGGCGATCTTGTGAATGAGTACCACGGTCTCCCCGGGGCTGTGCAACACCATTTCGGCGAGGATACCACCTTGGTCGCCGGACAGACGCTCGCGCAGCCAGCTGTCGACGATCTCGAGGAAGGTGAGATCGGCCTGATTGCGGTCTAGGACGCCGGCGCCGGGATCGATGTCAGCCTCGGCCGGATAGGGCTTGATCAGGCGTTGGCAGAAGCCGTGGATGGTCGAGCAAGTGATTTCGTCTATCGCGGCGCTCGCGGTGGCTAAATTGTGCCGCAGGGCCTGCGACAGACCATCGGGCAGCGCGACGCGCAACTCGACTGCGATCCTGCCGGCCGAGAGGTCGGTGACAAATTCGCGGACGCGCGAAAGCAGCTCACTCGCGGCCAGTTCGGTAAAGGTGACGGCGGCGATGGTGCGCGGCGGAACACCTTGGGCGAGCATGGCGGCGATGCGTCCTGCCATGACGGCGGTCTTGCCCGAGCCTGCTCCGGCCTCGACCAAGATCGAGCGGTCATGGAGGTTGATCGCGTCTCGCCGGGCGCCGTCATCCTTGAGAACTTTGGACACGCTGCTCATCATTCCGCTTCCCAAATCTGAGCGACTTCGCCCAGCCGCTCCGTCGCGGCGGGTTGCTTGCGTTTGCAGTAGGTGGCGCTGGCATTGGCCGGTAGGGCGAAAGCGAGATCGTCATAGTCGCCACCCGTGTCGGGGCCTATCATCGCAGCGCCGGCGGCGAGGCTGATCCTCGCCGCGCAGAGATAGCCCGTGATCTCCGCGAGCACGGCTTCGGGGTCGTTTAGCTGGAGGTCGATCGGCTCGCGCGGGTAGAGCAGAGAGGCGCTGATCGCGACGTGATCACCCAGGAGCGCCTTCACCGCGAAAGCGTAGAGGCAACGCTGAAGCTCGCGGCCGCCATTCAGCCGGATATCGCCTCGTGGCGGCCGGCCGGTCTTGTAGTCGCGGACGAGCGCGCGGTTGCCGTCACCCGAGATGTCGAGCCGGTCGATGTAGCCGGCAATATTGAACCCAGTGTGGGGAATCGTGACCCGCATGGCGGAATCCCAAGGGGTCTCCGCCTGCGATTTCGGTTCTGCCCCGCCGAATGGCACCTCGCCATAGGAGCGTGCGCCTGGCAGAAGATCGTCGCCGTAGGACAGGGCTTGGCCCGCCATCAGGCGGGCGTCGTCCAGGGTGCGGCCCCAGATGAGGGCCGGTGGGACCGAGCGCTCGCTTTCCCAATCGGCGGCGACAGCTTCCGCGGCGCCGCCCACGGCCGCTTCGATCGCCGCGCCGTCGGCGGCCGCCAATCCACCCGCGCTCTCGACGTCGCGCAAGGCGCGGTCGAGAACCATGTGGACCAGATCGCCGACGCCGAGCGCATCGAGCACTAAGGGCTCGGCGCTGCTTTGCGGCACGCGCCATCCGAAACCATAGAGCCAGACGAAACTGAGCGGATTGCGCAGCAGGCGGCGAAGAGAACTGGCCGACTGGATGCGGTCGAGGATCGCCAGAACGAGCGGATGATCCGCACGGATGAGTCCGTCATGGGCCGTGATCTCAGCGTGTCGCCAGTCGCGCCAGCAGCTTTGCGCGCTGACCGCTTGCGGATCGACGCCGAACTCCAGTGGCCGGGCCAAGAGTCGGTCGGTTTCACTGAAGGCGTGTACGGGCACGGCGTTACGGCGGAGGTAGGCCTCCTCATCATGCGCGGCAAGCAGCGGGCTGCGTCCCAGAAGACGTCCGTCGCTGTCGCGCCGGGCGCGCGAGAGGACGACTTCGCCAGCGGTTGTGGCGAGGATCGTCTCGAAATCCCGACGATCAGCGAGGCTCACCGGAAGCGGATCGAGTTCGGTGGTCGGGATGATATGGCTCGGGATGAGCCGGTCTTCAGAGATCCCGCGCGGCCATCGCGAGGAGTTTAGGCCGAGCAGCCGCACGAAGCGGCGGGGCGATGCCGCTAGCGCGCTGGCCGGCATCCAGGCCACGGACACGCAGGCTTCGAGCCCATCATCCTGCTTCAGGGCTTGGAGGGTAGCCTCGATCGAGGCGGCAGGCCCGGCGAGCAGCGCCTTGCGCCAGATGCCGAGAGCCCGGCCCTTGAGGAAGGCCTCGCCGATCTCCGGCGCGGCGCCCGGTCCCTTCGCGAGCAGCTCGGCTGCCGCGCGCAGCGCCGGAGCGTGATCCGCGCCGTCTGGCCAATCTTCCGACTTCAGCCGCGCCAGCAGGCGGCTCCAGGCGCTGGGCGTCGACAGCGGCGCATCGGTCGGCAGGACGCGTAGCCAGCCTTCGGGCATGGCTGCAAACGGCGCTGATTCCCGGCAAAGGGTTGCGAGACGACGGAGGCGCGTCTGCGACAGGCCGCGGACGACGATGTCGGCCAGCGCAGCAGCCGCCTGTCCCTCGCGGGTGGTGATGGTTCTGACGCCGTGGACGAAGTGCAGGTCGATATTGGCGTCTGCGCGCAAGGCCAAGAAATGATCGTCATAGTCGCCGGGCGATGCGGTAGCGATGGCGATCTCCCAAGGCGCCGTTTCCGAGGCGAGCAGTGATCGCACCCAGCGCATAGCTTCGATGGCTTCGTGATAGGCCGTTGCCCCGCTGACGGCACCGAGCGTCGGCGATTCCCCCGATGTACGCGACACGCTTACGCCGGTACCTTCCAACCAGGCGGGAACGGCCCTCGGCCCGGCCATCCATTGGACGGAGATCTGCGTGGTGAGTTCGTTCAGGAGCGGCCGCCAACACGGCGAAAGTTCAGTCAGGCCGATGATCTCCATCGGCCCGAGGACCGCCGGAGCGTGGGCAATGCGCCTGATCGCGGCGGCGACGATGTCGACGGGGCGCATCATGCCGGGCGGAAGCTGATCGAGGACAGCCGCTTCCAGCCGGGCAATGGCGTTGAGGCGAGGATGGTCGGAGGCTCGCGCGGCGAGGTCGATGACCGCGCGCCAAGACTTATGCAGGGTCTCGGCCGCCGCGTCGATCATGCCGGGGAGCATTTTGATGCTCTCCAGCTCGCCCATCGGAGTTGCCGGCAGGACCGCCTGGATCACGGCACGCAGGCTTTCGTTGTCGATCGGCCGGGCAAAGCCGCCGGCGAGCCGCACGGCGGCTTGCTCGAAGGACATGATCTGAAGGCCATGGCGACCACCGCGCGCCGCCGCAAGGCGGGCCTCTCGCATAGCGAGGCGACTATGGATGACAAGAGTGGATCGTCTCGCGGTGGTCATGGTGGGTTTCCTCCTTCCGAGGTCGCTCTTATCTCGTCCCTGCTGCAGAAACGCTGCCGTTGCGCTTGGCGAGCACGTAACCGTAGCGCGATGCCCGTTCCCGTTGTCATTTCCTTGAAGACTACCAATCTTCTTCGTACAGGTTTGCAATTGGACTGGGGCAGCGCAATTCGGACACGAATCCTTTCGGTGAAAGATAGCCCGCAAGTTTTTCATTGTGATTGACCAATTATTCTGCTCCAGACTCGCCTCCAGAAGCTTGGCGTTGCGCCGGATTGAACAGACTGAACGGGAGGTTGCCCCGTGGGCGATTGTCCGTAGAAGCGCGTCTTGGTGGTCCGATCACGCCGACGCTCGGCTTCGATCTGCTCATCGCTCCATGGACCGGCTTCAATCACCTTGCCGCGATCGATCACATAATGTGATCGGCACTTCAGCGTCCAATTGCCAATCGACGGACGTAGCGAGATGGTCTCGCCGTCGAACGTCATCTTCCAGTCTGTAGGTGTGAAGGGTGCGACAACCTCCTCGCCGCAACCGCAGCAGCAGCTGTGGACCGAGGTCGCATATTCCATCGAAACATAGAGAACGCCGGCCTCAAGGCGCTCAGGGATGTGCTCTACGAAACGATGCTCTAGCCGCTTGTGCCGTATCACCCGAGGTCTCCGTTGATCAGCATGTTGCCGTCGGTGGTGTAGGTGCAGTGATGCTCGCCCTCGAGATCACGGTAGAAGCCGCGGATCTTTTTCCACTTCACCACCGCAAGGACCGCATTCAAGGCGTTCAAGTCCGCGACCTGGATGTTGGAGGCGTAGATGTCTTTGGCGCCACCGCCGACGAAGGAGATGCGCTGGCGCGCATGATCCCGCTTCTCCGGCGTGCTGGCGGTCACCCGCAGGATACCGCCGAGCGACCCCTCGTCGAGTTCGAGGCCCATGCCGACATCGACGAACGCGGCGCCGATCGTCTCGAGCTTCTCGACGATCAACCGCTTCGCTTCGCCGGCGTCGAGCGACAGGAAGGCGAACGTGACGCCGTCGAGAAGGTGCAGGTTGTCGGCCCCGAGCTCGACATCGTGCGCCACGATGTTGCGGTGCATCCGGCTGTAGATGCGCTTCAGATAGTCGACCTTCTTCGGCGCCTCGCGCAGCTCCTCCAGGGTTGGCGCGCCCGACGCCCGAAAGGCGTTGTGGGTCAGGAACTCGTCGCTGTCGAAGAGTCGAATCTCGCGGACCGGCGTCTTGGCGACGAAGTCCAGGATGTAACCGCCGGTGCCGCCGCCGCCGATGATGGCGACCCGCTCGTTGACGAGCCGCTCGGTCAGGATGCCGATACCGACACGGTCGGAGGCGGTCTCGACATAGTTGAAGACGCTGTCCTCCTCCTCTTCCGGCTCGCGGAAGGTGCGGGGGGTCATGCCGGGCTTCAGCACCGAGGCCGGGCCCGCGATAATGTTCGCGTAGCTCGTCATCTTGTGGTGGTAGTCCGTGTAGCCGCCATCCGGCTTGCTCGAGAAGCTGTGCGTGGCTTTCAGACCATGGCCGAGGTCGAAGGCCCCGGCCTGATGCGAGATCCCCTGGATAGGCGTCCCATCGGCGCGGCACGGAAAGTCGCCGTCCCAATGGACAACATGGGTGTCGGGCCTGCGCGTCGCATCGCCGGCCAGCGTGAGGCTCGAGATGAGGGTGCCGATGCGCACCTCGCGACGCGCATCGACATAGGGCACCTCCCGCATGACGAGATGCCCGCCCTGCCGCAGGACGAAGTAGCCTTCGTCCCGCAGCCGCTTGAGGTCGGGATTACGACTGAACAGTTCGCGTGACATTGAACACCGTGCCTTTCTTCTTGACGTCGACCGAGCCGCCGGCCCCGAGTTCACCCGCGTGCGGCGTCGACGCCGCGTGCCGGTAGGTCATCGAGAAGACGACGTTCGGCTCGTGCTGGCCCGGGAAAGCGAGCTGGACGATCTGTTCGAACGTGACCGTGCGGGCGTTCACCGTCCGCGGCCGCGAATTGACGATGATCTCGAACGTCACCGGCGCGGTGATGAACCGCTCGATGCCGGGTTCGGCCAGATCGATCAGCTCGCCATGCTCGATCAGGCGATCTTCGCCGCCGGGGACCTCGAGGAAAACGGCCTCTCCCTCGCCGGGCTTGGCGAGGCCGTAGAGCACCGCGCCGCTGATGATCGGCTTACCCCAGCGCAGCTCGTCGTCCTTCAGCGTGAACTTGAAGTCGCGATCCGTCAGGAAGGCGACGAACCGCTCGGCGCCGTGCTCGCGCAGGTCGAAGGGCTCGTTCAGCCGCACGTCCTCGAAGTCGCCCGAGGGCAGAATCGCGAACAGGCTGTAACCGTCCCGCGGGTCCAGGGTGCTCGCCTCGAGCAACTGGCGGCCGAGCGGCACGGGATCGCTCACCTGACGGGACTGGAAGTTGAGATCGCCCTGCGCGAGGAGAAAGCGATACCCCCGCGCCGGACGCAGCGCCCGGCCTTCGCGCAGGGCGTCGCCGAGGTCGTCGTAATCAAGCAGTTCTTCGGTGTTCATGAGATTGGGTCCTTAGGTTCTGCCGAGGCGACGCCGCGGCTCTAAGGGTCCAATCGGGGCGGGATCCGCCGACCGGTAAGGTCAGGCGAACTTTTTTTGCAGGGGGCCGTCGGGAGTCTGCCCGCAGATGAAGAAGGCCGGGCAATTCGGGCAGGTGCGCGACGAGACCTCGGCCGGAAACCGCCCAGCGCGGATGTCGCCGAGAAACTTGGCGAGCTTATCCTTGCGACCCTTCAGCTCCCGATCCGACAAGGCGAGCACATGCGTCTCGCCGTCGGAGAGATGGACAAGCTCGGCGACGGCGCCAGGGAAGGCCTGCTGGACCGCCAGCATCAGCGCCGCCGCGCCGACATCCTTGCTCTCGGCCGACCGCCTGTGGCCCGTGCGGATGCGGCGCACGGCGCGAACGCCGTCGGGCCGCACCAGCACTTCGTCCGGCCGAACGATGATCTCTTCGCCGCCGAAATTGAGGCTGAGCGCGACCGGCGCCTCGGCGACCGCCTCGGCGCGATTGGCTAGGAGGAAGCGCAGCATCGCCAGGGCCAGGTCGCGGAATTCCGCGCGATAGCCATGATCGGCGAGCCCCTGGCCGGCAAGCGCCGCGTCGGTGCTGTCCTCCAGGTCGCGCTCGGTTATAGGGCAATCCGAAGTGATCACCCCCTCGACCACCGCGCGCACCGCCTCGTGCAGGTGCATGAAGGCGGTCGCGGTCCGCCGCCCGCCGACCTGCAAGACATGCGTGTAGAAGAAGCGGCGCGGGCAGGACTCATAAAGGGCGATTTGTGCGGCCCCGAACTGCAGCCGTCCATCGACGATCAACTCGATGCCCTGGGCTTCCGCCGCCGTGGGAAGCGGCCGCGCCGGCACGACCGAACGGCGCGTCAAGTTGGTCCCGAGACGATCGAGGAAGGGCGATAGCGGTCGATTGTGGCCGTTGCTCTTCTCGGTCGGCGCATAAAGGATCAGGCGGTCGCGGGCACGAGACTGCGCCACGTAGAACAGGCACTCCTGCTCCTCGGCCTGACCCGCGCGAAACGCCTCCAGCGCACTGCCTTCGGCACCCGCGATCATGCCGTCGGGCGCCGGACAGGGCGGCGCCGGCGGCGTGCGCGGGATGGTGTCGCTGTTGAGCCCTGGAATATGGACGCTGCCGAACTCCAGGCCCTTGGCGCCGTGGATCGTCATCAGCCGCACGGCGTCGAGATGCTGGGCGGCCGCCGGCAACTGCCGCAAGTCGCGATCGTCACCGAGACGGACCAGCCGGCGCACCCGATCGAGCACGCGCGTGATCGGCAGGCCGCGGCCGGCCGGCTGGACCCGCAGGAAGTTGAGGAACTGCCAGATCGCAATGCCGCGCGTGCGATCGGCGAGGTCCGCCGACACGCCAAGGCGCGCGGCGATGCGGGTGCGATCGAGCAGCAGCGTTGCGAGCACGGTCCAGGGCGAGGCCGTTTGGTCGAAGCCGCTGAGCGCGGCCGCGAGCTTGGCGAACGCCTGGCGACCGGCGTCGCTGACGCCAGGGATCGCATCCACCTGCTGAAGCCAACTGCCGGGGGCGTGGTCGACCGCCCGCAGATGCTCGAAGATCGCCGCCACGTCCGCGAAAGAAGTCGCAAAGTCGGGCCAGCAGGCGATGCGAACCAGGCCCATGGCCCGACGGTCGACAAGGATGGAGAGCAAGGCGAGGAGATCCTTGACCTCGGCCCGCTCGAACAGGCTGCCCAGAAACAGGACGGGCACCCCGAGCCGCTCGAGATCCCGCCCGATCGTCGACAGCTTCTCATTGCCGGTGCAGAGAACCGCTTGGTCACGATAGGCATATCCCTCGCCGCGAAGCGCCTCGATCACGTCGGCCAGCGCCACTTGCTGCTGCTCGGCGCGCTGCACCGTGCGCAGCTCGGGCTTCTGGCCATCGCCGTCGCGCTCCGCGTCGAGACCACTGTCCGCGTCGCCCGCGCGCATCGTGATCGCGAAGCCGGAAAAGCTGGCGACGATCTCCGGCACTGAGCGATAGTTGCGCTTCAAGCGGCCGCGCTTGCCGCCGGGAAAGTCTCCCTTCCCGAACCGGGTCATGTTGAAGGATGACGCGCCTCGAAACCGATAGATCGACTGCTTGGCGTCGCCGACCATCCAGAGATTGCGGCCGTCTGGCCGCAGCGCGCTCAGCAAGCGCACGCTGCTGCGGTTCACGTCCTGATACTCATCGACCAGGACGTGGTCATATTGCGCCTGCAGCGTTGCGCGGATGGTCGCCTCGGTCTCGAGCAGCTTGACCGGCAGGGCGACAAGATCGCCAAAGTCGACGCGATGCGCGTCGCGCTTGAGCTGTTCGTAGGCGGCATAGACGCGGGCCACCTCGCCGGCGCGTTCGGCGGCCTCGCGCGTCTCGGCGTCCGCCGCCTTGGCAAGCATGGCGTCGGCGAGCCCAGTGTAGGTTTCGGCGTCGACCGCCTCGTCCTTCGCCCGCGAGACGGCGGCCAGCATGTCGGCGATGATCTGAGTCGGATCATAGAGATTGCGGTAATGCGCGAGCCTCAGCCGCGGGAACTCCTCCTCGAGGAGTTCGACGGCCTCAGTCCGATCCATCATCCGCGGGTCTTTCGGCAGCCCGAGCTCGGCATGGAAACGACGGATGATATCGAGACCGAAGGCGTGGAACGTACCGATCCACATCGCGGCCGCAGCCTCGGGCCGCTTGCGCGCAATGCGCTCCGCCATCTCGCCCGCGGCCTTGTTCGAGAAGGTCAGCAGCAAGATGCGCCGCGGATCGACACCCTCCTCCAGCAAGCCTTCTACACGCGCGATCAGCGTCTGCGTCTTGCCAGTGCCGGGGCCCGCCTCGAGCAGATAGGCTTCGCCACGATGCGCCGCGGCCGCGGCCTGCAGGAGATTGAGCGGTCGCTCCACATGCGTCTCGGCCGCGGCGGACGGCACGATTGGGAGGAGCAAGGCGTCGAACAGCTGCTGGGCGACAACTTCGAACGGCGCGCCGAGCTTCGCGGCGATCGCCGAGGCGGATATCCCTTGGTCGACATGCAGCGCTCGCGCGACGTTGCGGGGAAGCAAAAGCTCGCGCGCGAACAGGTCCATCTGGACCTCGCGGCGCTGCCGGCGTCCATAATCGACGACCCGATCCATGCCGACCGGCGCCGGCTCGGCCGGGCGCGCCGGATCGATCGTCGGCGCCGGCTCGCTGTCGGGGTCGTCGCCGAGTTCGACATGCCCAATCTCATGCGCCACGAGGAACGCCTGCTCGAAGCGAGACCCCGCATTCTCATGAAGGATCAGATCGTCGGCGGCGACGAAGGTCGCGCGGCCGCCGTTGAGCACGGCCGCGCCCACGGCCGTCGGTTCGACGTCGATCCCGCGCCGCTTGGCCTCGGCGACTGCAAAGTCATAGGGCGACCAGGGATCGGCGCCCGAGGCGACGAGACGAGCATGAAGCTCGGCGGCGACCTGCCTGGCGAGCTCCACGCCGTCCATCTCAGTCGGTCTCCGCCAACAGCCGGGCGCGCTTGTCGGTCGGGACGCCGGCGTCGATCAGCACTTGCTCAAAGGTGACCTGCTCGCCGACGGCCGGCTTGGCGTCCGCCTTATAGCTGCGCGCCGCGGCCAGTTGGCCCGGCCCCCAGGATGCTTCCAGCTGCGCGATCGTGCTCCTCGCCGCCTCGGCAAATCGCTGGAGAAACCGCCGCGGAATGCTCGAAAGCAAGACCCGCCTTTCACGCAACGCCGTCACGACCTGCCGCGGCACATCCAGCCCCCGGGCCACCGCGCGCCAGTCATCGACCGTCAGCGCCGCAAGAGGGTCGGCCGCCGCGGCCGGAGAGGACGCGGCGTGTCGCGACCAAGCCGCATCGATCAAGGCCTGGTCGGCGGTGGAAAGCGGTGCGGCATCGTCACAGGCTTCACGCCTAAGCTCGCGCGAGAGGTCGATCAACTCCCCGGCATATTCCGGGTAAAGCCGCAGATAGCGCTCCAAGGTCGGCCGGTCAGGCTCGCTCTCGATTGCAAACGCGTCGAGCACGGATTCGCGGGATGGACGTGCGCCGGCGGGACTCACCGCTCATCTCCGTCAGCCATGGCGGCGCGCAGCGCGGCGAAGGCCTTGTCGCGATAGGTTCGGACGGTCTTTTCGGAGCGGCCGAGGGCCTTGGCGATGGTCATGACGTCCGGCTCCTTCGAGTCTATGGGGAAGCCCAGTTTCAACATATGGATGATCCTGCTTTGTTCTGGTGGTAAGGCCTCAATCGCTGCATCAAGGCGCAACCGGTAAGCCGGATCGTCAGAATCCGACCCGGCGAACGGATTGTGCGACCCTGCGGCGGTCTCGACCTCCGGCGACAGTTCGCCGCTCTCCTCATCATATTCGAGCGGCCGGGACCGGTTCTCGTCGCGCCAGGCCTTCTCCTGCGCGTCGCGCCGCAGGCTCGCCACTGCGCCGTCGAAGCGCACCTCGAAATAGTCGAGCTTGTCGACATGGTCCGCGCGGTCGGCCGAAAGCAGCTCGACGAAGCGCCCCAATACCTTGGCGCGCACGTCTCCGCGCGTAAGCGATTCCGTCTTGCCGTCCGGGCTTTCCGCCTTTGGCAGACCGCGCAGCACCCGTTCGGTCAGAATCCGATAGAGGCGCTCAAACCATGCCTCGTTATTGTCGCGGCTACTGGCGCGAATGAAATAGAGGAGGCATTCGCTCGGAACGTAGCCGGGATCAGAACGCTTGGTGATTTCCGCCCGGGCGAGCAGCGCATCGCGCGGCAACGTCACCAGGTCGGCGATAAGCGCTTCCACCTTCGGATCGCGCACATAGAGTTCACCCGTCAGTTTCCGTTTGCGAAGCGCGACTACGACCGCGACACCTGCGAGATCCGCATCTGCTCCCTGCCCCGCGGCGACCGTTTCTTCCGACTGCTTCATGACTCCGCCCCGCTTTCGCCAGCGCTGGTTTCGTTCAAGCGCGCCTCAAGCGAGGCAATACTCTTAAGGACGGCCTCAAATGCCGGCGGTTCTCCGAAGATCATGCCTTGCATGGCCCTGTAATCAGTGCGGAGTTGCTCGATCATCGCGTCATGGGGCGCAATCGCGAACGAGCCCGGCGCAGCGCTCGTGAGATCGAAGTCTGGTCGATTGAAAAACATCCGGGCGTGCGCCACGCAGTCCGCGCCGAGCGCCTTGTCGCCGATGGCGGAAGCGCCGGTCGGCGTTGGGGCAAGCCTGTGCAGATCATAATAGTGACGGGACACCCGTTGGCCGCCACCCTTCAGCTCGCCGCGCCTGTCGAACCAGCACCGCAGCCCGTGCAAGATAACGACCTTGTCCCAAAACGTCCGCTCGGGATCGACGGTGCGCACAGCCGGAACAGTCAGGTCGAGGGCCGGCAGGTCATCGTCGACATACGGTTTGATAGGCACTTCGCTGTTCGGATCGAGCGCGGATTTCGCACCGGACTCGATCTTGATCGCAGCGCGCACATAGTCCGATTGGGGCGTTGCCGCCGGATACCAAATCAGCAGGGTCTGTCCGTCGGGATCGCTGTCGTCGGGCTCCACGCGTGCGGAAGAACTACCGAGACCGGCGACCTTGAGCCGTTCCCGCAGGATTGTCGTCAGTTCGTCGCGCAGCTCGCCGTTAATGTAGGCCCGGCAGGCATCCTTAATTGCATCAAGCCGTGCCCGACGCTTTTTGCCGCTGAGTGCGTCAAGCTCCTCAATTGTCGCCGGCTCACCGATATCGTCCCGAAACACCGTCACGTCAATGTCTTCGGAGAAACGACTGATCAGACCGAACCCCTTTGACAAGGACGTGCCGCCCTTGAAAAGCAGACGCGGTCCCCCGGCTTGAAGACCATGGAACAAGGCATCCAGCGCCCAGCAGACCCAAAAATCCTTCTCGATATTCTGCGATACCGTACCGAGGCGCAGCGCGGTCGTATCGAAGGCGCTCAACATCGCATCCGATCCGGCCGCGAGAACCTCATCAAAAGCCGAATTCATGTCTTCGTCGCCCGCGTTGGACCGCGCTTGTCGGCTTGTTTCTTGCGCGTGGAGGCAGGTTTGTTCCTCGAACGAACGCCAACAGCTCGCTGCCGATTATCGTCATCACGATCATGATCGTCATCATCACCATCATCACCAGCGGCGCGATCATCGCTGAGATGCCGACCATGGTCGCCAACGTCGCCGTCGATCAGTGGCTTGAGAAACACCCACATCCATGTTGGAAGCGCCGTCATGCCGGCAGCTAGATCGGCTCTGAGGGACGGCCCGGCGGTTGGATCGTCGAAAAGCTTGGCAAGCTTGCGCCTGACCCGATCACTCTCACCTTTACGGTCTAAAAGGTCGCGCAGCCAATGAAGCGCCTGAACGATCCGCATCGCTGGTCGTCCGGCCCAAAACAGCTTGCTTGCGGCTGTCAGGCGAAAGGTGATCGTCACATTGCCGAGCTTGATCGCTCGCCGACGCGCATCTGTGTGGACCACGATTTTCGCCGGGACGGCGTCGGTTAGGCCCAGGTCGTTCGCCGCGGTCATGCCGTCGACAAGCATCCGGGTTTGGTCACGGCGTCCGACTGCGTCGATGACGGAGCGCGGATCGGGCGGGTTCGCTTTCTGCGTGAGCTTGTTGAAGCCGGGCTGGTCATAGAGGCCGCGATCGATCCGCCTCAGAGTTTCGGCGTTCGTTAGCCGCTGCAAAGCCTTGTCGACTGCGTCGCGCGAGGCGAGGTCGACAAAGTCGGAAGGGGTCCAAACCTTTCGCGGCGCATCAGCACGCATGCGGGCGAGGATGGCCATCTTGAGGTCGGCTGAATTATTGCGCATGTCCGAAACTTGTAGCTTTTTTTCGGACGGAGGGCAAACTTGATGTCCGAAATACATACACAAATTTCGGACGAGCCTAACATCTGACTGGCCGCTACCATAGCGCGACCGATCCTAGCCACTGAGTAAGCGGCACGAGGTTCGACTCAACTCAAGACGCGACAAGGGACCGATGTTCGCCATGTGTTCGTCCAAAGTCGCATAATTGGCAGTGTGGAACCACGCTCGCACCTTTGAGATCGTTTAACGAAGCCGGGCCGCGATCCGTTCCATCTGGTCGATTTCCTCGCGCTGCGCCTGTGTGATCTCACCGCACAAGGTTACGAGCTCGGGATCAGACAGGCTGGCTTCCCGGCACATCAGGATCGCGCCGGAATGGTGCGGGATCATCGATGCGATGAACTGGCGATCATCGATGATTGCTTGGGCCCGCGTCGCCCAGAAGGACGTCGCAGTCAGAATCGCAAAGAGGATGTAGAGGGTGACGTTCACGCGCCTCTTGGGGAACATGCCCGGCATCGTCGCCAGCATGAAGATGCCCATCGGCGCCCACATGGTGAGCGCCATGTAGAACATGTTCAGGTTGTTCCTGAAGTCGCCCAGGCCGTCGATCATCGTGAACATGACGACGTACATGACCGCGAGGCCGGGGATCATGTTCAACCAGAACATCAGGTAGGGACGGCCGTGCCCGCCAGCATCGTGGTTTCCGTGTTCCTGTGCCATCGCAGCTTCCTTTGTTTCAATGTCCCATGCCGATGGGCTTCAAAATCATCCAGACGGCCATACCGACCATCATCAGGTTCTCGGTGAGCGAGACGAATCCGAGCGGCACGTTGCTGTCGCCGCCGACGCAGGCGCACTTGAGTTCCCGCCGGTCGATATAGACGGCCTTAAACACCGACACCGCCCCGATGCCGCCGATGAAAAGTGCGACAGGGATCGAGATCCACATCAGCGTGCCAGAGATCATCAGCACGCCCGCAAGTCCCTCGGCGAAGGGATAGATCCTGGCGTATGGCACCCAGCGCTGCGCCAGCAGGTCGTAGTTCAGGAACATTGTCGCGAAGCTGTCGACGTCCTTCAGCTTCTGGAGCGCGAGAAGACACATGGCGAAGGCCACGAACCATTCGGCCGCCGCGAGCGTGGCGACGGTGCCGTAGGCGGCCCAGCTACCCGCAAGTGCCATTGCAAGCGCCATGCCGAAGAGCGCGATGACAGGGGTGTAGGTGACGGCGTCCTTGTCCTTGACCTCCTTGCCGAGATATTCGCGCAGGTCGTCGTAGCCGCCGACGCGCTGTCCCCCGATGAAGGTCTGGGGAGTGGTCTCAACCTGATGCTTCGCCTTGAACGCGTCCGTCTGCTCTCGCGACTTCAGGTGATGGTCTTCAACCTCGAAGCCCTCACGCTTCAACCGGTCAAGCGCTTTCAGGCCCCACGGGCAAATGTGCTCAGGGGTGACCATCCTGTAGAGTTCGGCCTTCCGCGCAGCTGAAGCTACCATGATCGATTCCTTTCGGTAGAGAACCGTCTCGTCGCGGCAATGGTTCCGGACCGGGCGGTCACGCGGCAGTCGCCGCATACCCGGCGTCGTCGAGCGCCAGCGAGAAGGCATCAACTGGGAGTGCGGACTCGATCGTCACCTTCCTTATCATGTGATCGGCGCTCACCTTAACCTCGGGGTCGACGCGATAGCCTTTGTGACGTTGCGACCGCCACCCTCTCGCGCGCCCTGGTGGTGTCGATTGCGCTGTCCTTCACGCATGTAACGATGTCCGTTCTGATCGCGCTGTTCTCCCTGCCGCTGGTGTCCGTGGCCTTGGGCAGCGTCGGCCGAGCGCCCCCGCTGGAAAATCTCAGCCGGGGCCTGCTCGGTTTGATCGGGCTGTGGATGCTGTGGAAGGCGTTTCGCGGGACCGGGCATTCGCATGGCTGCGAAGGTTTCTTGGTCGGCTTCATGGCCGGGCTGATCCCCTGTCCGCTGACGCTGTTCGTCATGACCTTCGCCATCTCGCGGGGCGTGCCGCAGGCGGGCGTCGCCTTCGCGGCCGTGATGATGATCGGCGTGGTGCTGGTGCTGGCGGCGGTGGCGCTGGCGGCCGTGCTGTCTCGGCAGCAGCTTCTGCGCCTGTGGAAGCCCGGCCCCGCGTGGTGGACGCCGTCACCCGAACGATCCAGGTGACGGCGGGCCTCATCCTGGTGGCAGTAGCCTGGAACGCGATCGTCGGCTGAGCCTGCCTGACGCGAGCCGCTTCCGGCTCGATGGATTGCGCATGCGGATCGCGGTCTCCTCAAATGGGGGCCTGTTGCGCGGATGCGCGGGATGGGCTGGATGAGGGTCGGGGGGCAGCATTTCGCTTGTCCTGTGGGTTTGGGTTGGGGTTTCTGGCAGGCTTTGCGGCGGCTTTCGCGGATCGCGGACGCAGCTATGGTGTGATCGCCGCCCAGCGCCTCATGTTGAAGGCGATCGCGGCGAGGGTTTGCCGGCCGGCGGCCTTGACCAGCCCCACATTACGGATGCGGGTGAGCCACATGCGGTTCTTCTGCGTGGCGAAGGTCGTCTCCACCGCCGCCCTACGCCGGGCGATCAGGCCGTTGTAGCGCTTGAGCCGCGGCGGCAGTTCGGGGTGATGCTTGTTGGGCCGGGATCGAGCACCGGCGCGGTCGTCTCGTCGGTGAAGAGTTTTGGCGAGGACTTCAGTCTGTCAAGCAGCCGCTCTTGCACCGACGCAGATGCCAGGCGGCGCGGCCGACCCAGTCTGCCAACGTGATCCAGATTCATGCCCTGTCGGGAGTAGATCTGCGTTTCGCGATACAGCGGCAGGTGGTCGGCATATTCGCACGCCAGCACCTGCGCGACCGTGGCCTCGGTCGGCAGCCCGCCTTCGATCAGCCGCGCCGGCGCCGGAGCCTGCACGACCACGTCCTCGCAGGCGCGGCAGGCATATTTGAGCCGGCGCACGACGATCACGCGCAGCTGAGCCGGCACGATGTCGGGCGCCTTTCCGTTTCCGCTGTTTCGGCAGCCGCCTTGCCGCCGGCTCTGACACCGGCGCTGCGACCACCGCCGGAACAAATAGCGCTTCTGGTGCCGACACTTCCGCCAACGGCAGACGCGCGGCCCGACGCCAGGCGAACAATTGCTGCGGGGTCAATGCATATCGCCGGGCCACCGCGCTCACGGTCTCGCCGGCCTCGTAGCTTTCCGCCACGATTCGCGCTTTCTCCTCCGGCAACCATTCGGGCCGCCGGCCGGAACCCGTGAACACCTCGAAACGGCGCGCGGGCTCAGGATCGCTGGATTTAAGCGTAAGCTCTGAAATCGTCATGTGTCGAAACCCTCAAAGGCTCCGATCATCGTGGGTCACGGGCGCGCGCGAAAGGTGCCGCCGGAACAGCGCTTGCGCTCAACCTTCAGACAGCGACGATCAAAGCCACGCTTTGGACGGCGCCATGTCCGGAAAAAGCTCCGGACATTCCCGAGCGCACTTGTTCCTCAGGATGATGTAGACCAGATGCAAGGTGGCTAGCCCGGCGAGAAGGCAGAAAAACGAAATATAAGCGTAAGTCAGCAAGGTCATATCGATCACCACAACAGCCGCGAGTGACAGCGCGAAGTGGCGCAGATGCAGGTAGTGGGACATGGCGGGGGGCACGATGATCAGCAAGACATAGATCACATTGGTCAGTGTGCGGGGCATCAGGTAATCCAGCCAGATCGACTTTTCATAGGCCAGAGACTGGTTGTTGATCTCGACCACCACCATTTCGGAATGCAGTCCGTGCGGGACATAGAGCAAAATGCCGAACACCAGCCCGATCAGCGAAAAGATCAAGAAAAGCGGTTTGCGCGGGCTCTGAGTGGGCTCAATTACATACATTGAAAACGGCACCCAGATCGGCCACATGAACCAAGTGAAAAAAATGAACCCGAGTGCCCCCCAGAGCACCTGAAACGGATTGTCGCCGGTCATTCCTAGCCAGACATTGCCTTCCATGAATTGCTGTAGTCCCGCAAACAGCGGCATCAGGGCCATCGGCACATAGCGCCAGTTTTTCCGCGCAGCGATGATTGTGATCGCCGTGCCGCCGCCTACCAGAAACACGCTGGCGGTAAAGCTGACCTGAGCTGACAGACACATCCAATTTTCCTCAGTAAATTTTTCAGGTTGGCAGGCCGTGCTTGGTTTCCGTCGCAAGTCTGGCGATAGCGTGCTCGAGCCCGATCAGACCGAACTGCGTGGACGAACAGGCCACCGCTCACTCATAACATGGCGGCGATCCCAACCATACTGAGAACGCGAAGCAAAACCGACATTCCAGTCACCAGACCAGGACTGCCGCTTTGAACAAGCACCTGAAACTTGTGGTCTACGTCGCACCTGAACTTGTGCATCAGCTTCATCCTTCTCGCCCTTTTGGCTCGAGAGAAAGGATGTCTCGCAAGTCCGTCCATTCCTACACCGACAGTTATCCTCTCCGCCACCGCAGCGCCCACTTGCGGATCTCGCCGAGCCAAAGGACGCTGCTGCCCATCGCGCCGCAGACCAGCCACTGTTCGAGCGGCAGGGGGACGGTTCCGAACGCCACGTTCAGCGGGCCGAAATTGACGACCGCAACCTGGAGCAGGACGGAAAGGCCAATCGCCGCCCACAGCCACCGGTTCACAAACAGATGGGTGAATGCGCTGGTGGTTTCGGAGCGCGCGTTGAAGCAATTGAACAACTGGGCAAGAACCAGCACTGTGAACCCGGCCGTGCGGGCCTGATCAAGACTCTGCGAGCCCTCGATCAGCCCGCCGGGCAGGTAGAAATCGAGGGTGAGAAGCGTCGCCAGCGCCATTACTAGGCCGATCTCGATCACGCCGCGCCACATGCGCGCGTCGATGGCGCGCTCGTTTGCCTTGCGCGGCGGACGTGCCATCACATCGTCGGTTTCCGGATCGATGCCCATGGCAAGCGCGGGACCGGAGTCGGTGATCAGGTTGATCCAGAGGATCTGGGTGGCCAGCACTGGCAGCACCAACTCGCCGCCGCCGGTGCCACCCAGCCCAATCACGCCGGCTCCGACGACGCCGAGGAACACGGTCAGAACCTCGCCCATGTTGGAGGACAGCAGATAGCGGAGGAACTTGCGGATATTGTCGAAGATGCCGCGCCCCTCGCGCACCGCCTCGACAATGGTGGCGAAATTGTCGTCGGCCAGGATCATCTTGGCCGCCTCCTTAGTGACTTCGGTGCCGGTGATCCCCATGGCGACGCCGATATCGGCTGCCTTCAACGCTGGGGCGTCATTGACGCCGTCGCCGGTCATCGCCACCACATTGCCGTCGGCCTGCAGCGCATCGACGATGCGCAGCTTGTGCACGGGCGCCACGCGGGCATAGACCGAGGTCGCCCGTACCGCAGCCGCGAAACCAGCATCGTCCATGGCGTCCAGTTCGGCCCCGGTCAGCGCCTTCGTCCCATTCTCGACGATGCCCAGCAGAGCGGCGATGCGCGATGCGGTGCGTGGATGGTCACCGGTGATCATCATCACCCGGATGCCGGCGCGGCGAGCCTCCGCTATCGCGACCGCCGCTTCCTCGCGCGGCGGGTCGATAATGCCCACCGTGCCGACGAAAATCAGGTCGCGCTCCAGCGTCTCGCTGGCTTGTGGGTCTTCGTCGGCCCCCAGCGGCCGATAGGCGACCGCCAGGGTGCGCAACGCCTCGTCCGATAGGCGCTCTACATCGGCGTGCGCGTGTGCTCTCTGCACCTCATCGAACGGGACCACGTCCATGCCAATCCGGATCCGGTTGCAATGCTGCATCAACACGTCGGGCGCGCCCTTTGTGATGAGGATACGTTCGCCGCCATGCTCGTGGTCGCGCTCGATGGTCGACATCATCTTGCGGTCGGAGCTAAACGGGATCTCACCGATACGCTCGAAGCGTCGCCGGCGGCGGTCCTCGACGCCGAGCTTGCGCTCAGCCACAAGAAACGCAGCTTCGGTGGGATCGCCATGGATTTCCCAGGCTCCGTCTTCCGCCTGCCGCAGGGCGGCATTGCCAGCCAGGCTACCTCCGCTCAGGATGACGATCTGCTCTGCGCGAAGCGCTCCTTCCGGCGCTACACCGCCCTCGATCTCCAGGCGGCCCAGCGGTGCATAGCCGACGCCGGTGACGCGGCTGCCGCCCGACGCCGTCATTATCCGCTCGATCGTCATCTCGGAGCGCGTCAGCGTGCCGGTCTTGTCAGAGCAGATGACGGAGGCCGAGCCGAGGGTCTCCACCGACGAGAGGGTCTTGACCACCGCGTTGCGTTTGGCCATGCGCTGCACCCCGAGCGCCAGCACGAGAGACAAGATTGCCGGGAGACCTTCCGGCACCGCCGCAACTGCCAGCGATACCCCCAGCAGCAGCACGGTGATGACGTCCGAAGGGCCTTCTATGTCGGACACCAGCAGCACCGCGGCGACGACGATAACGGCGATGGCGACGACGGCGATGCCGAGCGTGCGGCCGATCAGCGCCACCTCCCTCTGCAACGGCGTCGGCTGCTCCACCGTGGCGCCGAGCATGGTGGCAATAGCGCCTATCTCGGTCTGCATGCCAGTAGCGGTGATGACGGCGCGGCCAGTCCCCTGAACAACCGCAGTGCCCTTGAACACCATACAGGACCGCTCGGCGAGTGGCGCGGGGTCATCCAGGGCGGCCGAGTCCTTCAGAACAGCCTCGCTTTCTCCGGTGAGCGAGGCTTCCTGCAAGCGAAGGCTCGCCGAGAGCAGCAGCCGGCCATCGGCGCCAACGGCGTCGCCTTCCTCCAGCAGCAGGATGTCGCCCGGGACCAACTCGGCGCTCGGGATGCGCCTTCGCTCCCCGTCGCGCAGCACTGAAGAGGTCACAGCCGTCATTCGCGCCAGCGCGGCAACAGCGTTGGCGGCCCTTGCTTCCTGCACGAAGCCGAGAACCGCATTGGCCACAACCACCATGGTGATGACGATCGCATCGATAGGCCAGCCCTCACGGCCCTCGAACAGCCATGCCACAAGGGCGATGACGATCGCGCCGAGCAGCAGATAAACGAGCGGGTCCTGAAACTGCGCGAGTAGGCGGCGCCAAGCGGGCATCGGCGCCACCGCCCGCAGTTCGTTACGGCCAAATTCCGTCAGACGCCGCGTCGCCTCCGGGACGGTCAGACCGCCCTCGGCATCGCTGCCAAAACTCTGCACTACGGCGTCGGCTGCCAGCAGCGAATAGTCATCGAGTGTCGGAGACTGGAGCCGCTCGTTCAAATCACTGTCCTTGCTCTGCGGACTTCACGCCTGCCGGCCGCGTCCCGACCACTATAGCCGACAAGGCCGCGAGAGGCTTCTCGTTCGTCGCGTCGATGCGAGTCCGAGGCGTTCAACCAGGCACTTAGCTTAGCGCTCGGCGTCGCCTCTTTGTTCGAGGCTTTGTCAGGCAGCACGAAGCAGGTCAGACCGCTCGCCGGTGGCGCGAGCCGCCAACATGCCAAGGAACATCGCGAGGAAAGAAATACCAGCGTCCCCGGCTTCCCGAGTCCGAGCGCCGTCAATGCCGGTCCGGACAGAGCCACCAAGACCCCGGCCAATACCGAAGATCGCACGGCCGTCGATGTCTGTCTCTGTCGGGAGGTAGAACATGCCGCCCGTGATCGGGCCATCACGCCGCAGCACCAGCCGATAGCCGACGAATGACACGACCACGGCGCTCCCCATGACGAAGGCGAGCGACGCACCCCGTGTGCCGAAGAGGTCGAGGAAGTTGAGGACTTTGGC
>Ga0209571_1000222_pt1 | contig 99604 bp, 93 predicted proteins | sample EBPBio102011_DNA_FD_185866 | JGI IMG/M metagenome (GOLD analysis project Ga0209571, IMG submission 185866) | Wastewater treatment Type I Accumulibacter community from EBPR Bioreactor in Madison, WI, USA - Reactor 1_1/10/2011_ DNA (SPAdes)... | ecosystem: Engineered > Bioreactor > EBPR >... | reverse complement strand
ATTTCATCAAGGCGCTGACCGCGACGATCCTGCTGGTGACGCTCTCCGCCTGCGATCCGGCGAAGGGCGGAGACGAAGCGCCGCCGCGCGCAACCGACACCGCCCCCACACCCAGCCAGCGCTCGCTGATAGCGGTTCCGATCAACGCCGATATCTCGCCGGTGAAGGCCGAGCTGGAACGCGCGGTGCCGCGCACCTTGTGGACGATCAACCGCCGCGAAAAGGCCTGCGTCGCGCCGCAGCGCGTCAAGGTCTTCGGCAAGAAGGTCAAGGTCACACCGGCGATTCCATGCACGATCGTCGGACAGGTGACGCGCGGACCGCTCCGCCTGCGCGGCGAAGGCAATGAAATCGTCGTCGACGTGCCGATCAACGCCACCATCGCCGCGCGCGACGTCGGCGGGGTGTTGAAGGGCGAGACCGCGACCGGGTCGGCGATGGCCCACGCGCGCATTCGGGTCGACCTGTCGTCCGATTGGCGCCTGCGCGGCAAGGCGCGCATCACCTATGGCTGGACGAAGGCCCCCGGAATCGATTTCCTCGGCAAGCGGATCACCTTTACCGACGAGGCCGACGCAAAGCTGAAACCCGTGATCGCCGACGTCGAACGCGAGGTTAATCGCGAGATCGCGAAGGTCGATATCCGCGCCCAGGCGGCCGATATCTGGCGCCAGAGCTTTGCCGTGCTCGAACTCAATCGCGAAAACCCGCCGGTGTGGATGCGCGTGACGCCGCAGCGCATCCTGTACGGCGGATATCGCCTGAACGGGCATCGCCTGGACCTGAATCTGGGGATCGAGGGCATCACCGAAACCTTCGTATCGCAGCGGCCCGAGCCGTCCGATCCGACGCCGATGCCCAGGCTGGTGCGCGAAACGCCGCGTCCGCATCTCGACATCCGCGTGCCCGTGATCGCCGACTATGCGCAGCTTCAGCCCGTCATCGACCGGGCATTGACCAAACGCGCCACGCGACCCTTCGTCCTGCCCAAGCTTGGTCCGATGATGGTCAAGTTCGGCAAGTCGACCGTCTATGGCGCGCCCGATGGCAAGATCGCAGTGGGCACCGACGTCGAAGCGCGACTCGAGGCCCGCACCGGCGCGCCGACACGCGGCCGCATCTGGATGACCGCAACGCCCGTGAACGCGCCCGGCTCGGCCGAGGTTCGCTTCACCAATCTCGCCATCAATGGCGACACCGATGGCGTCGGCGGCGACCTGTTGATCCTGCTCGGCCGCAGCGAAGGCTTTGCTCCGCTGATCGCGGAGGCCCTGACCCAGAATTTCACGCGCGATCTGGAAGGGCTGGAGGGCAAGATCAGGCGCGCGGTCGATCAGCGGCGCGAGGGTGCCTTCGTCATCCGCATGCGCATCGACGGGTTCGAGACGGGCGAGATCAAGGCCTATGGCAACGGGCTCTACCTGCCCGTCCGCCTTACCGGCGGGGCCAGCGTCGATTATCGGCCGAAGCGCTGATCAGAAGAGCCGGGTGAGCGCATAGAAGGCCGCGGCGACCATCGCGCTGGCCGGAATGGTGATGAACCAGGCCGCAACGACGTTGCTCGCCACGCCCCACCGCACCGCGCTGGCGCGGCGCGCTACGCCGGCGCCGATGATGCTGCCGGTGATCGTGTGCGTCGTCGATACGGGGATGCCCAGCAGGCTGGCGGTGAAGACCATGATCGATCCGCCGGTCGAGGCCGCGAAGCCCTGGTGGTGCGACAGCTTGGTGATACGGCCGCCCATCGTCTCGATGATCTTCCACCCGCCCGACAGCGTGCCGAGCCCGATCGCGACATAACAGCTGATCGCCACCCAGTGCGGAACGTGGAACTCGCCCGACAGATAGCCGGTCGAATAAAGGAGGACGGTGATCACGCCCATCGTCTTTTGTGCGTCGTTGAGGCCGTGGCTCAGCGAATACGCCGCCGACGAGAAAAGGTGCAGCGTGCGAAAGGTGCTTTCGGCGAATTTCGCGCTCGCGCGGGCCAGCGCCCAGCTGCTGAGCAACATCACCAGCATCGCGAGCAGCATGCCCAGCATCGGCGATAGAAAGATCGCGATGACGGTCTTGTTGAGGCCGGTCCACTGAATCCCCTCGAACCCCGCATGCGCGACGCCCGCACCGACGATTCCGCCGACCAGCGCGTGGCTGGACGACGACGGAATGCCCTTGAGCCAGGTCACGACATTCCAGAACATCGCCCCGACCAGCGCACCGAAAACGACCGCGGGCGTGACTAGGTCCTTGTCGATAATCCCCTTCCCAATAGTCTCCGCCACCTTGTGCAATTCGGGAAAGGCAAGCGACAGGAAATAGGCCGCGAAGTTGAAGAAGGCGGCAAAGATCACCGCCTGGACCGGCCGCAGCAGGCGCGTCGCGACGACGGTCGCGATGCTGTTCGCCGCATCATGCAAGCCGTTCAGAAAGTCGAACGCCAGCGCGAGCAAGATCAGGCCGACGAGCAGGGGAAAAGCGAGTTCGTGCATCGGAAGCGCCCCCGCTTACGCGTGGTCGATGACCAGGCCGTCGATTTCGTTCGCGACATCCTCGAAACTGTCGGTGACGCGTTCGAGGTGACGGAAAAGTTCGCGCGCGATCAGGAAGCGCGTCGGGTTCGCCTCGCCATGCTCCTTGAACAGGCGCTTGAGGCCGGCAGCATGAATGTCGTCAGCGTGCCCTTCCATGCGGACCAGCCGCTCGGTCAGTTCGTGCAGGCGCGGGCCATTCGCCGAAATATTGCGCAGCAGCGGCAGCGCCTCGGCAGTCAGACGCGCGGCGTCGACAATGATCCCGGCGATGTCGCGCATCTCCGGCTCGAATTCGGTGACGTCGTACAGGTCGACCGCGCCCGCGGTCTTCTGCATCTCGTCGATCGCATCGTCCATCGACGCGATCAGGTCGGTGATCGCGCTGCGGTCGAAGGGCGTCAGGAAGGTACGGCGGACGGTCTGAAGCACTTCGCGGGTGATCGCGTCCGCGTCATGCTCACGCTCGATGATCTCCTGGATATGGTCCGCCATGCCGTCGCCGCCCTGCAGCATCCGCGCGAGCGCTTCCGACCCCGCGGTCAGCGTCGCCGCATGCGCCTCGAACAGCTCGAAGAAATTGCCCTGCTTGGGAAGCAGGCGCTGAAACCAGGCAAACATGCGATTGACCCCTGTCTTTTCCGCAACATTGAAGACGACGCCCGACCGCTGCGCCGCGGCACGAAAGCCGCGATCGCCGAACGACCGGATCATCGCCTGAAGATCGGGCTCGTCGACCGATGAAGCGGCCTGATCGAGCGTGAACCAACGCCGTTCGCGCTCGTCCATTTCCTTCCATTCGTCGAGTTCGCGCGTCACCGCGAGCGGGAATACCTCGACATCGTACATGATGGCCGCACCATTCGCGCGGCGCTTGCGATATTCATAGCTGCCGATCGATGTCGGGCACACCGCCCCGAGTACGCCGGCCTCCTCCTCCGCCTCGATCGCCGCCGAGCTGTGGCGGTCCATTCCGGTCAGCGGATTACCCTTGGGAATCACCCAGCGGCCCGTACCACGCGAGGTGACGAGCAATATTTCGGTCGGGCCATCCTTGTCGGACCCGCCGAATCGATAAGGGAGAACTGCGATCTGCCGCATTAAACTTGTCTGATTTTCCCGCTACCCGCCCCACGCAGCGGCCCTAAATTGCAAATTGGTGACGCCATTATGACAATGTTGTGACAACGACAATGGCCCATAGCCGCAGCGGCACTTTCCGTAAACGTCAATTCGATTGCAAAATGCAACGTGGTGCGTAAGCTGCATCCTAAAGATAGCTGGGAGACGAAATGATGGCAGGCACGGCGAGCCCGGTGGACCAGGACGTCCTGATCGTTGGCGCAGGCATTTCAGGCATCGGCATGGCGGTGCATCTCCAGATGTATTCGCCCGACCGAAGTTTCGGACTTGCGGAGCGCCGCGCCGACCTGGGCGGCACATGGGATTTGTTCCGTTATCCCGGCATCCGTTCGGACAGCGACATGCACACGCTGGGTTTCGTGTTCGAGCCGTGGAAGCATGAAAAGTCGATCGCCGATGGTCCGGCGATCCTGGACTATCTGAACCGCATCGTCGACGAACGCGGCATTCGCGACAAGATCCGCTTCAACAGCAAGGTCGTCGGCGCTGACTGGGACAGCGCGGCCGCGCGTTGGACGGTGACGATGGAGGACCAAAACGGCGCAAAGTCGACCACGACCGCGCGCTGGCTCTACCTCGGTTCGGGCTATTACGATTATGACGAACCCTTCGACGCCCAGTTCACGGGGCGCGAGGATTTCAAGGGTCAGATCATCCACCCGCAATTCTGGCCGAAGGATCTGGATTACAGCGGCAAGAAAGTCGTCGTGATCGGTTCGGGCGCGACAGCCGTGACGATCGTTCCGTCGATGACCGAAAAGGGCGACGGCAAGGGCGCGGCGCACGTCACGATGCTCCAGCGCACGCCGACCTGGTATGCGATCCGCCCCGCGAAGGACGGCATCGCCAACTTCCTGCGCAAGATCCTGCCCGACGGCCTGGCGTACAAGATCACGCGCTTCAAGAACGTCAAGATGCAGGACATCGTCTTCAAGCGCGCACGCGAAAAGCCGGAAAAGCTGAAGGAGTTCCTGAGCAAAAAGGTGCAGGAGGCGCTCGGCGACCGTTATGACGCAGAGGCCTTCACCCCGCCCTACAACCCCTGGGAACAGCGGTTGTGCCTGGTTCCTGACGCCGACTTTTTCGAAGCGATGAAGGCCGACAAGGCGTCGGTCGTCACCGACCATATCGAACGGTTCGACGCGACCGGCATCCAGCTCAAGTCGGGCAAGCATCTCGACGCCGACATCATCATAACCGCCACCGGCCTGAAACTGGCAGTCGCGGGCAAGATTCCGGTGCGCGTCGACGGCGAGAGCGTCGACTGGAGCGAGCATTTCTATTACAAGGCGTGCATGTTCTCGAACGTCCCGAACTTCTCGGTGGTGTTCGGATATCTCAACGCAAGTTGGACGCTGCGCGCCGACATCGTCGCCGAATATGTCTGCCGCGTGCTCAATCACATGAAGCAAACCGGCACTACGATCGCGACGCCGGCGCTCGCCGATCCGGCAAGCCTGACCGAGGAAAACATCTTCGACTTCTCGTCGGGATACATCCAGCGGTCGCTCCACATCATGCCGAAGAACGCCGACCAGATGCCTTGGCGCCTCAACCAGGATTATCTGCGCGACCGCGTCGACATGAAAACCGGTGCGATCAATGACGGCGTGTTGACTTTCACGAACGCTTCCGTCGCCAAAGCAGCGCCGGTGGCGGAGCTCGAAGCGGCCGAATAGTCGGCCGCCAACGGCTCAGGCGACGCGCTCCGGCTTGCCCGTGGTCGAACCGCTGGCGAAGTCTTCGAGTTGCTTTTCGGTCATGCTTTCCAGCATCTCTTTCGACGCGCCCTTCAGTTTCGAACGCGGGGTATCGCCGCGCTTCGCGCTGAGCGCGGCCCCTGCGGCTCTTTGCTGCGCTTTTGACCGGGCTGGCATCATCCGTCCTTTCAGTTGATCGGCAGAAAATCACGCGCGAAGTCGGGTTTGGCGACACGCACCAGCGCCGCGGTCACCGGCAGATTGATCTTGTAACTGCCCTCCGCGAACGGCCCGATCTCATAAGGCGCTATCGCGATCGTCATGCGGTCAAGGTAGCGACCATCGGACGATCCCACCCAAATGGTTTGGGTGGAGGCGGGTGGGCATTTCGAAAATGGGCTGTCGGGTTCGTCGGGGGCCTGGATGCCCTTTGCGGCCTTTGCCTGCTTGATCCGCGCGCAAAAATCATCGCGGACCGCCGCGTCAAAGGCGGCTGGACTGGTGAAGAGATCAACGGGCTTCAACCGCGCCCGCTTGTTCCGATCCCACAGCAAAGTGTCGAAGCTCGTCATGCCGTGCGCGCCGCCCATATAGGTCTCGATCTCGGCCGAGAGGCTGAGGAAGCGCGGCGTGTCGGTGACGCGCAGCCATTTCTGCAGATGGCTGTGTGCATGATAGGGAAATTCGCCCTTCGCCGATGCCGCCTGGTCGCGCTGCGCTGCGGCGACCAGCGCCTCGCGCTTTACCTGGCGGTCGGTATCGAGAAATTTGGCAAGATCTGGAATCCGCGCCGCTTCCTTGGGATAGGAATAGGCGAACTCGACGAGATCATTCGATTCCCTGACGTCGGATGCAGGCGCCCCCTTTGCCATCTCGTCCTTCGCGCCGCCCCACGGCGCGCCCGGGACCGACGCAGCGGCAACCCTGTCCGCCTTTGTGGACTTCTCCTCGGAACAGCCCGTCACAAGGAGCATCACGGGCACGATCGCGGCGATAATTCGATAGGTCATCCCCGCACAACGCGGGGAATCGACAAAATATCCCGAGCGGCCTAGCACCCTTGGCATGACCGACTATTCCGACCTGATCCAGCCCGACAAGGGACAGGACGCCCGCGCGATCCACCTCGTCGACAAGAAGAGCTATGACGAATGGCTCAAAGGCCGCAACGCGCGCGAACGAGCGCATCTCGCGGCGGTCGGGTTCAAGCCCGATGCGTTCGTTCATGCGATCCTGCCCGGCGACGATCCGGAGCGCTGGTCGGTAGTGACCACGGTCGCCAACGTCGACGGCCTGTCGGCCTGGTGCCTCGCCAAGCTGGCCCAGATCCTGCCCGAGGGCCGCTATCGGCTTGAGAGGCAACAGCCGGGCAAGGCGCTATTCGGATGGCTGAGCGCACAATATCGCTTCGACACGTATAAATCGAACCCGCCGACAAAGGGCCCACGCGTGCTGCTGACCACCGAAGTCGGCGCGATTGCCCCCACCGTTGCCGAGGTGCGCGCGACGGCGCTCGTCCGCGACCTCGTCAACACGCCGGCGGCCGACATGGGGCCCGCCGCGATCGAGAAGGCGGCCGAACGGATCGCCAAGGCGCATGGCGGCAAGCTGACCGTCACCAAGGGCGAAGCCCTGGAACAAGGCTATCCGATGATCCATGCCGTCGGGCGCGCAGCGGCCAAGCATCATGCGCCGCGGCTGATCGAGATCGAATGGGGCAAGGAGGACCACCCACGCGTCGCGCTGGTCGGCAAGGGGATCAGCTTCGACAGCGGTGGCCTCGACATCAAGCCGGCATCGGGCATGCGGCTGATGAAGAAGGACATGGGCGGCGCGGCGCACGTCCTGGCGCTGGCCGAACTGGTCATGGCGAGCGGACTGCCGGTGCGCCTCCATTGCCTGGTCGCGGCGGCCGAGAATGCGATCTCGTCGGATGCCTTCCGGCCCGGCGACGTGCTGAAGAGCCGCAAGGGGCTGACGGTCGAAATCGGCAACACCGACGCCGAGGGCCGCTTGGTCCTGGGCGACGCGCTGGCGAAGGCGGGCGAGGACAAGCCCGAACTGATCGTCGATTTCGCGACACTGACGGGCGCAGCGCGCGTCGCGCTGGGGCCCGACCTCCCTGCCCTGTTCGCGAATGACGACGCGCTTGCCGACGATCTGCTGAAAGGCGGCACCGACCGTGACGATCCGCTGTGGCGGATGCCGCTGTGGGACGGCTATGCCGACCTGCTGGAGACCGACATCGCGGACCTTGGCAATGCGGGAAGCTCGCCCTTCGCCGGAACCATTACCGCGGCGCTGTTCCTGAAACGCTTCATCCCCGACGATACAGCGTGGGCGCATTTCGATACCTTCGCCTGGCGACCGTCGGCAAAGCCCGGCCGACCCAAGGGCGGTGCGGCACTCGGATTGCGCGCCGCCTGGGCGATGCTGCAGTCCCGATACGACCGCCGCCAGAAAGGTGAACCCGCTTGATAAAGCGGGGGGCGCTGGTCTAATGCGCCGCGATTGTCCGCTTGGCGCGGAAATTGGCTTATTACGGGACGACAAGTGACAACGACTAGTGGCGATACTTCAGCGGCGAACCGCGTGCGGATGGGGCGCCCCGGCGTCGCCGGACAGGGCCGCGATCGTTTCGGCCTGACCGGCACGTCGCAGTCGTTCGACCCGCGCGTCGTCGCGATCCGCCCCGACCTTGCCGACATCGCTGTCGCCGGCACCCATTTCGCGCCTCACTATGCATCGCCGATGATGATGAGCGGCATGTTGCCCGCCGCGATCATGCGCGGTTTGCCGTCGCTCGAAGCCGAACAGACCAGCGAGCTGCTCTTTGGTGAAGGCTTCGCCCTGCTCGACCTGACGGGCGGCTGGGCTTGGGGCTATAGCCTTGCCGACCATTATGTCGGCTATCTCTCCGCCGAGGCGCTAGGCGCGCCGATTGCCCCCACTCATCGCGTCGACATGATCGAGGCGATGCTCCATTCGGCTCCCGACGCGGCAAGCGGCGGCCCGGCCGTGCTACCGCGCGGTGCTCTGGTGATGGGCGAAGCCGAGGGCGAATGGCTTCGCACTGCGCACGGTTATCTTCCGCTAGCCGCGCTTATCGAGGTCGGCAGCGAACATGACGACCCGGTCGCGGTCGCCGAGACGATGATCGGCACGCCCTATCTGTGGGGCGGACGTACCGCGAAAGGCATCGACTGTTCGGGCCTTGTCCAACTTGCCTGGGCCGCCGCCGGGGTACAGCTGCCCCGCGACAGCGACCTGCAGCTTGCGGCGCTTGGCCCCGACAAGGATGTCGCCCCCGCCGACCTGGAACGCGGCGACCTGGTCTTTTTCCCCGGCCATGTCGGCATCATGGCCGACAAGCAGAATATCGTCCACGCGAGCCGCCAGTGGATGGAAGTGCGCGTCGAACCGCTCGCCGAAGTTGCGAAGCGGTCGGCCGCAAAGGGCAATGAGGTCCCGGTCAGCGGCTATAAACGACTGCGATAAATCATGACAAAGACGGTATTCATCGACGGCGCGGCGGGAACGACGGGCCTGGAAATCGCCGAGCGGCTTGCCGGGCGCAGCGAATTTTCGCTGATCACTCTCGACGAGGCGCGCCGCAAGGACGCCGCCGCGCGCCGCGAAGCGCTGAACGAGGCAGATTTCGTCGTCCTGTGCCTGCCCGATGCCGCGGCGATCGAGGCAGTGGCGATGGTCGACAATCCGACCGTGCGGATCATCGACGCATCGACCGCGCACCGCGTCGCGCCCGATTGGGCCTATGGCTTTCCCGAACTCAGCGCGGCGCAGCGCAGCGCGATCGCGGCGTCGACACGCGTCAGCAATCCGGGCTGCTATCCGACCGGCTTTCTCGCGCTCGTCGCGCCGCTGGTTGCGGCAGGCATCGTCGCACGCGACGCACGGCTCAGCGTCAACGCCGTGTCGGGCTATTCGGGCGGCGGCAAGGAACTGATCGCGCGGTTCGAGTCCGACGAGGACATCGGCTTTCGCAGCTATGGGATGAACCTGGCGCACAAGCACGTGCCCGAAATGCAGCAGGGCGCAGGCCTTGCACATCCGCCGCTGTTCGCCCCCGCCGTGGTTCCTGTCTATCGCGGCATGCTGGTCGAAGTGCCGATCGGCTTCGACACGCCGTCGGCCGACGCCGTTTTCGACGCGCTCGCCGCCCATTTCGCGGGATCGCCGCTGATCGGCGTGCGCCGTGCGGAGGGCGAGGCCGAACTGCTGCTGCGCAAGAGCGACGAAGCGACCGACCGGATGGAGCTGATGCTTTACGCCAGCCCGGACGGCACCCAGCTGCGGCTGGTCGCCCGGCTCGACAATCTGGGCAAGGGCGCCAGCGGCGCCTGCGTCCAGAGCCTCAACATCATGGCGGGGCTGCCCGAAACCGCGGGGCTACGGATCTAGTCTTCAGTGGACGGTGTCGAGCGCGACGTCGATCGACAGATAGGTGATCAGCCGCTCGATCTGGCGCCAACGTGCGAAATGCAGGTGATTGCCGAGCACGCGATATTGCTCCGCGCGCGCCGCGGCGGCAAAGCCCGCCTCCTCGCCATGTTCGCGGATCAGCATATGCGCGTCGTCGACCGCGCCGCGGTCGGCAAGAAAAGGTGCTGGCAGTTGCATGGTGTTCCCGGCCCGTTGCATCGCCGTCCCGTCTAACGGGCGCGCATCACCGCGCCGTTCCCAACCGTAATGAACGGATCGGTAAGGTTAATCCGGCGCGTCGGGGGGTTAACCATCCGTGCCCGCAATCGTCCATTTGCAGCCGCAGCGTCGCCGTGTAAGACTGTCCGCCATGCGCAAAATCCTGAAATATGCCGCCATCGCCCTCGCCGTCCTGATCGTCGCGGGCGGGATCGCTTTCTATGTCCTGTCGCGGCCCGACGTGGCGCGTTTTTCGACGGCGGAGCTTAGCGGCCGCGTGCCGGTGATGGCTTCGCAGAAGTCGGAGAGCATCCCGACGATGAACGTGCCCGAGGCGACGCGCTGGCCCGCAAACGAGGCGCCGCGCGCAGCGCAGGGGCTGACGGTCGCGCGCTTTGCCGAAGGGCTGCAGCATCCGCGCTCGATGCTCGTGCTGCCGAACGGCGACGTCCTGGTCGCCGAGGCCGAGAGCCCGCCGCGGAAGGATGGCGGCATCGAAGGCAAGATCATGAAGTCGATGATGAGCAAGGCGGGCGCGGGCGGACAGTCGGCGAACCGTATCACCCTGCTGCGCGACGCCGACGGCGACGGCAAGGCAGAGGTCAAGACGGCCTATATCACCGGCCTGAACTCGCCCTATGGCATGGCGCTGATCGGCAAGACGCTGTACGTCGCCAACACCGACGCGATCATCGCCTTTCCCTATGTCGAGGGCGAGACGACGATGAGCGGCAAGCCGACGAAGCTGGTCGACCTGCCGGCGAAGGGCACCAACCGCCACTGGACCAAGAGCCTGGTCGCCGCGCCCAACGGATGGCTGTATGTCGGCGTCGGCGCGGATTCGAACATCGGCGAAAAGGGCATGGGCAACGAAGTGCGCCGTGCAAGCGTGCTCGAGGTACGGCCCGAAAACAAATATATGCGCACCTTCGCGGCGGGCATCCGCAATCCCGTAGGACTGGCTTTCTATCCGGGCAGCGACCGGCTGTGGACCGTGGTCAACGAACGCGACATGCTGGGCAGCGACCTGGTCCCCGATTATCTGACCGACGTCGGCGAGGGCGATTTCTATGGCTGGCCCTGGTATTATTGGGGCGGCTTCATCGACCCGCGCGTCGAACCCGAAGCCGAGGATCGCCGCCAGTATGTGAAGCGCCCCGATTACGGCCTGGGCGCGCATGTCGCGCCGCTGGGCTTTACCTTCACCGACAAGCTGAACCTGGGTGAGCGTTGGGCGAATGGCGCGCTGATCGCGCTGCACGGTTCGTGGAACCGCGAGCCGGCCGCGGGCTATAATGTCATCTTCGTCAAGTTCGGCGCGAACGGCAAACCGGTCGATGCCCTGCCCGTCACCTTCCTCGACCAGTTCCTGGCCAAGGACGGCAAGACGACGCGCGGGCGTCCCGCCGACGTGAAGGTGGCGAAGGACGGCAGCGCGCTGATCGCCGACGACACCGGCAACACCATCTGGCGGGTGTCGAAGGCGGCAGCACCGGCGACCTGATAGCCGGCTGCCCGGCCGCCTGCTTCCACCGGCATGAAAGGGGCCGCCTCTGCACTCGGCAGGGCGGCCCGTTTAGTCTGTATCGCGGTCGTGACGACCGGCACGCAGCCGGTCACCGTTCCTGGTGTTATACGCGCATCGGCATGAGGACGTAGAGCGCCGGGCTCTTCTCGCTCTCGCGGATCAGCGTCGGCGCGTTGGCGTCGGCGAGGTGCAGTTCGACGCTGTCGCCGTCGACCTGGCCCAGAATATCGCTGAGATAGCGGGCGTTGAAGCCGATCTCCATCGCATCGCTGTCGTAGCCCGCGGCAAGTTCTTCGGCCGCGGTGCCGTTTTCGGGGCTGGTCACCGACAGGGTGATGCGATCCTTGTCGAGCCCGACCTTTACCGCGCGCGTCTTTTCGCTGGCGATGGTGGAGACGCGATCGACGCCCTGGAACAGGCTTTTCGGATCGACCTTCAGCAGCTTGTCGTTCGCGGTCGGAATGACGCGGCTATAGTCGGGGAAGGTACCGTCGATCAGCTTCGAGGTCAGCACGGCGTTGCCGAGCTGGAAACGGATCTTGCTGGCCGACAGGCTGATCTCGACATTGCCCTCGGCCTCGTCGAGCAGCTTGCGGATCTCGCCGACGCATTTGCGCGGCACGATGACGTCGGGCATCGACGACGCGCCGTCGGGGCGCGTGACGGTATAGCGCGCGAGGCGGTGGCCATCGGTCGCCGCCGCCTTCAGCACCGGACCCGTCGCGTCTTCGGCAACGTGCAGGAAGATGCCGTTGAGGTAATAGCGCGTCTCTTCGGTCGAGATGGCAAAACGCGTCTTGTCGATGATCTGGATCAGCTCTGCCACCGGCAGTTCGAAGCTGGTCGGCAGGTCACCCTCGGCAATCACCGGGAAGTCGTCGCGCGGCAGCGTCGGAAGGTTGAAGTTCGAACGGCCGGCCTTCACCTGCATCTTGCCCTCGGCAGCGGCCAGGCTGACCTCGGTGCCTTCGGGCAGCTTGCGCGCGATTTCAAAGAGCGTGTGCGCCGACACGGTGGTGGTGCCCGGCGTTTCGACCTTGGCCGCGACGGTTTCGACGACCTGCAGATCCAGGTCGGTCGCCATCAGCTTCAACTGGCCGGTGCTGTCAGCCTCGATCAGCACGTTCGAGAGGATCGGAATCGTGTTGCGCCGTTCGACCACCGACTGGACGTGGCCGAGGCTCTTGAGAAGCACTGCGCGTTCGATCGTCGCTTTCATTCTAATTCGCCATCCCTATACAATGAGGGCAAAGTCCCTAAGAGCGGTGGAACGGGCAATTCGCCCCGAATCCCGTCCCCCGAAAATGTCCACCTTCCTTAACGTGCGCGCCGCGCCGTGCAAGCCATGCTTGCAAAGCATCCACATTCGCGCAAACGAGGATTGATGCGGGGCAGAGCCACATTTTTCCTGATCGCGGCGATGGTTCCGGCGATGGCGTTCGCCGCGCCGCAAACCGCGCTTGGCATTTTCGACGGCTGGGGCGCCTTTCGCGAGGCCGGCGTTCCGCGCTGCTATGCGCTCGCCGCGCCGTCTGCCACGATCGGGACGCCGCAGATAAAGGGCTATGCGAGCGTCGGCTACTGGCCGAAATCGCGGATTCGCGGGCAATTTTACGTGCGACTGTCGCGCGAGCGCGCACCGGGACGCGAGCTGCGCCTGACGGTCGGCAGCCGCCGCTTCATCCTGACCGGCAACGGCATCCACGGCTGGGCGAGCGACGCACGCATGGACGCCGCGATCATCGCCGCGATGCGCTCCGCGCCAAGCATGAGCGTCGAAAGCAGCACCGCCACCGGGCGCGCGATCGCCGACACCTATCGCCTGCGCGGCGCGGCGACCGCGATCGACGCCGCGGCGCTGGGGTGCGCCTCGATCCGCTGAGGCGGTTCGAAAGAATGGCCGATTTCTCAGCAAATTCACTCGCAATTCGCTTTCGCGCGGAGAATCTGTCGGGGGCCGGGCGCCATCGCTATCGATGCTATGGGAGCCGAATATTGCAGGACAGCCGTTTGTCGGCGGGTTCGAACCGCCCTTCCCCTAATCCCGCGCCAACCTCCCCAGCGAAGCGGCGAGAAAATCGAGGACGATGCGGATGCGCGGGACGCGGCGCAGGCGTTCGTGCGTCAGCAGCCAGAGGCCGGTGGTGTCCTCCGCCTTGGGCGGAATGCAGCGGATGAGATCGGGCTCGCGGTCGGCGAGGAAGGCGGGCAGGATCGTCAGCCCCATGCCGGCGCGCACCCCGGCGAGAAGGCCGGACGCGCTGTCATATTTCATGACCACCGACTCCTCGAGCCCATATTGCCGCAGCCAGGCCTGATACGGCTCCCACACGCCGCCGCCGCCGCCGATGAAGGGATGCGTCGCCAACTGCTCGCGGCTGTGCGGAATGCCGTGCAGATCGGCATAGTCGCGGCTGCAATAGAGCGTCCACGGATTGTCGGCGATGCGCCGCCCGACAAGGCCCGCGCCGGCGGGCTGCTTGCTGCTGCGAAGCGCGATATCGGCCGCGCCCGCACCAAGGTCGCGCGGCTCGTCGGAGGTGTCGAGATGGATATGGATGCCGGGATGCGCGGCGCGAAGATCGCGCAGGATCGGCGGCAGGACGGTGACCGCGAAAATCTCCATCGTCGTCAGGCTGACCGTTCCGGCGGTGTCGCGCGACCGCGCGCCTGCGGCTTCGCCGAAGCGATCGGCGGCCTCGCGAACCGCCACCGCGCTCGCCACCATCGCCTCGCCCACCGGGGTCAGCGCGTATCCCGCCTGCCGACGCTCGAACAGGCTCACGCCCGTCGCCTCCTCCAGCGCCGCGATGCGACGCGCCACGGTGGTCTGGCTCACGCGTAGCGTCTGGGCGGCGGACAGCGTGCTGCCCGTCTCCGCCACGGCCAGAAAGGCCTTCAGGTCGTTCCAATCATACATGACGCCTTTTGCGACATAAGCGCCCGCACCTCATTCTGCAATTTTGCAGAATGGTCGCGCAACATCGTTGCTCCTTTTGCGCGGACCGATCGATTATCTGGTTCTCCACCGGCTTCCTCCCCTCCTCTCGAGCCGGCTGATGGAGACATGAGATGAAAAAGATCCTGATCCTGACCGCCCTGACCGCGATCGCCGCCGCATCGTCGATGCAGCCCGCCTACGCCCAGTCATCGGTGACGCACACCGCGCTGGTCGAACATCGCGACCTGGACCTTCGCACCGAAGCCGGCGCCCGGACGCTCAAGCTTCGCGTGTGGCGCGCCGTCGTCGACGTGTGCGGAACGACGTCGGAATTCGATATCGCGGGCAAGAACGACATCCGGCAATGCCGCCGGGACACGCTGGCGACCGCATCGGCACAGGCCGATCTGGCCATCGCGGGCGTATCGCGCGATCAGCCGGTCCGCGTCGCCTCGATCCGGGACTGACCGCGACACTTTTTCCATTGCCTGCCTCCCTTTTCTTTGGCTTAGCTGACGCCGGGGTCCAATCGGAGGTGGGTAATGAATATCATCGGAGCTTTGGGTTTGTCGGTCTTGCTCGCGGCGGCGGGCGCCACCGAAGGGTGGCGCTTCGTCGACACCGGATCGAGCGGCGACGGCATAGCGAGCGCCTATTTCGTCGATTCCTATTCGGTCGCGCGCAATGGCGACACGGTGCGTTTTCGCACGTCGACCATTTTCAACACGACGACCGAGGATCGCGACTGGGATCGGTCGATCACCCAGCGTGAAGGAAGCTGCGCGGCGAAGGCGTCGACGATCGTGACGAACGAATATTATCGGAACGGCAAGCTGCTGGATCGCGATACCAATCCCGGCGAGCGGCGCACCCACAGCGCGGGATCGATGATGCACGGCGCGATGAGCATGGTGTGCGGCGACGAGGCCTATGGCGGCCCGGTCGTGGCCGACCCGGTCGCGGCGGCGAAGGCCGAGTTCGCGAAGCTGGGCAACTAGTCGCGGGTGTCGAAGGCGATCCGGGCGGTCTCGACCCGTTCCAGATTCGCCTCGGCCCACAACCACACGCCGCAAAAGGCCTCCCCCAATCCCTGTCCAAGTTCGGTCAGACGATATTCGACCTTGGGCGGGATGACGGGATGGACGGTGCGATGCACCAGACCGTCGCGTTCCATCTGGCGCAGCGTCTGCGTCAGCATCTTTTGGCTGATGCCCGGAACAAGCTGCGCGAGCCGGGTGAAACGGCATTCGCCATTATCCTCCAGCGCCTCGAGCAAAAGCATCGTCCATTTGTCTGCGACTCGGCCAATCAGCTCGTTGACGAGCATCTCGACGCGCGGATCGAGCGGCTGCGAATGGTCGTCGGTCATTTTTTCGGGTGCCTGCATGGCTGAAAATCCAAATCTCTCTTTCGGGTAAGTATAGCACTTTCAGGTGCCTTCTTTCCTTTGGAGAGTATAGGCATATCTAGCGGTCCTCACCACCCCCCAAGGAGGAAACGACATGAAGACCAGCGGCAACACCATCCTCGTATCCGGCGGCGGCTCGGGCATCGGCCTGGCCCTCGCGCAGCGCTGGCACGATGCCGGCAATGTGGTGATCATCACCGGCCGCAACGCGGCGAAGCTCGAGGGCGCAGTCGCGGGCCGCGCGAACATGCATGCGATGACGCTGGACGTCACCGACCCCGCCGCCATCGCCGCCTTTGCGGCCGACGTCGTCGCCCGCTTTCCCGCGCTGAACGTGCTGGTCAACAACGCCGGCGTGATGATGTACGAACAGGCTAACGCCGAGCGCGACCTGACCGACGCCGAGACGACCCTCGTCACCAATATCCTGGGGCCGATCCGCCTGACCGACGCGCTGATCGGGCAGCTTGCGGCACAGGCCGACAGCGCGATCATCAACGTCACCTCGGGCCTTGCCTTCGTGCCGCTGCCCAAGGCCCCGACCTATTCGGCAAGCAAGGCCGCGATGCACAGCTATACGCAGGCGCTGCGCGTTCAGTTGAAAGGCCAGGTCGAGGTGATCGAACTCGCGCCGCCCGCCGTCCGCACCGAACTGACCCCCGGCCAGTCGACGCGCGACGCCTATATGCCGCTCGACGATTATGCCGACGAGGTCATGACGCTGTTCGCGCAAGTGCCGACGCCCCCGGAAATCCTGGTCCGGAACGTCCTTCCGCTTCGCAATGCGGAGGCGAACGGCAATGTCGATGCCGTTCTGGAAATGCTCGCGTCGCTCTAAAGGCCCAGCGAAAGGGCCGTTTGCCGCCGGGACTGGCGTAAACGGCCCTTTGCCACTATATGGCCGCGCATCATGCAGATTCCCGGCCATATCGACCCCGTCACGACGGGCACCGTTCCCCTGCGCGGGGGCAACCGCATCGACCTTGTCGGGCTGACGCGCGACGGCATTCGCGCCGCGCTCGAAGAGGCCGGCCTCGATACCAAGGCGGCGAAGTTGCGGTCCAAGCAGATCTGGCACTGGATGTATCATCGCGGCGTCACCGATTTCGACGCGATGACCGATATCGCAAAGACGATGCGTCCCTGGCTGACCGATCGCTTCATCGTCGGCCGCCCGACCGTCGTCACCGCGCAGGTTTCGACCGACGGCACACGCAAGTGGCTGCTCGCCGCCGCCGACGGCCAGGAATATGAGATGGTCTTCATCCCCGATGCGGACCGCGGAACCTTGTGCGTTTCAAGCCAGGTCGGCTGCACGCTCAACTGCCGCTTTTGCCACACCGGGACCATGCGCCTTGTCCGCAATCTGTCGGCGGGCGAAATCGTAGGGCAGGTGCTGCTCGCGCGCGACGCGCTGGGCGAATGGCCGAAGGGCACGATGGCCTCGACCGCCGATGTCGACGACGAGGATGACGACGCCGGCCATTATACCGCCGACGGTCGCATGCTCACCAACATCGTGATGATGGGCATGGGCGAGCCGCTGTATAATTTCGAAGAGGTCAAGGGCGCGCTGAAGATCGTCATGGACGGCGACGGCCTGGCGCTGTCGAAACGGCGCATCACGCTGTCGACCAGCGGCGTCGTACCGATGATGGCGCGCGCGGGCGAGGAAATCGGCGTGAACCTGGCCGTGTCGCTGCACGCGGTGAACAAGGAGATCCGCGACGAGATCGTGCCGCTCAACCGCAAATACGGCATCGAGGAACTGCTCGCCGCCTGCGCAGCCTATCCCGGCGCGAACAACGCCCGGCGCATCACCTTCGAATATGTGATGCTGAAAGACAAGAACGACAGCGACGACGACGCGCGCGAGCTCGTCCGGCTGATCAAGCAGTACAAGTTGCCCGCGAAGGTGAACCTGATCCCCTTCAACCCCTGGCCCGGCGCAATCTATGAATGTTCGTCGCCCGAGCGCGTGCGCGCGTTCAGCAACATCATTTTCAAGAACGGCATTTCGGCGCCGATCCGTACCCCGCGCGGACGCGACATCATGGCGGCGTGCGGCCAGCTCAAGAGCGCCGCGACCAAGCCGAGTCGCGCCGAACTCGATCGCATCGCCGAAGAGAAGCAGGTCGCGCTCGGTTGACGGCCCTTCTGTGTTGCAAAAACAACACAGGTAACAAAATTGTCATTTTCTGAACGATCCATTCATTGAAGCGACAGGCACGAACCCCAATTTGCGGGTGGGCCGCGACCCAAAGGGCGTGGTTCGAATGGAAGAAAAAGGAAAAAGACAATGAAGAAGTTCGCAGTTGCAGCCGCTCTCCTCTCGGCCGTTGTTGCCACCCCTGCCCTTGCTGCCGATGGCGGCGAAGCCCGCGTCGAACTGCGCGGCGGCTATATCTGGGGCAATGGCGTCGACGAAGCCACCGCGGGTCTCGCGGCCGGTTACGACTTCGACCTGGGCGACAAGCTGTTCGCCGGTGCGGAAGTCGCGGGCGACAAGGTTCTGCAGGGCGGCGCTGACGTCCAGTTCTCGGCCGGTGGCCGCATCGGCGCCAAGGTCGGCACCGCTGGCAAGCTCTACGCGACCGGTGGTTACACCTTCAGCGACATCGACGATCCGTACATCGGTGCTGGCTACCAGCACAAGTTCGGCTCGAACGTCTATGGCAAGGTCGAGTACCGTCACCAGTTCATCGGCAACTTCGGCGACTTCGACACGGTCGCTGCCGGCATCGGCATCGCGTTCTGATCCTTCGGAACAGCGACCTGAAAACGGAAGGGGCGGCCTGCGGGTCGCCCCTTTTCTTTTGGGCGCGATCCGGCCACGATGCGGGCATGACCGCTTTCGCCTATATCGGGGCCGCCCTGGCCGAGATCGCCGGATGCTTTGCCTTCTGGGCGTGGCTGCGGCTAGACAAGCCCATCTGGTGGATCGTGCCCGGCATGGCCTCTCTCGCGCTGTTCGCGTGGCTTCTGACGCTGGTCGACGCCGATCATGCGGGGCGCACCTATGCCGCCTATGGCGGCGTCTATATCGCCGCGGCGCTGCTGTGGCTGTGGATCGTGGAGGGCGCGCGGCCCGACCGCTGGGACCTGATCGGCGCGGCGATCTGCCTGGGCGGCGCGGCGATCATCCTGTTCGGACCGCGGGGCGCGGCGGCATGAGCTATGCGATCGACGCCGTGCTGACCGGAAAGGCGCAGGCCTTTCGCGGCGGCGAGGCGAGCGCGATCGCCAAGATGCCCGTCGAAAGCGCCCGGCACGTCGGCGTGCTGGGCATCGACGGCGACGAACAGGCCGACCTCACCGTGCACGGCGGGGTCGACAAGGCGATCCACCATTATCCGCGCGACCATTATCGCTGGTGGGCCGAGGCGTTGGGCGGCCACGCGCTCCTCGACGCACCGGGCGCGTTCGGCGAGAATATCTCGACCGAAGGACTGGTCGAGGGCGAGGCCTGTATCGGCGACCGCTATCGGCTGGGATCCGCGCTGGTCGAAATCAGCCAGGGGCGCCAGCCGTGCTGGAAACTGGGGCATCGCTTCGGCGTCGCCACCGTTCCGGCGACGGTCGTCGCGACGCGGCGGAGCGGCTGGTACTATCGCGTGATCGAGGAAGGCGCGGTGACGGCAGGCGACACGCTGGAGCTGGTCGAACGGCCGCTGCCGAACTGGAGCGTCGAGCGGACCTTTCACCTGCTGATCGGCGGCGCGGGCAAGCGCGAGCCGGCCGCGCTGCGGGCGCTGTGGGGAATGGACGTGCTGGCGTCGACGTGGCGCGCGCGGGCGGGAAAGCTGCTCGGCTAAACCTATTTCGCGTCGGGCAACGCATCCTCGACCAGCGGCGCCAGCCCCTGAACGACGACCTTCACCCCCTTTGCATTGGGATGGATATTGTCACCCAGCATCAGGTCCTTTTTCCCGACCACATTGTCGAGGATGAAGGGATAGAGGCTGGCGCCATATTTCGTGGCAAGATCGGAATATATCGGATTGAATTTGGCGATATAATCCGGGCCCATATTCGGCGCTGCAACCATGCCGGTCAGCACCACCGGAATGCCCCGCTTCTTGAGTTCGGCCAGCATCGCATCAAGATTGGCGCGCGTCTGGCCGGCGTCGATCCCACGCAGCATATCGTTGCCGCCGAGCCCCAGCACGACCAGCGCCGGTTTCACCTTCGCATTGTCGAGCACATAGGTCAGCCGCTGACGCCCCGCAGCGGTGGTATCGCCCGACACGCCGGCATTCTGGACGCGCGCGACGACGCCGTCCTCGGCCAGCGCGGCCTGAAGCTGCGGCGCGAGCCCTTCCTTGGGACTAAGCTGATAGCCGGCATAAAGGCTGTCGCCGAAGGCGATGATAAGCGGGGCGTCGGCAGCAATCGGCGCGACCTTGGCGTCGGGGGCCTTGTCGTTCGTCGACGCCGCCGGCGCCTCCGCCGAACCGCATGCAGCGAGCGGTTGGCAAAGCGCGATCGCGCAACCATATATCAGAGCAGAACGCCATCCGGCCGTTTTCATTCCAAAGGGTCCCTTCTTGACCGCAGCTTCCCGACCTTCGCCTGATCTGGCGATCGCCGCCCATAATGTGACGCTGACTCTGGGGAGCGACAAGGCCCCCGTCGAAATATTGCGCGGGGTCGACCTGGAGGTCGAGGCCGGCAGCTCGGTCGCGCTGCTGGGCCCCTCGGGATCAGGCAAAAGCTCGCTGATGGCGGTCCTGGCCGGACTCGAACGCGCCGGCGGCGGGACGATCAAGGTCGCCGGACTCGATTTCGGCACGATGGACGAGGATGCGCTCGCGCGGGCGCGGCGCGGACGGATCGGAATCGTGCTTCAGGCCTTTCACCTGCTGCCGACGATGACCGCGCTCGAGAATGTGGCGGTGCCGCTCGAACTGGCCGGGATCGACGATCCGTTCGGGCGGGCGCAGGCCGAGCTGGAGGCTGTCGGCCTCGGCCACCGCCTCACGCATTATCCCGCGCAGCTGTCGGGCGGCGAGCAACAGCGCGTCGCCATCGCGCGCGCGATGGCGAGTTCGCCCGCGATCATCTTTGCCGACGAACCGACGGGCAATCTCGACACCGCGACCGGGCATTCGATCATCGAATTGATCTTCGCGCGCCGCGCCGCCCTTGGCGCGACGCTGCTGATCATCACGCACGACCCCGACCTGGCCGAGCATTGCGACCGCGTCGTGGTGATGCACGACGGGCGGATCGAAGAGCGGACGGACTAGAGCATGCTTCCCCTCGCCACCCTCTGGCGGATCGCGCGACGCGATCTGGCAACGCGCATCCGCGGCCTTCGGCTGCTGGCGGTTTGCCTGTTTCTCGGCGTCGCGACGCTCGCCGCAATCGGCAGCCTGACCAGCGGGATCACCTCCGAACTCGAACGACGCGGACAGACGATCCTGGGCGGCGACGTCGAATTCAGCATGCCGCAGCGCCAGGCCAGCGCCGAGGAAATGGCCGGATTCCGCAGCATCGGCATCCCCTCCGCAACGGTACGGCTGCGCGCGATGGCGAATGACACCGACGGCGACGCCCTGTTGTCGGAACTTAAGGCGGTCGACGGCGCCTATCCGCTCTATGGCGAAATGCGGCTCGACAGCGGCGTCCGCAAGGGCCCGCCCCCCGCGGGAGCGATCTGGATCGGCAAGGACCTGGCCTCCAGGCTGCAGATAAAGACCGGCGAGCGTGTGAAGTTCGGTGAAAAAACGTTCCTTGTCGACGGTATCATCGCCGAAGAACCCGACCGGCTGGGCGAGGGTTTCACGCTGGGTCCGGTTGCGATCATCGGGCTGAACGACCTGCCCGCGACCCGGCTCATCCAGCCTGGCAGCCTTTATGAAAGCAAATATCGCGTCCGCCTGCCCGATGGCGCGGACCCCACGGCGGTGGGCAAGCAGCTAACCGCGCGGTTCCCCGACGCGGGCTGGGACGTCACCGACCGCAGCAACGGCGCACCGGGCACACGCCGCTTCATCGAACGCATGGGACAATTTCTGTCGCTCGTCGGGCTCGCCGCGCTGGTGATCGCAGGGATCGGCGTCGGCAACGGCGTCGCAAGCTATCTGGCGGGCAAGCGGCCGGGGCTGGCAACGCTGAAGGTGCTGGGCGCCGACAGCGCGGCGGTGCTTCGCATCTATGGGCTTCAGATACTCGCCGTCGCGGCTGCGTCGATCGGCGCGGGCCTGTTGGTGGGTGCGATGGCGCCGAGCCTGATCGGCATGATCGCCGGCGATGTCCTGCCGGTACGGCCTGGCTTTGCGCTCTATCCGCTGCCGCTGATCGTCAGCGCCGCCTATGGCCTGCTGATCGCGACCGCGTTCGCACTGCCGCCGCTCGCCGCGACGCGGCACGTCCCGGCAGCCGGGCTTTATAGGGCAACGGTCGACGGCGGCGCGCGCGTCGACCGACCGACGGTCGTCGCAGTCGGACTGGCGCTGGCCGCCATCATTGCGCTCGCCGTCGGAACCGCGCGCGAGCCGCTGTTCGCGCTGTCGTTCATCGGCGCGGCGATCGCCCTGCTGCTGATCCTCGTCGGGCTGGGCTGGCTTGTGCGGCGCACCGCAAGCCGCCTTCCCCGCCCCAAACGACCGCTGCTGCGCCTCGCGGTCGCGAACCTGCACCGACCCGGTGCGGCAACCGGCGCGCTGGTCGTGGCGCTGGGCCTGGGCCTGACGCTGTTCGTCACGCTGGCGGCCATCCAGACGAGCATCACCGCCGAAATCGCCCGCACCGTTCCGCAGCGTGCGCCGAGCTTCTTCGTGCTCGACATTCCGCGCGGCGATGCGGCGCGCTTCAAGGCGATGATCGTCGAGACCGCATCCGATGCGCAGGTCAACATGATCCCCGCGCTGCGCGGAAGCGTCACCGAATTTCGCGGTCAACGCGTCGACGAACTTGCCGAGCTGCCCGAAGGCGCATGGGTGCTGCGCGGCGACCGCGGCCTGACCTATAGCCCCACGCTCCCGAACGGCAGCGAGCTGGTCGGCGGCCAATGGTGGGCGGCCGATTACAAGGGGCCGCCGCTTGTCAGCGTCGAGCAGGAGGTCGCGGCATCGCTGGGCCTCAAGTTGGGCGATACGCTGTCGGTCAACGTCCTGGGCGTCGAAGTTCAGGCAAAGGTCACCTCTTTCCGCACGGTTTCGTGGGACAATTTCGGGCTGAACTATGTGCTCGTCTTCTCGCCGGGCACCTTCGACGCCGCGCCGCACAACATGGTCGCGACCGTCGCCGTGCCGCCAAAGGCCGAGGCCGAGCTGGCACGCAGCATCCCGCGCGCCTTTCCGTCGGCGTCGCTGATCCAGGTGCGCGACGTCGTCAGCCAGGTGACCACGCTGCTGACCCAGATGAGCCAGGCGATCGCAGCGGCGGCGAGCATCGCCATCCTTGCCGGTATCGCCGTGCTGATCGGCGCGATCGCCGCAAGCCGCGAGCGGCGCGTCTATGACAGCGTCATCCTGAAGCTGCTCGGCGCAACGCGCGGGCAGATATTGGGAGCGCAGGCGCTGGAATATGCGGTGCTGGCGGGCATTCTGGCGCTTCTCGCGCTGGCGCTTGGACTGGCGGGGGCGTGGTATGTCGTGACACAGCTCTTCGACTTCCACTTTGCGCCCGATCCGTTCATCGTCGGGCTGACGCTGCTCGGCGGCGCCGGGCTGTCGTTCCTGATCGGGATCGCGGGCAGTTGGCCGCTGCTATCGGCCAAGCCCGCGCAGGCGCTCCGCAGCCTTTAGTTCAGCAGGCGGAGCAGCGCCGACAGGCCGGCGACACCCAGCACGACCGCGACGATGCTGCGCCACACGGACACCGGCACGCGCCCGAACAGGCGCGTGCCGACATTGTCGCCCAGCCACATGGGAACGAACAGCAGCACCGCGACGACGAACAGATGCTTCGTCGCAAGGCCAAGCCACAGCGACGCCAACGTCCCCGCAATCGCGGTCGCGAAAAAGACGAGCATCATCGATGCACGGGCAACCGCTGGATCGATGCGCTGGCGCAGGTAGAAGGGCACGACCGGCGGCCCCGGCATTGCGGCGAAGCCGGTGAGCACGCCCGACGCAACCCCCGTCAGGCCGATCGACACCGCGCCCGGCCGATGCCCGTCGGGATGCTGCGGCATCAGGATCAGAAGAAACGCGCCGATGGCGATAATCGCGATCAGCAAGCGGGCGACGTCGGGCGACACCGCCTTCAGCGCCAACATGCCGATCGGCGTGGCGAGCATCGCCAACAGCCCGATCGGAACCGCCGTGCGGCGATCGGCGTCATTGGCGATCCGCCTGAAACCGACGGGCCCAATCAAGAGCTGAAGGATGATGCCCAGCACCACCGCCTCGCCCGGCGGCATCAGCATGCCGAGCAGCGGGACGAGGATGATCGCCATCCCGAAGCCCGTGAGCCCGCGCACGAAGGCCGCGCCAAAGGTCATCGCGGCGGCGCCGGCGAAAGTCAGCGGCGCGAAGCCGACGAGATGCGCAACATCCATCAGGCGACCTTCGGCCCGAGCGTTACCAGCCAGACGTCGGGCGGCGTGTTGAAACGAAGCGGCAGGACGCTGGTCCCCAGCCCCGCGCCGACGAAAAGCCGCTGCCCCTTGTCGGTGATGTCGCCGCACGCGAAACGGCTTCCGTAGCGCGAGACATAGGTCAGCGCGCCGACAACGGGCAAACGGATCTGGCCGCAATGCGTATGCCCCGCGAACACGGCGGCGACCCGGCGATGGATATCGGGCACGACGTCGGGGCTGTGCGAGACGATGACCGGCACGCCGGGTCCGAGCGCGTCCATCGCGGCCAGCGTCTTCGGGATATCGTCGTGCCCCGAAAAATCATCGTCGACCCCGCCCACGACGAGCGGGCCGAGCTTGACCGCTTCATTCTGAAGGACACGAAGCCCCTGTTTCTCGAGCGCTCCGCGCAAGGCATCGGGACGAAACCAGTGATCGTGATTACCGGGCGCGACGACGACGCCGAGCGGCGCCTTGAACCGCCCGAGCGGAGCAACGATTTCGGCGGGCGTATAGATGTGGGTCGCGGTGCGTTTTTCGCTGACCAGGTCGCCCGCTATCAAGACGAGATCGGGTTTCAGCCGGTTGAGTTCGCCGACGATCCGCGCGAGCCGCTCGGGCGGCATGTCGGGGCCCGCGACATGCGTGTCCGAAAGCAGCAGCACATGCAGCGGCGCTTGGCCCTTCGGCCAGTCGGCGACCGCGACCGTCGCCGTGCGGACGATCGGATCGCGGGTCGAGTTCCAGTATCCGCGCGCGAGGATCGCAACGCCGAGAAGCGCCAGAAGCGCGACCCAGCGTCGCCACCTCCACCGCGGCCGCGTGCTCAATCGCGCAGGTCCGGCGGGGTTGCTTCGCCCTTCAGCATCGCGATCGCCTCAGCCAGCGGCATGATGCGCTGGCCATCCTGGCCCAGCGTGCGGATCGCGACGGTCCCCTCGTCGGCCTCGCGCTTGCCGACGACGAGCAGGTACGGGACCTTTTGCAGGCTGTGTTCGCGAACCTTATAGTTGATCTTCTCGTTCCGCAGATCGGCCTCGACGCGGACGCCGGCGGCGGCCAGCTTTTCGACCGCGTCCTTCGCATAATCGTCGGCGTCCGAAACGATCGTCGCGACGACCGCCTGCACCGGCGCGAGCCAGGTCGGGAAACGACCGGCGAAATGCTCGATCAAGATGCCGATAAAGCGCTCATACGTGCCGAGGATCGCACGGTGGAGCATCACCGGCCGGTGGCGCTCGCCATCCTCGCCGACATAGGATGCATCGAGGCGTTCGGGCATCACGCGGTCGGATTGGATCGTCCCGCACTGCCACGTACGGCCGATCGCGTCGGTCAGGTGGAATTCCAGCTTGGGCGCATAGAAAGCCCCCTCACCCGGCAGCTCTTCCCAGCCATAATCGTCGCTCGCCATGCCGGCGCGCTCGACGGCCTCACGCAGTTCCTGCTCGGCCTTGTCCCACATCTCTTCGGTGCCGAAGCGCATCTCGGGACGCAGCGCGAGCTTCACCGCATATTTCTCGAACCCCAGCTGCTTGTAGACGCGGTCGAGCAGCTCGCAAAAGGCGCGCACCTCCTCGACGATCTGGTCTTCGCGGCAAAAGATGTGGCCGTCGTCCTGCGTGAACTGGCGCACGCGCATGATGCCGTGCAGCGCGCCGTGCGGCTCGTTGCGGTGGCAGCAACCCATTTCGGCCATGCGCAGCGGCAGGTCGCGATACGACTTGATCCCCTGGCGAAAGATCAGGACGTGCGCGGGGCAGTTCATCGGCTTCAACGCCATCCACTCGGCATCGTCGGACACCAGCGGACCTTCATCCTCGATATTCGGAACCTCGTCGGGGATGACGAACATATTCTCGCGATATTTGCCCCAGTGGCCCGACTGTTCCCACTGGCGCGCGTCCATCACCTGCGGAGTCTTGACCTCCTGATAGTCGGCGCCGTCGATCGCGCGCCGCATATAGGCCTCGAGCTCGCGATAGATGCGATAGCCCTTGGGGTGCCAGAAGACGCTGCCGTGCGCCTCTTCCTGCAGGTGGAACAGGTCCATCTCGCGCCCGATCTTGCGGTGGTCGCGCTTCGCGGCCTCCTCCAGGCGGATCAGATGCTCGCTGAGCTGCTTCTTGTTGAGCCAGCCGGTGCCATAGATGCGCGAAAGCTGCGCATTCTTCTGGTCGCCGCGCCAATAGGCGCCCGAGACGCGGGTGAGTTTGAACGCCGCCGGGTCGAGCTTTCCCGTCGAGGCGAGGTGCGGGCCGCGGCACATGTCCATCCAGCCGCCCTCGCCATTCTGGCCGCCCGATCGATAAACCGTCAGTTCCTCGCCCTGCGGCAGCTCGACCGCCCATTCGGCCTTGAAGCTCTCGCCGTCGGCTTGCCACTTGGCGATCAGCTTGTCGCGCTCCCACACCTCGCGGGTCAGCGGCAGATCGGCGGCGATGATCTTGCGCATCTCCTCCTCGATCAGCGGCAGTTCGTCATCGCGAAAGGGGCCGCGCTCGGCGGTCGGCGCGAAGTCATAATAGAATCCGTCGTTCGTCGACGGACCAAAGGTGATCTGCGTGCCGGGAAACAGATTCTGCACCGCCTCGGCCAGAACATGCGCATAGTCGTGACGCACGAGTTCCAGGGCATCGGCCTCGTCGCGGCTCGTCACCAGCGACAGGTTGGTGTCTTCGTCCAGCGGGCGCATGATATCGCGCAGTTCGCCGTCGATTTTCGCGGCAAGCGCGGCTTTCGCCAGGCCGGGACCGATGTCCGCGGCGATCTGCGCCGGGGTAGTTCCGCGCGCGACTTCACGGGCAGAGCCATCGGGAAGGGTGACGCGGATCATCTGGGACATCTAGAAATCGGCCTTTCTTGCGCAAAAATTGCCGCGCCCCTTTGCCAGCCATGCCGCTCCGCCGCAAGGGGCGCGGAAACGGGCGCGGTTTGTATTCGGGCATACCCTGCGGCATAGATAAGGCCCCCCTTCCGGAGTTCCAGCATGACCGACCCCACACACAGCATCGCCGCGATCCTGCCGTGCAGCGACCTCGACGCCAGCACCGCCTTTTACCAGCGGCTGGGGCTGGAGGTCGTCAGCGACCATGGCACGTACCGCCTTCTCGCAGACGGCAAGGGCTGGCAGCTTCACCTGACCAATGAATCGGGACCGACCTGGCCCGAGCGCGACCAGAACCCCTTCGGCCTCTATCTCTATACCCAGCAGGTGGCGGAGATTGCGGAGCGCGTGCGCGACCGGATCCTGGAACCGCAAAAGGCGCCGACGCACAAACCGTGGGGCATGTACGAGTTCGCGCTGTCCGATCCCGACGAAACTCTGGTCCGCATCGGCTGGCCCAGCCGATTGATGGGTTAAAACCCCGGCCGCCCTTGCGGGAGATACTATCACCCGCTAGGGCGGCGGCAGCCGGAAAGGAGCCGTCCCCATGTTCAAGCGCCTGTTCGTCGACCATCCGAAGAGCGTCGATGAAAATTACGTCGAGCATTTCGGCGTCGCGTCGAAATTCGGCGTCACGATGATCTATGGCGGTCTCTGCGCGCTCGTCCACGCGGTCGTCCCGGGCTGGTGCATCACGACCGGCAGCGACACGATCCGCCGGCTGAACAAGATCATGGTCGAACAGCGCGCCGCCAAGGGGCAGGCCGCGATCCAGATGAACACGGTCGACTGGGTGATTTGACCTCGGTGGACGACCCGCTGGATTCCATCGCACCGATCAGTATGCTCCGCCGCGCCGACGGCACGGTGCTTCGCTATCGCTATTTGCCCGGCCGGTTGCCGACACTGATATTCCTGCCCGGCTATATGTCGGACATGAGCGGCAGCAAGGCGACCGCGATGATGGCCTGGGCGGCCGCGACGGGGCAGGCCTGCCTGTTGCTCGACTATGCCGGCTGCGGCCTTTCGGAAGGCGTTTTCGCCGAAGAAACCTTGTCGAGCTGGTGCGACGACGTGCTGACCGTGGGCAATGTCGAAACCATGGGTCCGAAGATATTGATCGGCTCTTCCATGGGCGGATGGCTTATGCTGCTTGCCGCGCTCGAATGGTCGAAGCGCGGGCAGCCGCACGGGATCGCCGGGCTGGTCGGCATCGCCGCTGCGCCCGACTTTACCGAATGGGGTTTCAACGACGCCGAAAAGGCGATCATCGCGACCGAAGGCCTGTTACAGGAAGACACGCCCTACAGCGACCAACCCTATATCACGACGCGCAAATTCTGGACCGACGGGCAGGCGAACCGCCTGCTCGGCACCCGCATCGACCTCACCTGCCCCGTCCGCCTGCTGCACGGGCAGGAGGATGGCGACGTTCCCCCCGAAATCAGCCTGTCGCTGGCGGCCGCGCTCGCCAGCGACGATGTGCAGGTCACGCTCGTCAAGGGCGGCGATCACCGCCTGTCGCGCGACAGCGACATCGCGCTGCTGATCGACACGGTGGCCCGGCTGGTCCACGCCCATCACAACCGACCCTGAAGGAACAACATGGCCCGCAGCGACTTTCGTTTTCACGTCATCAAGCGCGTCCGCTATGCGGAAATCGACGCGCAGGCCGTGGTGTTCAACAGCCGCTACCTCGAATATTTCGATATCGGGATCACCGAATATTGGCGCGCGGCGGGCGTTTATGACCGCTGGCCGCTGCGCGACAGCCCCGAATTCCACGTCGCGCGCGCCGAAGTCGATTACAAGGCACCCATCCTGCTCGACGAGGAAATCGACATCTGCGTGCGCTGCTCGCGCGTCGGGCGCAGTTCGATGACCTTTCTGTTCGAACTGCACGGCGCGGGGAAGGACGACCTGCGCGCGACCGGGCTGGAGGTCAGCGTCCATGTCGAGGAAGCCCGCGGATCGACATCCCCCGTCCCCGATGAATTCGTAAATCTGTTCGAAGCGTTTGAAGGCCGGCCGCTTCGCGACTAGATTGGCGTCATGACCAAATATCTCCACACGATGATCCGCGTATCGGATCCCGACGCCACCATCGACTTCTTCAAGCTGATCGGGCTGGAAGAGGTCCGCCGCTTCGACAGCGAACAGGGCCGCTTCACCCTGATCTTTCTGGCGCCGCCGGGACAGGCCGGGGTCGCCGAGGTGGAGCTGACCTATAACTGGCCGCCCGAGGACGGCAGCGCGGCCGAAGCCTATTCGGGCGGCCGCAATTTCGGCCACCTCGCGTACCGGGTCGACGACATCTACGAAACCTGCCAGCGGTTGATGGATGCCGGCGTGACGATCAACCGCCCGCCGCGCGACGGCCATATGGCGTTTGTCCGGTCACCCGATGGCATTTCGGTCGAACTGCTGCAGGACGGGCACCTGCCTTCGCAGGAGCCATGGGCATCGATGCCGAACACCGGCGTCTGGTAGGGTCGCCGCGATGCCGGGCCTGTTGATCAACATCGACGTGCCCGACCTTGCCGCTGGCGAGCAATTCTATACCGCGGCGCTCGACCTGTCCGTCGGGCGCCGGTTCGTCGGCGGCGATATCGTCGAGCTGCTGGGAAGCGCAGCCCCCATCTATCTGATCCGCAAATCGGCCGGCTCGACGATCGGCCCCGCCGGCGACGACCTGCGGCGTTACGATCGGCATTGGACGCCGGTGCATGCGGATTTCATCGTCGACGACCTCGACAGGGCCATAGCGCGCGCAATTCGCGCCGGAGCGGTGCAGGAAGGTGAGACATTGACGCTGCCCTATGGCAGACAGGCAATGTTCGCCGACCCGTTCGGCAACGGTTTCTGCCTGATCGCGTTCAACGCGAAGGGATATGATGCCATCGCGACCTGACGTCGACCAAGGCTGATCGCCCGTCGCTCCGTCAGGAGAGCATGAGGCCGGAGAGAAAGGAGACTAAAGTGAGCGCGCTCGACATCGTCCGCATCCCCGTCCTCAGCGACAATTATGTGTGGCTGGTCCACGATCCCGACAGCAAGGCGACGATGGTCGTCGACCCGGCCGTCGCCGACCCCGTGCTCGAAGCCGCGGCCGCCCGCGGCTGGACCATCACCGACATCTGGAACACGCACTGGCACCCCGACCACACCGGCGGCAATGCCGCGATCAAGGAAGCGACCGGCTGCACCATCACCGGCCCCGCCGCCGAGTTCGAACGCATCCCGACACTCGACCGTCAGGTGAAGGGGGGCGACACGGTACGGCTCGGCGCGCATGTCGCCGACGTCTGGGACGTTCCCGCTCACACCGCGGGGCATATCGCCTATCATTTCGCAGCCGACGAAGCGATCTTCGTGGGCGACACGATGTTCGCGATGGGCTGCGGCCGACTGTTCGAGGGCACGGCGGAACAGATGTTCGCCAACATGCAGCGCTTTCAAGCGCTCGACGATGCTACCCGCGTCTATTGCGCCCATGAATATACGCTATCCAACGCGCGCTTCGCGGCGACGGTCGAACCCGACAACCGGGCGCTGGCCGAACGGTTGGCGGCGGTCGAATCGGCGCGCGCGCTGGGCGAACCGACGGTGCCGACGAACATCGGCGCCGAGCGCGCGACCAATCCCTTCCTGCGTGCAGCCAGCGCCGTCGAACTTGGGCGCATCCGCGCGCTCAAGGACGCCGCGTGATGCTTCAGCGGACGTTCAGTTTATCAATGGCAGCATCCGTAATGCTGCAAGGAGTGTAGTCATGCTCAAGACGATGCGCGCCGCAGCGCTGACAATTGTCGCGGTCCCATTACTCGCCAGTTGCGCGGGGTCGGGTACCGCTGAGCCCGGCGCGTCCGCGCTGTCGCCCAAGCAGGCCGAGCGGCTCGACAAGCAGCTGGCCGGCAAGGTTCCCGGTGAGCCGATCCGATGCCTTCCCAATTACCGCACGAGCGAGACCATCCGCATCTCGGACGACATCCTGCTCTATCGCGCTGGCGGCAACCTGGTTTATCGCAACAATCTGAAGGGCGCCTGCCCCGGTCTGGCGCGCGACAGCGACATCATGGTCATCCGACAGTTCGGATCGTCGACCTGTGAAGGCGACTTCTTCCATCTGGTCGACCGCACCAGCGGCATCCGTGGTCCGACCTGCGTCTTCGGTGAATTCGTCCCCTATCGCAAACCGGCGGGGGACGCTGGCTGAGCCATGGCTTGGTCGCAGGCGGGGCTCCGGTTTGCACCGAGCTCTTCGGGTCGCATCCCCGCCTGCATCATGGACCAGGTCCGCTCCCTCTGCATCGGACGAAGCCGAGATGGTGGCTTGCACCAAGTCTTCTCGGCTTCCGTCTCGGCTTCGCCCGCTGCGGAACGGTAGAGATCAGCCCCGGTAATCAGCCTTTGTAGAGTGCGGCGATCTTGTCCTGGTAAACCTCGCGCAGCACATGGCGGCGGATTTTCATCGAGGGCGTCATCTGTTCATTCTCGATCGTGAACGGCTCGTCGGCGAAGTCGAACTTGCGAACCTTTTCGATCACCGAAAGCTGTTCGTTGACGCGGTCGATCGCGGCGCGAACGGCGGCCCGGAACTTCTCATGTTCGCGCAGCAGCTTGAGGTCCTTGGGCAGCCCCTCGACCTCGGCCCATTCGACGATCCATTCGGGATCGGGGACGATCAGCCCGACCAGATGCGGGCGCTTGTCGCCATAGACCATCGCCTGCAATATCTCGGGCTGAAGCGTCAGCATGCCCTCGACGCGCTGCGGTGAGACATTGTCGCCCTTGTCGTTGACGATCAGGTCCTTCTTGCGGTCGGTGATGACGATGCGGCCCTTGTTATCGATATGGCCGATGTCGCCCGTGTGCAGCCACGGCCCCTTTTCGGGCTCGGCGGGATCGGGGACCAACACGCGCTCGGTCTCGGGCTTGTTGCGCCAATAACCCTTCATCACCAGTTCGCCGCGCACCAATATCTCGCCATCGTCGGCGATCTTGACCTCGGTGTTCATCAGCGGCGGGCCGACGGTATCCATCTTAAGGCCCACCGACGGGCGGTTACAGCTGATCACCGGCCCCGCCTCGGTCTGGCCATAGCCCTGCAGCAGGGTCAGGCCGATCGAGTGGAAAAAGACGCCGATCTCCGGATTCAGGGGCGCGCCGCCCGACACCAGCGCCTTCATCCGGCCGCCGAAACGCTGCTGGATCTTGGGGCGGAACAGCTTGTTGAGCAGCAGGTCGACGGGCCGATCGAGCACGCCCAGGCGCCGCTCATAATCCTTCTCGCCGACCCGAAGCGCCTGGTTGAGCATCCAGTTGGCGAGCTTGCCCTGTTTCTCGACCGACTTGATCATCCGCGCGCGGATCACCTCGAACAGGCGCGGCACGACGACCATGATCGTCGGACGCGTCTCCTCGATGTTCGAGACGAGCTTTTCCAGGCCTTCGCTGTAATAGATCTGCGCGCCGACCATGATCGGCAGGAACTGCCCGCCCGAATGTTCATAGGCGTGGCTGAGCGGCAGGAAGGAGAGAAAGACCTCTTCATCGCCGATACCGAAATCGTTGACGAGCACCTCCGCGGCGCCCGCCGCATTGTGCAGGATCGCGCCATGATGCTGCATGACGCCGCGCGGCGCGCCGCCCGTTCCGCTGGTATAGATCAGGCAGGCGGTATCCTCGCGCTTCATCGCCGCCCCGCGCGCCTCGATGTCGGCGCGATAGGCCTCGCCACCGGTGATGAGCGGATCCCAGTCCAGGACCTGCACATCGCCCTGCTGGCCGACGCGCATGCTTTCCATGCTGATCACCATCTTGACGTTCGACCGCAGCACGGCGGGCATCAGAACGCGCGCCAGCTTCGCCGTGGACACGATCACCGCGCTTGCCCCGCTATTGTCCAGGATATGCTGGTGATCGCGTTCGGTATTGGTGGTGTAGGTCGGAACGGTAATACAGCCCGCCGCCATGATGGCGAGGTCGGCGATACAGAATTCGGGCCGGTTCTCGCTGACCAGGACGACCCGGTCGCCGTCCTTCAGTCCCAGTTCGCGCAGATTGTGAGCGAGCGCCGCGACCTGGTTCGCGACCTGTCGCCAGCTCAATGGCTGCCACGTCCGGTCGGCCTTGCGCCACAGGAAGGGATCTTCGCCGCCGCGCATCGCGCGGTCGAAGAACATCGCGACCAGACTCGGGAAATGGTCGAGATGGGGATTTACGAGCTTCATGCCTGCCTCTCTCCAGGGAGTGTCGTTGCTTTATCTTATCGTTGTCGTTGTTCAGTTCTGCGCCGGCGCGCCGTCGACCGACGAGGTGCCGGGGCCACGGGGATCGGCGGCACCGCGCCACCCGTCACCGACGCGTTCGACCGCGTTGAGCTTTGACCCCAGGTCGGTCGCGGTAAAGCTGTAACCAAAGGGTTTCATCTTTGCGGCAATAGCCTTCCCGGCATCGTTATTCTCGATCAGCACGCCCTGCTGCCCGAAAAAGAGGTTGGGAAGCTCCATCGCCGACTTGGCGTCCAGCCCCCAGTCGAGCACGCCGATCAGCGTCTTCGTGACATGCATGATGATGCGCTTGCCGCCCGCCGAACCGACCGCCAGCACGACCTTGCCGTCGGGGCCGTACACGATGGTCGGCGACATCGACGATAGCGGACGCTTGCCCGCCTGCACGCGGTTCTGGGTCGGCACGCCGTCCTTGGTCGGCGCCAGGTCGAAATCGGTGAGTTCATTGTTCAGGAAATAGCCGTTCGCCATCAACTGGCTGCCAAAGATGCTCTCGACCGTCGAGGTCATCGAAACGACATTGCCCGCGGCGTCGACCGCCACGAAATGCGTCGTCCCCTGTTCCTTGACCGGTGGAGCCTCCGCGCGCGGCTTGGTGCCGGGCGGCGTGCCGGGCTCGTAACGCCCTGCGGCGCCATAGGGCGAGATCAGATCGCGGCGCTCGGCGAGATAGGTCTTGTCGAGCAGCCCCTTTACCGGAACGTCGACGAAGTCGGCATCGCCGAGATAGGCCGAGCGGTCGGCATAGGCGAGCTGCATCGCCTCTGCCATCAGGTGCCAGCTCATCGGATTGTCCTTGCCCATCGCCTTCATGTCCCAGCCTTCGAGCATCCCCAGGATGCCGAAGACGGTCGTGGCGCCGGACGAGGGCGGCCCCATGCCGCAGACCTTGTAGATGCGATAGGTGGTGCAGACCGCGGGGCGGTCCTTCGCCTTGTAGGCGGCCAGATCCTTCAGCGTGAGCTGCGTCGCGTTGCGCGGGGCCTTGGCGACGGCGTCGCTGATCGCCTTTGCGTTCGCGCCCGAATAAAAGGCTTCGGGTCCGCGCGCGGCGATGTCGCGCAGCACCGCAGCATAGGCCGGGTTGCGGATCGTCGTACCGACGGGTGCCGGCTTGCCGTTCACATAATAAATGGCTCGCGCCGCGGGAAAATCCTTCCACACCGGTTCGAACTGGACGAGCCATTGGTAGAGCGCGGGCGTGACCTGATAGCCCTCGTCAGCCAGTTTGATCGCGGGCTGGAACAGCGCTTTCCATTCCAGCTTTCCCCATTTCTTGTGCGCCATTTCCATCAGGCGGACATTGCCCGGAACGCCGACCGACAGCCCGCCGGGGATAACATCCATATAACCGCGCGGCTTACCATCGGGGCCCAGGAAACGCTCCGGCTTCGCGCCGGCGGGTGCCGTTTCGCGGCCGTCGATCGTCGCGATGCTGCCGTCGGCGGCATTGTGATAGACCATGAAGCCGCCGCCGCCGATGCCGCTCGACTGCGGCTCGACGAGGGTCAGCACCGCGACCATCGCGACCGCCGCGTCCGCGGCGGTGCCGCCCTGATGCAATATCTCGCTCCCCGCCTCGGTCGCACGCGGATCGGCGGACGATGTCACGCCCTGCGCGGCCGCGAACGAAGGGATGGCGATGACGAAAAGGCTGAAGGTCGCGAGGAGTCGTTTGATCATGTGCGGGACTTTGGCGCGCCCCTTAAGTCTGCGCAACCCCGATGGGGTCAGTCGCCCACGCCGACCGCGTCGGCGACGCGTGCGAAACCATCCTGCCCGGCAAGCCGTTCGAGCCCGTGCGCGATGCGCGCAGCAAGGCCGGGGCCCTCATAGACCATCGCCGAATATATCTGGACCAGGCTGGCGCCCGCGCGGATGCGCTGCCACGCCTGCTCCGCCGACGCGATACCGCCCGCCGCGACCAGCGGCAGCTTTCCGCCGCTCGCGGTGCGGAAATCCTTCACACGCTGAAGCGCCAGGTCGGCCAGCGGCGCGCCCGAAAGCCCGCCCGCTTCATCCGCATGCCGCGACGCCAGTACGGGGCGCGTGATGGTGGTGTTCGAAACGATGACCGCGGCCAATCCCTTGGCAAAGGCAACCGCGACGATGTCGTCGATATCGGCGGGTTCGAGGTCGGGAGCGACCTTCAGAAACACGGGCTTTGCTGCCGCCCCGGGCTGCGCCGCCGCGACGCCGTCGAGCAACGCCTCCAGCGCGCCCTTGTCCTGAAGCGCGCGCAGCCCCGGCGTGTTGGGCGAACTGATGTTCACGGTCAGGTAATCGGCGAGCGGCGCCATCGCCGCGGTGCCCTTCGCATAATCGGCGATGCGGTCCGCGCTGTCCTTGTTCGCGCCGATATTGATGCCCAGCGGCACCGGCAGGCCATAACCGCGCAGGCGGGCGATCCGTTCCGCCGCCCTCTCCTGCCCGCCATTGTTGAAGCCCATGCGGTTGATGACCGCGCGATCCTCGACCAGCCGGAACAGCCGCGGTCGGGGATTGCCCTCCTGCGGCAAGGGGGTCAGCGTCCCGACCTCGACGAAACCGAAGCCGAAATGCGGCATCGCGTGCGCGACGCGGGCGTCCTTGTCGAACCCGGGGGCGAGCCCGACCGGGTTCGGGAAATGCAGACCCGCAACCTCTGTCGCGAGTGCCGGGCTCGTCAGCGCGCACCGTGCGCGGGGCAAGGGCTGAAGCGCATTCAAGGTCAGATTATGCGCGGCTTCTCCGTCGGTCGCATGAACGAACGGGCGGACCAGCGCATAGGCGGTATCGGCGGCGGAAGCGAAGAGCGACATGGGCCGCCATTGCGCGCGCGGAGGCCCTATGGCAAGCCCGTCGCTATTCGAAAACAGGGAGATAAAAGTGTCGCAGCTTCGAATTGCCGCCCGTCTGTCCACCGCGCTGTTCGTGATCGCGACCGCCGCCTGCACCCCGGCCGCCGTCGGCGATGCGCCCGCGACATCCTCCACCAACGCACCGCCCGCGGCCCCCGCCGGCGCGACGCTTGCGCAATTCTTCGACAATTATGACGCGGCGCAGTTGTCGCTCAGCCCGCAGGGCAAGGCCTATCGCGGCATCCGTGACGCCGACTATGGCAGCTGGAACGACGTTAGCGACGAGGCCGAGGTCGCGAGCCATAAATTGCAGCAGGCAAGCGCTTCGGCGATGCGGAGCAGCTTCGACCCCAAGGCCCTGTCGGAAGACGAAGCGCTGTCGTTCGAGCTGTTCAACTCGCAGGCCGAACGCGCCGAGCGGCTCTTCGCCTTTCGCGACCATAGATATATCTTCGACCAGATGAACGGCGCGCAGAGCCAGCTCCCCGCCTTTCTGATCAATATCCATCGCGTCGCCAATGTCGCGGAGGCCGAAGCCTATATCTCGCGCATTCGCGGGCTGGGACCGGTGCTCGACGCGCTGTCCGCCCAATCGGCGGAGCGCGCGGCGAAAGGCTATGCGCCCCCGAAATGGGTTTATGCCTATGTCATCTCCGACATCGAAAATCTGATGAAGCCCGACAATGCGGTGATCGAGGATATCGGCGCCAAGGTCGGCAAGCTGGAAATCGACGCCGCCGAAAAGGCGCGGCTCGTTACCGCGGCGAAGGCCGCCTGGGCCGAAAGCGCCGGCCCCGCCTATGTCCGCCTGCTTGCAGAAATGAAGCGCCAGCAGGCAAACGGGCCGACGCAGGACGGCATATGGCGGATGCCCGGCGGCAAGGAATATTACGAGGCGCTGCTGTCGAACTACACGACCACCGACATGACCGCGACGCAGATTCACGATCTCGGGCTCGCCGAGGTCGCGCGCATCCACGGCGAGATGAAGACGATCATGCAAAAGGTCGGGTTCAAAGGAACGCTGCCGCAATTTTTCGAGCATCTGCGTACCAGTCCGCAATATTATTATACGACCCGCGAGGCCTATCTCGCCGACGTCGCGGCCAAGGTGAAGGCGATGGAAGCCCGCCTGCCGGCCTTCTTCAATACCCTGCCCAAGGCACCGCTGCAGGTGAAGGCCGTCGAGGCATTTCGCGAGAAATCCGCCGGCAAGGCTTTCTATTCCTCGCCCTCCCCCGATGGGTCGCGTCCGGGCACTTATTATGTGAACCTCTACGACCTGCGCGACATGTCGAAGACCGAGTTGGAAGCGCTCGCCTATCATGAAGGTGTTCCGGGGCATCACCTCCAGCGCGCGGTGCAGACCGAACTGACCGGCCTGCCGCCCTTCCGCCGTTTCGGCGGTTTCACCGCCTATACCGAAGGCTGGGGCCTCTATTCGGAGGAGCTCGCAAAGGACATGGGCTTCTATACCGATCCCTACAGCGATTTCGGCCGCCTCGGCATGGAATTGTGGCGCGCGTGCCGCCTCGTCGTCGACACCGGCATCCACGACAAGCGCTGGACCCGCGAACAGGCGATCAAATATCTGAAGGACAATACGCCGAACCCGCAGGGCGACATCGACAAGGCGATCGAGCGCTACATCGTCTATCCGGGCCAGGCCACGGCCTACATGATCGGCAAGCTCAAGATCATGGAATTGCGAAGCCGGGCGCAGAAGGACTTGGGCGCAAAGTTCGACTACAAGGCATTCCACGACGTCGTGCTGCAATCGGGACCGGTGCCGCTCGACATCCTCGAGCGGCGCGTCGATGCCTGGATCGCTCGGGAAAAGGCAACCGGTTAAACAATTGCGGGTTGACGCACCGTAGCAAATAGAAAATTATATAAGGATATATAGACGCAGCAATAAAGCTGCCGAGGGTCGTCTCGTCATGTCGGAAGCATCCTCTTCGCCTGCGGGCGCGGACGGCGATACACCGTTCGAACTGCAATATTTCCTGCCGGATCCGGATCTGGCGGAGATGGTGTCGAGCTTTTATTTCGTCCGTATCGACATGCCCTTGTTCGATGAAAGCGAACGCGCCGACCGTCCGCAATTCCGCATCATGAGCCATGCCGAGGGGGAGTATATCTTCCCCGACGGACATTGTTTTCCAGCAAAGCGCGCGACGATCATCGGCCCGACGAGCGGCAGCGTGCGCGCGCGCGGGAACGGGCCGCTGCGCATCTATGGCTTCGGCATGATGCCCGCGGGCTGGGCGACGCTGATGGGCGAACATGCCGACAAGCTGACCGACCGGGCGATGGACGCGGCCGATCTGTTCGGCGACTGGATCGACGAGGTGATAGAGGCGCTGGTGAATGCCGAGGATACGGCAGCGCGGCTCGTCATCGGCAATAATTTCGTTCGCGAAATCCTGAAGAAGAACGAAGCCGCGCCGGTGTGGTTCACGCGCACGGTCGATCAGTGGCTGACGGAATCGCCCTCGCCGCAGGTTCATGATCTGGTCGAGGCCACGGGCATGTCGATCCGCTCGGTCGAGCGGATGACCAAGCATTATTACGGCCTGTCGCCGCGCATGCTGGCGCGCAAATATCGCGCGGTTCGCGCCGCATCGGCGCTGGCCCGCGGCCAGACGCTCGACGACGTGCAACTCGGTGACGCCTTCTACGATCAATCGCACCTGATCCGCGAAATGAAGCGCTTTGCGGGCGCAACGCCGGGGCAGCTCGCCCGGCCTTCGCAATATACGGAAGCGACGACCAGGGGCCGCCAGCAGCTTGCCGGCAAGGTCAGCCCCTTGGTATCCGATACCTGACCCACGACGGGACGAAATAAAATAGCGTCGAATGACGTTTTGGCGTTTCCGTACAATCGCGAATCGTCCCCCAGGCATATCCGACTCCTGCGACCCAGAAGAGCTCTTCCTCTGACGAGGACAGAGACCTTCATCTTGGCACCCGTTTGGCAACCGCCAGGCGGGTGCTTTTTTGCGCCGAAAGATTTCTTGCCGGGACGAAACCCGGCATTGCTTGCACGGTCCGAGCGCTTTCCCTATATAAGTGGAGTAAATTACTCCAGTTAAGAATCGTTCGCAATTACAACGAGAAGAAACGTGCGCCTGTCGAACCTTGCCGATTATGCCGTGGTGCTGATGAGCGCCGCCGCCCGCCAGTGCGGGTCGGTGCCGCTGCACGCCGCGATGCTGGCCGAACAGACGGGTATTCCCGGACCGACGGCGCAAAAGCTGGTGAGCGGCCTGGCGCGCGCCGGACTTCTCGTCGCCTCGCGCGGGAGCGGCGGCGGCGTACGGCTCGCGCGGCCTGCCGCCGCGATCAGCGTCGCCGACATCATCGAAGCGGTCGAAGGCCCGATTGCCCTCACCTCCTGCGTCGCCGAAGGGCGCCATGACTGCTCGCTCGAGGGAAGCTGCAAGGTCCAGCCGCATTGGAGCGTCGTCAACGGCGCGGTGCGCGGGGCGCTGGCGCAGATCAGCCTGGCAAGCCTGAGCGTGCAGCCGAAGCCCGCGCGCCAGGAGATTACCGAAGGGTCGGCCTTCCTTCTTCATGGGGCCGCAGAAGAGAATAGTGCTTCGACAAGCTCAGCACGAATAGGTTTTTGAAATGGATGAAGTGAAAATCAAGGATCAGGCCGCGCACGATGCGGCGGCGAAAGTCGCCGATTACGAGCATGGCTGGTCGTCGGCGATCGAAACCGACTTCGCGCCCAAGGGGCTGACCGAGGACACCGTCCGCTTCATCTCGGCCAAGAAGAACGAGCCCGAATGGATGCTCGAATGGCGGCTGAAGGCGTTTCGTCACTGGCTGACGATGGAGACGCCCGACTGGGCAAAGCTCAACGTGCCGCCGATCGACTATCAGGACGCCTATTATTATGCGGCGCCGAAGGCAAAGCCGAAGCTGAACAGCCTGGACGAGGTCGACCCCGAAATCCTCGAGGTCTATAAAAAGCTCGGCATTCCGATCGAAGAGCAAAAGGTTCTCGCGGGCGTCGAGGGCGCGCGCAAGGTCGCGGTCGACGCCGTGTTCGACAGCGTCAGCGTCGCGACGACCTTTCGCGAGGAACTGAAGCGCGCCGGCGTGATCTTCCTGTCGATCAGCGAGGCGATCCGCGAATATCCCGAGCTGGTGAAAAAGTGGCTCGGCAAGGTCGTGCCGATGCACGACAATTATTTCGCGACGCTCAATTGCGCCGTCTTTTCGGACGGCACCTTCGTCTATGTGCCGGAGGGCGTGCGCTGTCCGATGGAGCTTTCGACCTATTTCCGGATCAATGCGGAAAATACGGGTCAGTTCGAACGCACGCTTATCGTCGCCGACAAGGGCGCCTATGTCTCCTATCTCGAAGGCTGCACCGCGCCGATGCGCGACGAGAACCAACTCCACGCCGCGGTGGTCGAACTGGTCGCGCTCGACGATGCGGAGATCAAGTACAGCACGGTCCAGAACTGGTACCCCGGCGACGCCGAGGGCAAGGGCGGCATCTATAATTTCGTGACCAAGCGCGCACTCTGCCAGGGCAAGCGCAGCAAGGTGTCGTGGACGCAGGTCGAAACCGGCAGCGCGATCACCTGGAAATATCCGAGCTGCGTGCTCAACGGCGACGACAGCGTCGGCGAATTCTATTCGGTCGCGGTCACCAACAATTATCAGCAGGCCGACACCGGCACGAAGATGATCCACAACGGCAAGCGCACCCGCTCGACCATCGTGTCGAAGGGCATCAGCGCGGGCAAGTCGAACGGCACCTACCGCGGCCTGGTTCGGGTCGCGCCGAATGCGGAGGGCGTGCGCAACTTCACCCAGTGCGACAGCCTGCTCCTCGGCGATCAGTGCGGCGCGCACACCGTCCCCTATATCGAGGTCCGCAACCCCAGCGCGACCGTCGAACATGAAGCGACGACGAGCAAGATCAGCGACGACCAGCTTTTCTACGCCATGCAGCGCGGCCTTTCGCAGGAAGAGGCGGTGGCGCTGATCGTCAACGGCTTTGCCAAGGAAGTGCTGCAGCAACTGCCGATGGAATTTGCGGTCGAGGCGCAGAAGCTGCTTGGCATCAGCCTTGAGGGAAGCGTCGGGTGACGTTGCCGATTCCCCGCCCCTTCGCCGATAAAATCGGCCGCAGTCCGCAACCGGGGACATATGCCGCCGCGGCGTTGGTTTATCGTCGGGCCGAGTTCGATTCGGTCCGGAGGCAGCGCGATGGCACGGGTTTTGGAATTCAACTGGTCGGAGGCCGATCTGGTCGTGCATCCGGTTCAGGCGATCACGGCTTACTCGACCCCGAATGGCGTGGTTCTGCGCCAGCAGAAAAGGTCGGACCGCGATCAGGACGATGTGGTGACCGTTCCACATCACTCCATCACCCTGCTGATCCGGCGCCTGCAGCAGTTGCAGAACACCAGCGTGATCAGCGTGGACGACATGGACAATTCGGAGCTGGTCGAAATCTACGCCGCCGAATAGGCGCACCCTGCCCCGACGCCCCCCACAAGGCTTCCCGACATCCCATTGCATCGCAACCGGTGCGATCCATCCCCGCGCGGCGCCTCGCCGTCGCCCCCGACGCCGGCACCGCCGCGCCGTCCGCTTCTGCCTGAAAGTCCGACATGCTCCAGATCGAAAATCTCCACGCCAATGTTGCCGACAAGCCGATCCTGAAAGGCCTGTCGCTCACGATCAACGCGGGCGAAATCCATGCGATCATGGGCCCCAACGGCGCGGGCAAATCGACGCTGTCCTATGTTCTGGGCGGCCGTCCGGGCTATGAGGTCACCGACGGATCGGCGACCTTCGACGCTCAAGACCTGCTGGAGATGGCGCCGCACGAACGCGCCGCCGCCGGCCTGTTCCTGGGTTTCCAATATCCGGTCGAAATTCCCGGCGTGTCGAACGTCCAGTTCCTGCGCGAAAGCCTGAACGCTCAGCGCAAGGCGCGCGGCGAGGAGCCGCTGTCGGGCGGCGATTTCCTGAAACTGGCGCGCGAGAAGGCCGGGCTGCTGAAGCTCGATATGGATATGCTCAAGCGCCCGGTGAACGTCGGCTTTTCGGGCGGCGAGAAAAAGCGGAACGAGATGGTGCAGATGGGCATCATCGATCCGAAGCTCGCGATCCTCGACGAAACGGACTCGGGCCTCGACATCGACGCGCTGCGTATCGTCGGCGACGGGATCAACAGCATCATGCGTCGCCCCGACAAGGCGGTCCTGCTGATCACCCACTATCAGCGGCTGCTCGACTATGTGCAGCCCGATTTCGTCCACGTCCTCGCCGCCGGCCGCATCGTCAAGTCGGGCGGCCCCGAACTCGCGCTCGAACTCGAACGCGCGGGCTATGCCGAGATCGCGGCGTGACGGCCACGCTTCCCTCCCGCCGCGACGAAGCCTGGCGCTATAGCGACATCGACGCGGTCGCCGCGGCGTGGCCGCTGCCCGCGCCCGAAAGCATCATCGTGCCCGCCGCGGGCAGCTTCAAACGCGCGATCATACAGGACGAAGGCGGCATCCGTCAGATCGAATTGATGATCGGCAAGGGCGCGGCGGCATCGCTGCATGTGCTCAATATCGGCGGCGCCTATGGCCGCATCGAGCTTGCCGTGACGCTGCACGAAGGCGCGGACTTCACGCTCGGCGCCGCGCAGATCGGCGGCGGCGAGCAGACGCTCGAGATCGTCACCACTATCACCCACGCCGAACCCGGCGCGACATCGCGGCAGATGGTGCGATCGGTGCTGGGCGGCACCGCAACCGGCACTTATCTGGGCAAGGTCGCAGTTGCGCGCGGCGCGCAACAGACCGACAGCGAACAGGATGTGAAGGCGATGCTGCTCGACCGCAGCGCCACCGCCAACGCCAAGCCCGAACTGGAAATCTTCGCCGACGACGTCAAATGCGCGCACGGCTGCGCGATCGGCGAACTCGACGCAATGAGCCTCTATTACCTCCAGTCGCGCGGCCTGCCGCCGGCCGAGGCGAAGAAGATCCTGCTCCAGGCGTTCGTTGCCGGCGTGTTCGACGGCGCCGAGGATGAGGAACAGCTACAGGCGCTCGCGCTGGCGAAGCTGGGAGAACTGGTGTGACGACCACGACCGCCGCCCGCCTTTTCCCCGACGTCCGCGCCGACTTTCCCGGCCTGACTCCCGGCTGGCACTATCTCGACACCGCCGCGACCGCGCAAAAGGCGCAGGCGGTGATCGACGCGACGGTGAACGCGATGGGCCGCGACTATGCGACCGTGCACCGCGGCGTCTATGCGCGCTCGGCCGACATGACGCTCGCTTATGAAGCGGCGCGGCGGCGGATCGCCGCGTTCGTCGGCGCCCGCGAGGAACAGGTGACGTTCGTTCGCGGCGCGACCGAGGCCATCAACCTGGTCGCCTATTCGCACCCGCGCAAAGGCCGCGTCCTGCTGTCGGTGCTGGAACATCACAGCAATATCGTGCCGTGGCAGCTGGCGGGGTGGCAGGTCGACGTCTGTCCGCTCACCGCCGACGGATGCATCGATCTGGACGCCGCCGAAAAGATGCTGACCCCCGATCACACGATGGTCGCCTTCGCGCACGTCTCGAACGTCCTCGGCAGCCCGCTCGACGTTGCTCGCGCCGCCGAGCTTGCGCACCGCGTCGGCGCCGAATTGCTGATCGACGGCTGCCAGGCGGTGCCGCGCCTGCCGGTCGATGTCGCCGCGCTCGGCTGCGACTATTATGCTTTTTCGGGTCACAAGCTTTATGGACCCACCGGTATCGGCGTGCTGTGGAGCGACAAGCTCGACGCGCTCGCGCCATGGCAGGGCGGCGGATCGATGATCGATCGCGTGACCTTTGAACGCACGACCTATGCCCCCGCCCCCACCCGGTTCGAAGCGGGCACGCCCGCGATCATCGAAGCGCTGGGGCTGGCGGCCGCGGTCGACTATGTCGAGACGATCGGCATCGAGGCCATCCATGCGCATGAAGTCGCGCTGGTCGCATCGCTGCGCGAGCAACTGGCGCGCAAGAACAGCATCACGCTGTTCGGCCCCGAAAACAGTGCCGGGATCGTCAGCTTCGCGATGGCGGGGGTTCATCCGCACGACATCGGCACTATCTTGGATGAAAGCGGGGTCGCGATCCGCGCCGGGCACCATTGCGCACAGCCGCTGATGGAGCATCTGGGAGTGCCCGCGACCGCGCGCGCGAGTTTCGGTGTGTACAGCAATGACGATGATGTGGCGGCGCTGATCGATGGCCTCGCCCGCGTCGAAAGGATTTTCGGATGAGCGAGGATCGGATGATCAAGGTCGAGGAAGTGACGAGCGTGGAGGCGCCGCCGAAGGCGCGCGTCGAGGATGTCGAAACGGCGCCCGAGAAGCTGGAGCGCAAGCGCGACTATCTGGAAGGCTTCCTGGCGGCAAAGCCCGCGGCGGTCGAGACCGGCGCGGTCGGCGGCGATCTTTACGAAGCCGTCGTCGGCGCGCTCAAGGACATTTATGACCCGGAAATTCCGGTGAACATCTATGACCTCGGCCTGATCTACAACGTCGAGATCGACGAAGGCCATGTCGTCGTCACCATGACGCTGACGACCCCGCACTGTCCGGTCGCCGAATCGATGCCGGCCGAGGTCGAGCTGCGCGTCGGCGCGGTACCAGGCGTCGGCGATGCCGAAGTCAATCTTGTCTGGGATCCGCCGTGGTCGCCGGAGAATATGAGCGACGAAGCCCGTCTAGAACTGGGAATGTTGTGATGACCGAAACCAAAACCCGCGCCCGCCCCGCCGCCGTGGCACTGACCGCCAATGCCGAGGCACGCATTACCAAGCTGATGGCATCGGCGCCCGACCGCGCGATCGGCGTCAAGCTGTCGACCCCGCGCCGTGGCTGTTCGGGCCTGGCCTATTCGGTCGACTATGTGACCGAAGAACAGAAGTTCGACGAAAAGATCGAGACTCCCGGCGGCACCTTTTACATCGACGGCGCCTCGGTATTGTATCTGATCGGCAGCACGATGGACTGGGTCGAAGATGATTTCGCCGCCGGGTTCGTGTTCGAAAATCCGAACGCCAAGGGCGCCTGCGGCTGCGGCGAGAGCTTCACCGTATAAAGCCCGTTCAGCGGCAGATCGACCAGCCCGCCATGCGCTGCGCCATATCGAAGTGGAAGTGATTGGCGTGCGCCGCATTATGATCGGGTGACAGCACCGTACTGAACAGCCCGCACGATCCGTCGCGTATTTCGTGCAGAAACTCGCTTCGCTTGTCGCCGGGCTTCCAGTCGTTGATCAAGGTAATGCGCGTCCCGTCGGCCAGAATGAAAGCCGATATGTCGATCGCATTCGCGGTCGAATGCTCGCTCTGCGCCTGTCGACCCGCAATCTTGCGGCAGTTGTAGCTGCCCAGATTTTCAATCTCGGCGACCTTTTGACCGAAATATTTCTGCGCCGCCGGCTGGACGACATCCCGGTTCCACAGCGCCATCGCGGCGGTCACGGCACAGCCCGGCGCGGCATTGGCCGGGCGCATCGTCGGGACGAAGCTGTTGCCGGTCAGCACCATGCGCTGGCTCGCGCGGCATTGCCCCGTGCCGACGATCGGCCGCCGCTCATAGCCTGCCAGCGCCCGGTCGAAAGCGGCGAAGCAGGCGGCATCGTCCTGCGAAAAAGCCATCAGCTTGCGGTGCGTCGCCCATCCCTGCGGGTGCCGGAACTCGAAACGCGCGCCCGGAAAATGCTCCGGATGCGCGCGCACCCATTCCATCGCACGGATCGCGCCGATCGTCAGCACGACGGCGATACCGAACCAGACAAGATAGGGGCGCAGACTCGTCACGCGCCCCAGATGGCGCGTGCGACACGGCCCGGCAAGCTCAGAGCGGTTCGAAAGTGACCGTCAGCCCATCCTTCGGGCGCGGGATCGGCAATATCTGCCATTCGGGCGCATAGCCGTCGCGCACGACGATCCGATGCGTGGTCACCACATGGTGGAAAAATATCTTCGCCTGCATATAGGCGAAGTGCAGTCCCAGGCACATGTGGGCGCCGCCGCCGAAGGGCACCCACGCATATTTATGCCGCTCGCGCGTCGGTTCGGGCGAAAAGCGCATCGGGTCGAACTTTTCCGGCTCGGGCCAATGCTCCTCCATCATATGGGTGAAGGCGGGGCTGACACCCACGCTGGTGCCCGCGGGGATGCGATAGCCGCCGAATTCGAAATCCTTGAGCGCGCGGCGCGGAAAGCTGGGCACCGGCGGGACCAGGCGCAGCGATTCCTTGAACGCCCATTCGGTCATTTCAAGTTCGCCCAGGCCGTTGTGGCCGACGCCTTCGCCCGCGGGGGCGACGCTCAGCATCTCTTCGCGCAGCTTGTCCTGCCATTCGGGATGCCGGGCGAGCTGCCACACCATCGTCGTGATCGAACTGGTGATGGTGTCGTGCGCCGCCATCATCAGGAAGTTCATATGGTCGACGATCGCGCCGACCGACAGATACTTGCCGTCGTCGTCCTTCGCGCGGCAAATCTGGCTGAAGATATCCTCACCCGCACCCTCGCGCCGTTCGGGCACCATGCGACCGAAATAGTCGACCAGATAGGCCCTGCCCTTCGCGCCGCGTCCCATCGCGGTGAAGGGAAGCGGGCGGCGCACGACGCCGATCGACGCCTGCACCATGTCGACGAACGCCTTGTTGACCTTGTCGGCCTCGGGCCCCCAGGGGATGCCCAGAAAGCTCGTCGCGGCAAGATCGAGCGTCAGCTCCTTGATCGCGGGATAGAATTGAAAGGTCTTGCCGCTCCAGACCTGCACGCGCTCGCGAATGCCCTCGTTCAGCGAATCCGCATAATGGCGCATCGGTTCGGGCTTGAAGGCCACCGACAGCACCTTGCGATCGGCGCGATGCTTTTCGAAATCCATCAGCATCAGCCCGCGGGGGAACAGCAGGTTCAGCACCGGTCCCCATCCCTGTTCGGACGAGAAAATCTTCTCGCGATCGAACATCACCAGTTCGTTCGCTTCGGGACCATGCAGCGCGACGCTGCGCCCGCCAAAGCTGTTGTTGCGATAGACACGGCCATATTTGGCGACCATGCGCCGGGTAAAGGTCGGATAATCGCGCAGTTGCTCCAGCGTGTTGCCGATCACCGGCATGCCGTCCTCGCCCGGTATATGGTCGAGCGCGGCATCGGGATTGCGCGGCAGCCAATGGGCGGTGTCAGGGCCAAAACGGCCTTCGGACCAATTGATCTTTGCAGGAGCGTTCATCGCGGAGCCCTCGTCCAAGATTGCAGTTGGCATTTGGCTAACGCACTACTGACATCAATGCAAGTAAGCCCTGTCCCGCATGCGGACTCCATTCACCGCAAATTCAACTCGACTCGTGCAGTCTCATGGCAAGATAACGGGTCGCATCCGTTTGGACCCTAAAGGATAAATCCATGCGCAACAGTTTCCCGCGCCGTCTGTCCATCGCCCTCGGCGCCCTTGCCACGACCACCCTCGGCGGCTGCTATTACGGCGACGTCTATGGCACCAGCTATGCCTCGGGCGGCGATTGCTCGTCGCGCTATGGCGCCGACTATTACGACTATGACGGTTATGCCTATGACGACGGCTATGGCTATGACTGCTATGACGGCGCCGATTATGGCAGCGGCTTCGCCAACATCGGCTTCGGCGGCGGCTGGTACGACAATTATTACTACCCCGGCTATGGCCTGTGGCTCTTCGACAATTACAACAATCGCTATCCCCTGCGCGGTTCCTATCTGAACTATTGGGGTGGGCGCCGCGCGTGGTGGAAGCATCATGGCGGGCGCGGCGACGGCAATTGGAACCGGCCCGGCCGAGGTGACGGCGACGGACGTCCCGGCCGCCCCGGCGGCTGGAACGGCCAGCCCGGCCGCGGCGACGGCAATGGCGACGGTCGACCCGATCGGCCCGGCGCTGGTCAACCCGGTCGCGGCGATGGCCCGAACGGCGCGCCGCGTCCCGGCGGCTGGGGCAATGGCGGCAACAATGGCAATCCGCCGACCAACGCAAACCCTGGCCGCCCCGATCGGCCCGGCGCAGGCCGTCCGCAGCGTCCGCCGCAAGGCGAGGGCGACTATGTCCGTCCGCGCCCGCCGCGTGGCAACATGCCGGTCACCGAACCCGGCGAGGTCTTTACCCCGCCGCCTGCCGCGCAGCGTCCGCCGCGCAACTGGGCGCCGCGTGGGCCCGAGGCCGCTCGCCCGCCGCGCCAATCGCCGGGTGGTGGGCAGCCGGGCGGCTATCGCCCTGCCCCGACCCCGCAGGCCGCGCCTTCGACGCCCGTCGTGCGCGATGCGCCGCCGGTCGTGCGCAGCGCACCGGTCGTTCGCAGCGCACCGGTCGTTCGCAGCGCGCCTGAACCGCGCTCGGCGCCGCCGGCAGGACGTTCGCACAGCGACCGACAGAACGACGCGCGGCCGGACTAGGCAAAACGGCTAGGCCGGCGCAGGCAAGTCCTTCGCGCCGGCCGACACCACCGTCGCCGCCACCAGGTCGCCGACGACGTTCAGCGTCGTCCGGCACATGTCGAGAAAGCGGTCGACGCCCAGGATCAGGCCGATCCCCTCGGGCGGCACGCCGACCGACGCCAGGATAAGCGCGATCACCGGCAGCGACCCCGCCGGCACGCCCGCCGTACCGATGCCGCCCAGGATGCAGATGAGCATCACGAACAGCTGCTGCTGCAGCGTCAGGTCGATCCCGAAGAATTGAGCGAGGAAGATCACCGTCACCCCCTCGAACATCGCGGTGCCATTCTGGTTGGCGGTCGCGCCGATCGTCAGGACGAAGCGCGCGACCTTGTCGGGCAGGCCCAGCTGGTCGTGCGCGACGCGCAGCGCGGTCGGCAGCGTCGCATTCGACGACGCGGTCGCAAAGGCCATGACCGACGCCTCCTGCGTCTGGCGGAAAAAGGCGATCGGCGATTTTCCGGCAAAGCTGCGCAGCAGGATCGGAAAGACGACGAACATCTGCAGCGCCAGCGCCAGCAGCACGACCCCGACGAACGCCGACAGCCGGATGATCAGGTCCCAGCCGAACTGCGCCGCGAGGTTGAACATGAAACAGAAGACCGCGATCGGCGCGAGCTGGATGACCAGGCCGATCAGCTTCATCGAAACCTGGAACACCCCCTCGACCACCGACTTGAACGCCGTCGCCTGGGGCGACTGCACCAGCATCAGCCCGATGCCGAAGAACAGCGCGAAAAACATCACCGCGAGCACGTCATTCTCGTTCATCGCGGTAAAGACGTTGCTCGGCACGATCGCGACCAGCGCGTCCATCCCGGTCTTGGCCTCGCCCGCGCGGTCGGTGATCGCCTTCGCGCCCTCCGCCCCCTCGGCAATCAGGCCGTGCGCGATCGCGGGATCGACCCCCGCGCCGGGCTGAAACAGGTTCACCACGGCCAGGCTGATCGCGACCGAAATCGCCGAGACGACGACGGTGTAGAGCAAAGTCCGCGCGCCGATCGACCGCAGCGCCCGCATCTCGCCCATCTCGGCGACGCCGACGATCAGCGCCGATACCAGCAGCGGAATGACGAGCATGAACAGCAGGCGCAGGAATATCTGCCCGAACGGCCCGGTCACATAGGTGGTGAACGCCGCGACCCACGGCGCGTCGGGCGCGGCGTAATGGACCGCCAGCCCCGCGAGCAGGCCGGCAACGAAGCCGGCGAGCATTCGCCATTGCAGTCGCCGCGCACGGCCTTCCTGTTCTTCGGGCGCGGCTATCACTGCGTCGGCCATCGTCAACTCCTCGTCCGCCCCGGTTTCAGGGACGGACGAGGCGCTGAATTCGCGTCTTATCCGGCCACCGGCTTATCTTCCCCTTCTTCTTGACGAAGATCGAGCCCGCGGGTTCCATGATGCGGCGTATGTGCCGGAGCATGCGGACGCTCGGCAAAGGCCGCCTCGGGCTCTTCCAGCATGCCTTCCCACTTGGTGATGACGCTGGTCGCGACGGCGTTACCGACGACATTGGTCGCGGTGCGTCCCATGTCGAGGAACTGGTCGATGGCAAAGATCAGCGCGACCCCTTCGACCGGCAGGTCGAACATGGCCAGCGTCGCGGTGATGACGACCAGGCTGGCGCGCGGCACCGCGGCGATCCCCTTCGACGACACCATCAACGTCAGCAGGATCAGGATCTGGGTCGAGATCGACAGGTCGATGCCATAGGCCTGCGCGATGAAGATCGTCGCAAAGCTGGCGTACATCATCGACCCGTCGAGGTTGAAGCTGTACCCCAGCGGCAGCACGAAGCCCGAAATCCGGCGCGGCACGCCAAAGCGGTCGAGCTGCTCGAAAAGCTTCGGCATCGCGGCTTCCGACGAAGCGGTCGAAAAGGCGATCAGCAACGGCTCGCGGATGTAGCGGATCAGCTGGATGATGCGCCCGCGCAGGAAGATCGCGCCGATGCCGAGCAACAGCACCCACAGCAGCAGCAGCGAGATATAGAATTCGGTCAGCAGCTCGGCATAAGTGCCAAGGATACCGAGGCCATATTTCGCGACCACCCCGGCCAGCGCGCCGAACACCGCGATCGGCGCAAGCCGCATCACATATCCGGTGATCTGTAGCATCAGCTCGGCGAGCGCTTCGGCTCCCTTGACCAGCGGCCGTCCCTTCTCGCCAAGCGCCGAAAGGCCGACGCCCGCGAAGAGCGCGAAGACCAGTATCTGGAGGACGTTGTTCTCCGCCATCGCCTGGAAGACATTCTTGGGAAACACATGTTCGACGAATTCGAACAGGTCGAGCTTCTTGACCTCGCCGACCGCCTGCGCCGATGCGGTCAGGTCGACCCCGACGCCGGGCTGGAGCAGATTGACCATGACCAGGCCAAGGCTGATCGAGATCAGGCTGGCGACGATGAACCATGCGATCGCGCGCGTCCCGATGCGTCCCAATGCCGAGCTGTCGCCCATGTGCGCGATGCCCGACACCAGCGTGCCGAGGATCAGAGGCGCGACCAGCATCTTGATAAGATTAAGGAAAATTGTCGACAGCGTGCCAAAACTGCGTGTCCAATATTCGAAAGCCTGGCTGTCGGCGGGTACGGTGACCCGGACGGCATAGCCGACGATGATCCCCAGGATCATACCGATCAAAATGTAGATTGTGAGGCGACGTGCCATCAAGATACTCCCCTGTCCCGCCGTTGCGGGTCCCTATTGGGCCGGGGGTAACAGGGTGGCGGGCCGCGGGCAATCGCTCGATGCGAGCGCTGCTTCAGCCGCCGGTTTTCAGCCGCATTGCGCGCGGTGCAACAGCTTGTGATCGGCCAGGACCAGCGCCATCATCGCCTCGACCACCGGCGCCCCGCGAATGCCGACGCACGGATCGTGGCGGCCCTTGGTGACGATATCGGTCGCCTCGCCCGCGCGGTTGACCGTCGGCACCGGGGTCAGGATCGAGCTTGTCGGCTTGAACGCGACGCGCACGACCACCGGCTGCCCCGTCGAAATGCCGCCCGCGATGCCGCCGGCATTGTTCGACAGGAAGTCGGGACGATTGCTGCCGTCGCTCGCCGGGCGCATCGGGTCGGCATTCTCCTCGCCGCGCAGCCGCGCCGCGTGAAAGCCCGCGCCGATCTCGACACCCTTGACCGCATTGATCCCCATCATCGCGGCGGCAAGGTCGCTGTCGAGCTTCGCATAGATCGGCGCGCCCCAGCCGGCCGGAACGCCGCTCGCCGCGCATTCGATCACCGCGCCGAGCGAGCTGCCCGATTTGCGCGCGGCGTCCATCATCGCTTCCCAGCGTTGCGCCGCGGCGGGATCGGGACAGAAAAAGGGATTGCGATCAATTTCTTCGAGGTCGAAGTTCGCAGGATCGATGGCATCGCCGCCGATTTCGGCGACCCATGCATGGATCTGAACCTCCGGGATGATCAGCCGTGCGACGCCGCCCGCCGCAACGCGCGCCGCGGTCTCGCGCGCGCTCGATCGGCCGCCGCCGCGATAGTCGCGAATGCCGTATTTCGCGTCATAGGCGTAGTCGGCGTGGCCGGGGCGATACGCCTGCGCGATCTCGCCATAATCCTTCGATCGCTGGTCGACATTGTCGATCATCAGGCTGATCGGCGTACCCGTCGTCTTTCCGTCGAACACGCCCGACAGGATGCGCACCTGATCGGGCTCCTGCCGCTGCGTCGTATGGCGCGACTGGCCGGGACGACGCTTGTCGAGATAGGGCTGGATATCGCCTTCGGACAACGACAGGCGCGGCGGGCAGCCGTCGACCACCGCGCCAAGCGCCGGGCCATGGCTTTCGCCCCAGGTCGTGAATCGCAGGACGCGTCCGAAGCTGTTGAAACTCATGACTCTACCCCAAGCGGCCAAAGGCGGGTGCGTAATCCGCGCGGCCGCCTTGCGGCCAATCGGCGCAGCATCATCGCCATGAAATGCGGCCCCGCGAAGGGCGAGGCGAAACGCGCGGCCAGATCGGGCGAATAGCCGAAACGCGGATAATAGCCTTCATGGCCCAGCACGAAGCTGATCCGGACGCCCTGCGCGCGCAACGCATCGAGCCCGGCGCGGATCAACGCGTCGCCGATCCCCTGCCCCTGACGGTCCGGCGCGACCGAAACCGGCGCCAGCCCTGCGGCGGTCTCGGCGGCACCGTCGGCCTCGACGTCCATGCGGCTGAACAGCACATGCCCGACGATCGCGTTGTCGCGTTCGGCAACCAGCGACACCATGACGTCGCCATCGGCGTCGATCATTCGCACCAGCTCGGCCTCGCCCTGATGGCCGAACTCGGTCGCCGCAAAGGCGGAGCGGATGACGCCGTCGATCGCTTCGGCATCTGCCGCCGTCGCCGCGCGAAGGACAATGTCGCTCATCCCCTCGCCCCTTCGCGAACGCGGGATTCAGGCGAGCGCGATATCCGGGGCATCTTCCTGCTTCATGCCGACGGTGTGATAACCTGCGTCGACATGGTGCGTCTCGCCGGTCACACCGCCCGACAGGTCGCTGAGCAGATACAGCGCCGAACCGCCGACATCGTCGATCGTAACGTTGCGGCGGAGCGGGGCATTATGCTCGTTCCATTTCAGGATCAGGCGGAAATCGCCGATACCGCTTGCCGCCAGCGTCTTGATCGGGCCGGCCGAGATGGCGTTCACGCGCACGCCCTGCGGCCCATAATCGTTGGCGAGATATTTGACGCTGGTTTCAAGCGCCGACTTGGCGACGCCCATGACGTTATAGTGCGGAATGACCTTTTCGGCGCCATAATAGCTGAGCGTCAGCAACGAGCCGCCGCCGGTTCCCGTCTCGGGGTCGAACGGCGTCATCATCGCCGCCGCGCGCTTCGAGACCGCGGTAAAGCTGTACACGCTGATGTTCATCGTCATCAGGAAGTCGTCGAGCGTCACGTCGGCATAATGGCCGCGGAGCGCCTCCTTGTTCGTGTATCCGATCGCATGCACCACGAAATCGATCGTCGGCCAGCGGGCGGCCAGCGTCGCGAACGCCGCGTCGAGATTGTCCATATCGGCCACATCGCAATCGATCAGGAAATCGCAGCCGAGCTGGTCGGCCAGCGGCTTCACCCGCTTTTCCATCACTTCGCCCTGATAGCTGATGGCAAGCTCGGCGCCATGCGCATGCAATGCCTTTGCAATACCCCAGGCGAGCGACTTGTCGTTCGCGAGGCCCATGATCAACCCGCGCTTGCCCTTCATCAGACCCGTCATTTTTCTTCTCCGGCCTTTTTGTCTTCGACCATAATGTCGTCCACGCGCCCAATAGCGTCATGTCCCAAATCCTCAACCTCGACGAGCGCCGCGTTGAGTTCTGCACCCACCACCATACCCAATCCGACGAGGTAGAAAAAGAACAGCGCGACCATCACGCCGGCCAGGCTGCCGTATGTCACGTCGTAACTGAACAGGCTCGCAAGCAGCGGCGGCAGCGCCAGCGTGACTCCGATCCACCACAGGGTCGTGAACAGCGCGCCCGGCCATTTCGGGCAATTCTTGAGGCGCCGGTACTTGGACGGGGTCAGCGAATAAAAGAGCAGATAGATGGCAAGGAACAGGCCCGCGCCCGAAACCACGCGCGAAATCGCGACGGTGCCCGCCGACTGATAGGCGGCGGGCAAGACGCGGGTGATGAACTGTTCGATTCCGACGATCAGCACCTGCATGCTGAACGACAGGATCATCAACACCACCGCGCCGGTGATGATGCCGATCGACAGCAGGCGATAATGAAAGAAACCACGGCTGAAATGCGTGCCATAGGCGCGGCGCAATATGTCGCGCATCGTTTCGATGAAGCTGCCGACCGTCCACAGCGCGACGAGCGCGCCGATCCACAGGAAAATGCCGGTGCGCGCGCTCATCACCTCGCGAATCGGGCCCGCCAGCGCCTTTGCGACTGTTGGGGGCATCAGCGAAAAGACCGCCTCGATCGCCGCCTCCCCGCCCGCGCTGCCGCCGAGCAGGCTCAATGCCGCGGCGACCAGGATGAAAAAGGGAAAAAGCGCGATCAGCGCCAGATAGGCGAGATTTCCGGCGTGGATGAAACCGTCGGTATAGGTGCCGACGACGACGCGGCGCAAAATCTTGAAAGCGCGCGTGCCGGGGCCCAGCGTTTCGCGGCTGCGGTCGAGGACGCCCTGCGCCCGGGCGCGCAGCTTGACGCGCTTCGCTCGTTCGGCGCGCGCTTCGGGCGAATGCGGCGAGTGACCCTCGGCAAGATATTCCTGGCCGACTTCTTCGGCCACTTCGCGCTCCAGCGCGGCGACGCTCTTTTCCTGTTTGCCCTCAGCCACGCATCACACACCAAGATCCGCCCGCACCGCGCGGCCATCGGTCCATGTCTCGACCAGCTTCGAAAGCTCGGCATCCTCCGCCGGCAGGTCGATCATCAGCCTGACGAGCTGGTCGCCACGGCCCCCGCCCTTCTGGCTGAATCCCTTGCCCTTCAGGCGCATCACCTTGCCCGACGTCGAACCGGCCGGGATCGACAGCATCACCGGCCCATCGACGGTCGGCACCTTGACCTTTGCGCCGCGGACCGCCTCGTTCAGCGTGACCGGCAGGTCCAGCCGGATATTGTGGCCTTCGCGCGCATAAAAGGGGTGATCCTTGACCGTGATCGTGACGATCCCGTCGCCATTGCCGCCGGGCCCCGGCTGCCCCTTGCCCGCAAGGCGCATCTGCGTTCCGGTTTCGACGCCGGCGGGCAGCTTCAGGTCGATCGTCTTGCCGTCGGCCAGCGTGATGCGCTGCATCGCCTGGGTCGCGGCGTCGATGAAGGAAACCGACAGGCGATAGGCGACGTTCGCGCCCTTGGGCGGCGGCGCGCTGTTGCGGCCGCCGAAGCCGCCGAACGGACCGCCCCCACCGCCACCGCCGCCGCGACCACCGAACAGGCCTTCGAAAATCTCGCCGAAGTCGGCGCCGTCGCCGCCGAAACCGCCAAAGCCGCCCTGCTGGCCGCGCGGGTCGCCGCGAAAGCCGCCGCCGCCACCGCCGCCAAAACCGAAGGGCATGGCGGGATTGCCTTCGCCATCGATCTCGCCGCGATCGAACTGGGCGCGCTTCGTCTTGTCCGACAACAGGTCATACGCCTTGGTCACGTCGGAGAATTTCTCCGCCGCGTTCGGATTGTCCTTGTTCCGGTCAGGGTGCAATTCCTTGGCAAGCTTGCGGTACGCGGATTTGATCTCCGCTTCGCTTGCGCTCTTGGACACGCCGAGGGTGGAATAGGGATCTGCCATCTTGCTCCTGTAGCCCGATAAGTGACTGGCCGTGAAGGCCTGATTAGCGCGCGATGTGGTGCCGACCTGGTGAGCGGTCAAGTCGGATCGCCAAGGTCCGGGTGCCTTAATCCGTCACTCCGGACCGAATGGGCGTGGCGCGCCTTTCGCTCGACCATCGCCGCGCCGCGCATTATGACGCCCGCATGAGCAACGATCCCTTCGCCCTTTTCGACGTCTGGTTTGCGGAGGCGCGCGCAAGCGAGCCCAATGACGGCAATGCGATGGCGCTGGCGACGAGTACGCCCGACGGGCATCCGTCGGTGCGCATGGTGCTGCTGAAGGGACATGGTCCCGACGGCTTCGTCTTCTACACCAACCTCGACAGCCGCAAGGGCGGCGAACTGGCGGCGAACGCCAATGTCGCCCTGCTCTTTCACTGGAAATCGCTGCGCCGCCAGATTCGTATCGAGGGCAGCGTCGCGCCGGTCGACGATGCGACCGCCGACGCCTATTTCGCGACGCGCAGCCGCGACAGCCAGCTCGGCGCCTGGGCCAGCGACCAGTCGCGCCCGCTGGACGGACGCGCGACGTTCCAGGCCCGCTTCGCGGAAATGCAGGCGCGCTTCGAGGGACAGGACGTGCCGCGCCCGCCGCGCTGGTCGGGCTGGCGCGTCACCCCCGACCGGATCGAATTCTGGCAGGACCGCGAACATCGGCTGCACGAGCGCAACGTCTTTCAGCGCGACGGCGACGGCTGGACGAAAGGACTTCTCTATCCATGAGTGCGCTCCGCTCGCTTCCGATCACGCGCGTCGACGCCTTCGCCGACCGCCCCTTCACCGGCAATCCGGCGGCGGTCATGCCGCTCGAGGAATGGATGAGCGACGCGATGCTCCAGGCGATCGCGGCGGAGAACAACCTGTCCGAGACCGCCTTCCTCGTCGCCGACGAGAGCGGCGAGGCCGATTACGAACTGCGCTGGTTCACCCCGACGGTCGAGGTCGCGCTCTGCGGCCATGCGACGCTCGCGAGCGGGCATGTGCTGCTGTCGGCGGCACAGTGGCGGAACGAGATGCGCTTTCGCACGCGCAAGGCCGGCGTCCTCCAGGTGACGCGCGGCGACGAGGACAATGAATATCACATGCTGCTCCCCGCGTATCGCGTCGAGGCGAAGCCGATGCCCGACGCGCTGCGCGCGATCGGCGGCGCGCCGGTCGAATCGCTGTGGAATGAGGGCGGCTATGCCGTGATCGCCTATCACGACGCCCAGGAAGTCCGCGCCCTCTCCCCCGACTTCCGCGCGCTGAAGGCCGCCGGCGACATCGCCTATATCGCCACCGCCCCGGGTACCGGCGACCCGTCGGGCGCCAACGTCGTCAGCCGCGTCTTCGTGCCGGGCGCGGGGATCGACGAGGATCCGGTGACGGGCTCGGCGCATTGCGCGCTCACCCCCTATTGGACCACCCGCCTCGGCCGCGACCATTTCGCCGCCTATCAGGCAAGCGCGCGCGGCGGCCATGTCGGGTGCAAGCTAGCGGGCGACCAGGTCGAACTGACCGGCCGCTGCGTCACGACGCTGGTCGGCGAATTTCTGCTATAAGGCACTCGGGCTGTTTGAGGGGGGACGGACGCGATGATCCTGCTGGCTTTGTTGGCGATGCGCGGTTTGGGCGGCATCAGCGACCTCCCTCCCCCCGAACATGAGCTCTACTTCCTGTTCGTTCATGACGAGGAGGAGAAGGATACCGACTGGAAGATCCAGGGGTCGGCGACCACGCCGACCGAATGGTCGCGCGACATACTCAACGACATCGTCAAGCAATGCGGCGGCAAGAAACTGCACAGCGGCCCCTCGGCCGGGAGGCAGATCGCCGTCATGGTCAAGAGCGGCAAGGACGATCTCGACATCGTCCGCTGCGTAAAGGCCTCGACCTCCGTCCGCTTCGCCGTGAGGATCCAGCATCGCGAATATGGCACTACGAGCTGGGAAAAATGGCCGTTTCGCGAGCTTTGGGACCGGTAACCGCCTAAGCCTCTGCCCCCGCCCCCCGGCCCGTCACAACGCGCCCACCAGATCCGCCAGATGCCGCCGCAGCGCGGGGAATTCATCGTCCGCGGTGATTCCCAGCCGGACGACCGTCACGCGCTGCGATGGCGAGACGATGATATATTGCCCCTGATGCCCGATACAGGCGAACAGGTCGTTCGGGCCGCGACCGGGCCACAGCGCCTCGTCGGCGCCCGCCGGACGCCGCCGGTTCAGCCAGATATGCCCGCCATAGCCCGCGTCGTTCGGCGACGGCGTCAGCATGAACGTCATCCAGCTTTCGGGAAGCAGCCGCTGCCCGTTCACCACGCCATGATTGCGCAGGAACTCGCCGAACCTGGCATAGTCGCGCGCGGTCGCATGCATGATCGACCCGCCGATCATCGTCCCGCGCGCATCGAATTCGGGCGTCAGGCTGGTCATGCCCAGCGGCTCGGCGAGCCGGCCGTGGATGAACTCGCGCATCGCCTCGCGCCGCGCCTCGGGGTTCGGCGACGGGGTCAGCGTATCAGCCATGATGTCGGCCAGGATCACGCTGGTCGCCGAGCTGTAGTTGAAGACTTCGCCCGGCTGCGCGGCCGCGGGCTTGGCCTCCGCGAAACCCGCCATATCCTCCGCCCCGCCGCCAAAGAGCATCTCGACCGTGTCGCCCTTCCACACCGGATTGCCGTTTTCGACATGCTCCAGCCCCGACGCCATGTGCAGCAGGTTGCGCAGCGTGATCGCCCCGCGCGGATCGCCGCTACGCTCCCACGCGGCGACGGGCGCGGGGCCATCCAGCGACAATTGCCCGTCGGCCACCATGATGCCGGTCAGCACGGCGGTGATGCTCTTCGCCATCGACCAGCTGATCAGCTTGCTGTCCGGCCCGAATCCCTCGCCATAACGTTCATAGATCGGCTTGCCGTCGCGCAGCACATAGAGCGCGCGCGTCTCGCCGACCGCGCTCTCGTCGTCGAACAGCGCGTCGGCCTTTGCCTTGATCACCGGGTCGAGCGCGGGAAGCGCTGGCGAGGTATCGACCGCGCGCACATCGTCGAGCGAGGCGCCGAACCGCGGCCCCGGCGCGGCGGGCGCGATGCTGCCCTGGCCCGACGCATGCGTCAGCGACCAGCCACCGAGCATCACGAGCGCGGCACTTGCCAGCATGGCTTTTTTCGTGATCATGGGCGGTGTGACTAACACCAACCCGACCGGTCCGGCAACGGCAGACCAGAAACCATCCGCTTCTCCGCCCGAAGTGCCGCCGCATCTGCGCGGCCGCCCCCGCCGCGACGGCAAGCGTGGCGGCTGCATGCCCTGGGCGATCGGGTTCGGCGTGCTGCTCGCGATTTTCCTGGTCTGGCAATTCCCGTCGTTCAAGGCACAGGCCGAACTCGGATCGGCCTATGCCGCGCGCGTCGGCTGTTCGTGCCGCTATGTTCAGGGGCGCAGCCTCGAAAGCTGCCAGACCGATTTCGAACCCGGCATGGAACTCGTGTCGCTCAGCGAGGATCCGGCGACGAAGACCGTCACCGGCAGCGTGCCTTTGCTCGCTTCGCGCAGCGCCCGTTATGCGGGCGCGAGCGGCTGCCTGATCAATCCGGCGAACTAGGCCCCAGCCGCGCCGCGATCAACGCAAGCGCCGCGGGCGCCCCAAAGACGAGCAGCCAGACGATCGCTTCCTCGCCCCAGCCATAGCCCGCCGACAGCACGCCGACGAGCAGGTTGCCGACCGATATGATCAGCCACAGGACCAGAAACGCCCAGGTCGCGCGCGCCTTGTCACGGATGAGGATGCGGAGCGCGATCAACAGGGCCAGCCCGGCGATCAGCATGACGGTGGTATGCGACATGATGCTGTTTTCTCCCCCCAGATAAACTTATGCGCCTGAACTTATGCGCCCGCCCTTATGCGCCGTTGCTCCCCAGCCGGCCGAGCCAGGGCGCCCACCGCTGCCAGCCGCCATGATAGCTTCCCCACTCCCAGATCGCGGTGAACACCAGCACGGCAAAGGTCGCGATGCCCAGCGTGATCGGCTGCCAGTGACCGAACCAGGCGGCGGCGCCGACGATGATCAGCAGCACGCACCCGATGATATGCGAAAAGGGCGGCAACGGCCGGTCGGCGGTCGAATGCTTGAAACCCATGTTGCCGATCAGGAACAGCAGCGATCCGCCGACCGAGACCGCCAGAAAGCCCGGCTCGATATGGCCGTGGGGATGCATCAGCAGCATCTCGTCGGCGACGGCGGAGACGACCAGCCCGGCGACGATGGGAATGTGCCAATAGGTATAGGCGCGGCGTGCGAGCACCCCCGCCTCCGCGCTCGCCTCGATCACCTCGCTGCCGCGCCGCGCGCCGGTGTCGAAATAGAGCCACCAGAGCGCCGCCGACCCGAGGAAACAGGTCGCGAAGGCCAGCCAGTGCGTCCCGTCCTGCGGCAGCGCCGCAAAGGTCGCGCCCGTAATCAGCACGCCTTCGCCCAGCGAGATGATTACGAACAGCGCGCACCGTTCGGCCATATGCGCCCCGGAAATATCCCAGTCGCCGGCTTTCGACCGGCCCAGCCCCGGCGTCGGAAAGAACAGCAACGGCCCCGCATAGTCGACCAGCAGCGCCCCCGCCCAGAACAGCATGCGCGTCGCGGGGTCGGCCATCGCGCCCGCGATCCACAGCGGCAGCGAAAGCAGCGACCAGAAGGTGATGCGCATGAAATTGCGCGCGCGATGCTGATGAATGCCCCAGCTCGCCCAGACGACATAAAGCGAACGCCCGATCTGCATCGAGCAATAGGCGGCGACGAACAGCCACGCCGTCTTGCCGAAGGCATAGGGAATGGCGCTGGACAGCGCGAGCCCGGCCAGCATCAGCAGGATCAGCATCAACCGGACATTGGCGCGTTCGGGATCGAGCCAGTTCGCGACCCAGGTGGTATAGATCCACACCCACCACACCGCAAAAAGCAGCAACAGGGTCTGCAACGCGCCGACCCAGGTCAGATGCTCGAGCAGCGCATGCGACAGCTGCGTGATCGCAAAGACGAACACCAGGTCGAAAAACAGTTCGATATTGGTCACCGGCGCATGGCCGTGCGCGTCGCGCGTGCGGAACAGATTATTGCGGATCACAGGAGCCCCTCCCTCATTGCCTGACGCCGCCAGGCACCGGGAGATATACCCAGCTTGCTGCGGAAGGCCGCACATAAATGCGCATGGCTGGAAAAGCCCGTCGCGAACGCGATTTCCGCAACCGTCAGCGGGCGATTCATCAGGAACCAGCGCGCCCGGCGAAGGCGCTGGTTCAAAAGATATTGCGCCGGCGTGCGGCCGGTCGCGCGGGCGAAATGGACGATCAGGCTGTTGACCGACATGCCGGCCTCTGCCGCCATATCCTCGACGGTCAGATGCCCTTCGATCCGCGGCTCGATAAAGGTCATCAGATTGTCGAGACGGCGCGCGATATCGGGCGCGACGGGGAAGCGCAGCACCCCGCCCTCCAATGCTTCGGCAATGGACTTGAGCAGCGCGTCGGCGGCCTGTGCATCGCCGCTGGCGAGCGAACGGACCAGCGCCGCCATCGCGGCGTCCTCATGCGCCGCGATCACCCGCGCTTCGGTCGCCACCGTCAACTGGTCGGCCGGAATCTCCACCTGCAGATAACGGACGCCGCCGCCTTGCGCCGACGCGGCATAGAGACGCCCCGCCGGGATGAACCACATTTCGCCGGGAAGCGGATCGCCGAGCGAGGTGCGCCGGCCATCGAGCCATGTCTCCAGATAATGATAGCCGCCGGCTTCGTGCAGGATGAGCAAATGGACATCGCGCTCGATTGTCCAATTGCTCGGGCCTTCGATCCTGTCGACGACCGAGGCCGTCCCGAGTCCCCCCACTTCCATGACCCGAATATGGCAAAGATGGGAGAATCTGAAAGCCTGCAATCCAAGCGAATCATATGGTTAAATCGCCCCTCCAATTCCCGGGGACGTCGACCAAGCACCCCTGGTCGGCTGCAACAAGCACGACCCTGGTGGGCCTGGTCGCGCCACCAAGAGACCCCTCCCGGCGGGCGGCATCGGATCTCGCCGCCCGCCACCTTTTTCTCCGCTTCGCGAGAGGAAAAGGTGGCCCCGGCGATCAGCCTTTCGCCAGAAATTCGTCCATTGCAGCATTTACCGCTTCGGGCTTTTCCCACGGGACGAAGTGGCCGCAGCCTGGAACCTTCACGATCGTCACGTCGGGGACGAGCGCCTCGATGCCGTCGAGGTTGCACGGCGGCAGCGCGACGTCGTCGAGCGCCCAGACGACGAGCGTCGGGATCGTGAGTTTCGGGAACGGCATCGCCGGAGGTTCGACGAAGGGTTCGTCCATCGCGGGGACGTTGGCGGGCGAGCCGCGATACCAGTTGATCATTGCGCGGCTGGTGTCGCGATTTTCCCAATCCTTGAGCAGCCGGGCGATCTCGTCGGGCGGCTGGATCCCGCCGCTCGGCACCTTGCCCGCAAAGGCGTGCGCCAGGATGCCGGCAATGCCATGCTCCTCGATGATCGTGTCGCTCGCGGGGTCGCGAAAGGTCCGGATATACTGGCTCGCCGCGCGCTGTTCGGCATTGCTGAGCAGCAGGCCCTGAAAGATCGACGGATGCGGCGCGTTGGCGATCACCGCGCGCGTGACGCGGCCCGACCATTGGGGGTGCAGCCCGTTCGGCTGGCCGCCGAGCGCGACGCCCCAGGCGATCGCACCGCCCCAGTCATGGCCGACGATCGTGAATTCTTCGATGCCCAGCGCGTCGGCGACCGCGAAGATGTCGGCGATCAGCTTGTCCGGCGTATAGGATTCGACATCCTGCGGTTTCGACGAGTTCCGATATCCGCGCTGGTCCGGCGCCACGCAGCGAAAGCGATCGGCAAAATGCGGAAGCTGGAAACGCCAGGTGCGGTGCGATTCGGGAAAGCCATGCAGAAAGATCAGCGCCGGCGCGTCCTTTGGCCCCATGTCGACGACGTCGAGTTCGACCCCCGTCGAAAGCGTCAACCGCACCTGCTCGAAATCGCCCGACATCATCCACTCCTTCAGTTTCGTTTGAAAACGAAGGTGGCGGCATTATCGCGCGGTGACAAGCCCGTCGCGTCAGGGCCCGTCGATGTCGTCAGGGCCCGTCGGTGTCGCCAGGGCCCATCGACGTCGTCAGGGATAGCCGGGGGTCTTGGGCACTTCGGGGATCGGGATGAATTCTTCGCTGTCGCCGGGGACGAGCGGGAATTTGCGATCCTTCCACTCGTGCTTCGCTTCGTTGATGCGGTCGCGCGACGAGCTGACGAAATTCCACCACAGGTGGCGCGGCGTCGTGAAGGCCTCGCCGCCGAGCAACATCACGCGGGCATCGCTTTCCGCGCGCAGCGTCATCGCCTGCCCGGGCTTCAATATATAAAGGCTATACCGTTCCAGCGTTTCGCCATCGAGGCTCGCGTCGCCCATCGCGACGATCACGGCGCGCTCGTCGGCCTCCGCTTCGATCGGCAGGGTCGCGCCGGCGTTCATCAGTATATCGGCATAGATGGTCGCGCTATGCTGCGTCGTCGGCGCGGTGGCGCCCCACAGGCTGCCCATGATGACGCGCGCCGAAACCTTTCCATCCTCGACCAGCGGCAAATCCCCGGCGGCGACATGTTCGAATGCCGGGTCGATCTCTTCCTTGCCGTCGGGCAGCGCGAGCCAGGTCTGCATGCCCGAAATCGGCGAGCCGGTCGCGCGTTCGGCCTGCGGCGTGCGCTCGGAATGGACGATGCCGCGACCCGCGGTCATCAGATTGCACGCACCCGGCCGGATCGTCGCATAGGTGCCCAGGCTGTCGCGATGATCGATCGCGCCCTCGAAAAGATAGGTGAGCGTCGACAGGTTGATGTGCGGATGCGGCCGGACGTCCATCCCCTTGCCGATGTCGAAATGCGCCGGTCCGAACTGGTCGACGAAGATGAAGGGGCCGACCATCGTCCGCTCCTTGTCCGGCAGCGTTCGCCGCACGTCAAAGGCGCCGATATCATGGGTGGAGGGAGTGATGACGGTGAACATCAGCCAAGCCTTTCCAGCGTCTTCTTCGTCTTTTCGGTTTCGACATTGCCCGTATTGAGCGTCGAATTGGGTTCGAGCAGCAGGACGTGGCATTCGCCGTCCACCGCCTCCGGGCAATGTTCGGTTCCGTGCGGCACGATGATGAACTCGCCCGGCCCGACGACGACGTCGCCGGTCCGCAGCCCCATCTTCATCCGCCCATGAACGACCAGGAACAGCTCGTCCTCGGCATCATGATGGTGCCAGTCGAACTTGCCGTCGAACTTTACCAGCTTGACCTGGAAATTGTTGATGTCGCCCGCGACGCGCGGGCTCCAATGATCGTGAAAGGTCGCGAAGGCGTCGGCCAGATTGACCTTGTCCATCACGCCTCTCCCGGCGCTCTCGCGCGTATCGCCAGCGCATGGACGCGCTGTCCGGGCAGGTCGCCCAGCGCCTTGTTCACCGCGCGTTGGCGCGCGACGCGATTCTGCCCCGCGAAACCTGCCCATTCGATCGACAGGCTGAAATGCGACTCGCCCGATCCGTCGTCGCCGGCATGGCCGTGATGCTTGGCGCTGTCGTTGCTGAGGATGAAATCCGCATCGGGAAAAGCCGCCGTCAGCAGCTCTTCCATTTCGTGTTGCACTGGACCTTTTTGTGTCATGCCCCCATGTTGGGGCCGGATACCCCGCATGACAAGTCCCCGCTCTCCCCGATTCCATGGCCGCATCCCGCGCGAAGCGCCCTGCGCAGTTCCCGATTGCCGCGAACCCGGCGAATTTCGCGCACCCGTGTCGCAGCAACGCTCGCCCGACGGCCCACCGCCCTACCGCTATCTGTGCCTCGGCCATGTTCGCGAATTCAACGCGGGCTATAATTTCTTCGAGGGGATGACCGCCGACCAGATCTTGGCCGCGCAGTCGCCGACCGCCGGCTGGGAAACCGAAAGTCGTGCCTTTCGTCCCGCGGGAAGCGCCGACCTGCCCCCGCGCTGGGCCGATTTCAAGGATCCCATGGACGCCGTCGGCGCGCGCTTTCGCCAGCGGATGGACGAGGCCCGGCGCGAAGCGGCCGACCCGCGTTTCAACCGCGAAGAGCATCGCGCGCTGCAATTGATGGGCCTGTCGCCCGACGCCGACCGCGCCGCGCTGCGTCGGCGGTACAGCGATCTGGTGCGAAAATATCACCCGGATCGCAACGGCGGCGACAGGAGTTTCGAAGCGAGACTCGGCGAGGTGGTTGCGGCATACCAGCTCCTGAGAAAGACAAAGGCCTTCGCATAAGGAGAGGAACGGTGGCTGATCTCGACGAAGCGCGGATCGAAGTCGTGCGCCGGCACATGGCGCTGGAGATCACGCACGACTGGGATGGCGTCCTCGCCACCTTCGAACATCCGCGATACGAACTGATGGGGCCCGGCACCATCTTCGACGGCGAAAGCGCGGTGCGATCCTATTTCGCCTCCTCGCGCGAGCCGTTTCCCGATCAGGCGAACGAGGTGATCGCGATCGCCGCCGACGCGGCGACCGATACGGTGCTCGTCGAATTCTGGCTGACCGGCACCCACCTAGGTCCGCTCAGGCTCGGCGTGCGGACGATCGAACCGACCGGCAAGGCCTTCCGCATCCGCATGGCGGCGAGCTTCCAGTTCGCCAAAGGCAGCGACAAGATCGTCTGCGAGCGCCCCTATTACGACCAGTCGGCGGTGATGAAAGCCCTGGGCCTACTCTGAACATCGCCCGCGGGCGCCCCTTCCATGACCAACCGGCAGCAACGAAGCCGCCCGACCCGCTCCGAATATCACCCGCGAGCGCTACCTTTATGATCAACCGGCAGCGCGGCCTGCCACGAATATCGCCCGCAAGCGCGCCCTTTGTGATCAACCGGCGGCGCGGCCTGCTCCGAATAAGGCGTTGCAAGCCGCAACCCATGACGATACCGCGACGGCGAACAGCCGCCCCGCGGCGACTCTCCATGACTAGATCCTTGGACAATAAATATGACCAACCTCCCAAACAGCCTCCCCGACCATCATGGTTCGACGCTCCTTGCGGCCCCGGACATCGAGGTCGATGCGCGCGAGGTGTTCGGCGTCGATATCGACATGAAGATTCCGGCCTTCAGCGAAGCCGACGAGCGGGTGCCGGACCTTGACGAAGCTTATGTCTTCGACGGCGATACGACGCTCGCGATCCTGGCGGGTTTCAAGTTCAATCGCCGCGTCATGGTCCAGGGCTATCACGGCACCGGCAAGTCGACGCACATCGAACAGGTTGCGGCGCGGCTGAAATGGCCCTGCATCCGCGTCAACCTGGACGCGCATATCAGCCGTATCGATCTGGTCGGCCGCGATGCGATCGTGCTGAAGGATGGTCAGCAGGTCACCGAATTCCGCGAAGGCCTGTTGCCCTGGGCGCTGCAGACGCCGACCGCGCTGGTGTTCGACGAATATGACGCAGGCCGCCCGGACGTGATGTTCGTGATCCAGCGTGTCCTGGAGGCAGAGGGCAAGCTGACCCTGCTTGACCAGAATCGCGTGATCCGTCCGAATCCGCACTTCCGCCTGTTCGCAACCGCGAACACCGTCGGGCTGGGTGACACCAGCGGGCTTTATCATGGCACGCAACAGATCAACCAGGGCCAGATGGACCGCTGGAACATCGTCGTGACGCTGAACTATCTGCCCGCAGCGACCGAAAGCGAAATCATCCTGAAAAAGGTGGCCGGCACCGACGGCACGACCGTCGCCAACATGGTGAAGGTCGCCGACCTGACCCGCCAGGGCTTCGTCAACGGCGACATTTCGACCGTAATGTCGCCGCGTACGGTCATCAGCTGGGCACAGAATGCCGCGATCTTCAACAATATTGGTTTCGCCTTCCGCCTGTCATTCCTCAACAAGTGCGACGAAGCTGAACGGATGATCGTCGCCGAATATTATCAGCGCGTGTTCGGCGAGGACCTGCCCGAGGGGATCATCGGCAAGTGAGGCTGCTACGCCACCTGATGGTGGCGTCCGCCGCACTGGCGCTGGCCGGCTGCGTGACGCCGGTCAAATATGGCAAGGTCCGCCATGCCGACTATGTCGCCGATCCGCGCTGCACCGCGCAGCCCGGCGCGACGGTCGACGAGGCCGCGCTGCCGCTCTTTTTCGTGACGAGCCGCCTGCCCGATTGCCGCAGCGACAATATCTCGCTTCTGAACCATCGCGCCGACACGGTGCGTTTCGGCCGTTTCGCCAAGCCGCTCGAAATGGACATTGCGGGCAAGAAAAAGCTGCGCACGCCGATGGCGTTTCAGAACGAGGGCGATTGGTGGCAGGCGCTACAAGCCGAAACCGACCGGCGGCAGGGCCGCGTCCTGCTGTACGTGCACGGCTATCGCGAGACGTTCGAGACGACGTCGAAGGACGCCGCGCAGATTGCGCGCATGACCGGCTTCGACGGACCGGTGATCGAGTATAGCTGGCCATCGCAGGGCGAAGTGCTGAAATATGCGGTCGACGAGACCAATATGTATCACGACGTGCGCAATTTCCGCGACTTCCTGCGCACCCTGGCTGACAGGCCCTGGGTCAAAGAAATCGTGGTGGTTTCGCATTCGCTCGGGGCGCGGCTGGTGATTCCGGCAGTCGGTACGGTCGACCGCGTTTCGCGCCGCGCCGATCGCACCGGCAACATCTCCAACATCATCCTCGCCTCTCCCGACATCGATCGCGAGACGTTCGAGCGCGACATCGTCGATGAAGTGCTGTCACCCGACCGCGTCGCGCAGGGGCGTCACATCACCATCTATGTCTCCTCGAACGACAAGGCGCTGGCGGTGTCGCGCGTGGTGCACGGTTATCCGCGGCTTGGATCCCCCTATTGCTTCGATCCTTTCGAAGCCGCGGACCTGAAAGCAAAGGGCTTGCCCGAACGCTGTTATGCTGCCGCGATCCCCGGCATCACCGTGGTCGACACGAGCGAGGTCTCACGCGGGCAGACGGGACATAGCAACTTCCTGCGCAGCGCCGTCGCCTGTCGAGATTTCGTCGACGCCGTCGCGGGGAAGCGCACGCGGCCGGACCGCGTCGCGACGCGCCTGTCGCACGTATTCTGGTTGAAACCCGATCCCGCCGTGCCGAAGGAAGCCGACGAGGCGATCTGCAATCGCGACCCGTCCTAGCTGAACCTAGCCGAAGCCGCACATGATCGCGAAATTGGCGAGCCAGACGACCGGTCCCTCGCCGCTCCATAGCCACAGACCGACGTCCGCCACCGCAGCGAAAAGCGCAAGCGCTATCCAGTCCTGCCGGGCAAGCTTCATGCGGGCTGCAGCCTTTTGACGGGTGCGTCGGCGATCGGCAGGTGGACGAGACCCGCGAACAGGCCCAGCGCGATCGAAAAACCCCAGGCGATGTTGTAGCTGCCCGTCGCATCGAAGATCAGCCCGGCCATCCATGCGCCGAAGAAACTGCCGACCTGATGGCTGAGAAACACGATGCCATAGAGCATCGAGAGATAGCGGATACCGAAGATACGGCCGACGATCCCGCTTGTGAGCGGCACCGTTCCCAACCAGAGGAACCCCATGGCGGCGGCAAATATCAGCGCGCTCATGTGGCTCAGGGGCAGGAGCAAGAAGAGCGCGATCACCGCCGAACGTGCCGTATAGAGCGCCGAGAGGACATATTTCTGGCGCAGCATGTCCCCCGCGCGACCGAACACATAGGAACCGAGGATATTGAACAGGCCGACGAGCATCAACACCTGCGCGCCCACGCCGATGCCAAGGCCCTTGTCGTCGAGATAGGCGGGGAGATGCGTCGCAATGAAGGCGATGTGAAAGCCGCAAACGAAGAAGCCCGCATTGAGCAGCCAGTAACCGCGATGCACCATCGCCTCGCGCAGTGCTTCGCGCGCGGTCTGCTGTTCCTTGACAAGTACTCCGGACGCTTCTGTGCGCCCAGCGACGCCGATGGCGAGCAGGCCGCACAGCGCAACCAGCCCCGCCATAATCCACAGCGTTTGATGATAGCCTATGTCGCCAAGCAGCCAGGACGCGAGCGGCACGACCAGGAACTGGCCCAACGATCCGCCAGCCGTGACGATCCCGAACGCGCCGCTACGCTTTTCGGGGCTCACGACACGGCCGACCGCACCCAATACGACGACGAAGGTCGTCGCCGATTGCGCCATGCCGATCAGGAGGCCGAAACTGATATGCAGTCCGATCGCATCGGTGGCGAAGGCTGCGCCCACCAGCCCGGTCGCGTAGAGCAGCGCGCCCGCCAGAACGACACGCCCCGCCCCATGCTTGTCCGCCAGCGCGCCGACGAAAGGCTGCACCAGCCCGAACAGGAGATTCTGCAGCGCCATCGCCAAACCGAAGTCCGACCGGCTGATCCCGATATCAACGCTCATCTGCGGCAGGAACAAGCCGAAGCTCTGCCGCACGCCCATCGCCAGGGTGACGATGAAGGCGGCGCAGACGATGACAATCCAGGGCTTTTTCATGGGGGAGGCTGTGAGGGAGTGCATCGCCTGCCGATGCTCCCCCGCCCGCATTTGGTCAAGCAAGCATAGCCATAGGCCGGCTTACTCTCTCTTCGTCATCCCCACCATGACCCGGAAGCGCATCGGGCAACGATGAAAAGCAGGATTCGGGATCCGCGCCGGAGTGACAATGAAAGGGATTTCCATTGGCGCTCAAAGCTGGTTAGAGCCGACTCGAAATGGCAAGCCAGTCTCCCCTCGACGATCTGAAGGCCGCGCTGTCGAGCGTCGCGCGTGCCGTTACGCGTGACCCGGAAGTCGAGGTCGGCTTTACCGCCGATGCGCCGGTGCAGATCGGCAAGGCGATCAAAGTCCCGACGCCCTCGCGCACGCTGCCGCGCGAGCAGGTCGCCGAAGCGCGCGGCTTTGCCGACAGCTATGCGCTGCGGATGAAGCATCACAGCGAAAAGCTTCACAATGCGTCGCGGCCAGCCGAACCGCTCGCGGCGGCGGCGTTCGACGCGATGGAGCGCGCGCGCATCGAGGCACTGGGCGCACGCAATATGGCCGGGATGCGCGCCAATCTGAGCGCCAGCCTGACCATGCGGATGCGAAGCGATCCGATCAGCCGGGCGCAAGCGAAAGAGGATGTGCCCGTCTCCTCCGCGCTGGAATTGCTGCTGCGCGAAGCGCTGACCGGCGAGCAGGCGCCGCAAGGCACCGAGACCGGCCTGTCGCTGGTTCGCGAATGGATCGCCAAGGAGGCGGGCGGCGATATCGACGCGCTCGCGATGCTGATCGACGATCAGGCTGCGTTTGCCGAGACGGCGAAGATGGCGCTTCGGCACCTCGACCTCATCTATGGCGACGAGCCGATGGAGGAAGGCAGCGACGACGGCGGCGAAGAAGACCAGTCCGAAGCCGAGGAAAGCCAGGAAGAGCAGCAGAGCGAGGACGGCGGCAGCGGCGAGAGCCAGGTCGATGCCCGTGCCGAAATGTCGGGCGACCAGGCCGACGACGGCGACAGCGATCCCGACGCGCAAGAGATGGATGCCGACGGCGAACCCGAAATGGGCGGCGAAGGCGACGAGGGCATGCTGCCCGTCCGTCCCAACCGCCTGCCGACCGACGTCCCCGATTTCAACTATGTCCGCTTTACCGAAAAGCATGACGAGATCATCGCCGCGACCGACCTGTGCGATGCCGACGAACTGACGCGACTGCGCGCCTATCTCGATCAGCAGATGGCGCATCTTCAGGGTGCGGTGACCAAGCTTGCAAACCGCCTCCAGCGCCGCCTGATGGCGCAGCAAAATCGCGCATGGGACTTCGACCAGGAGGAAGGCCAGCTCGACGCCGCACGGCTGGCGCGCGTCATCGTCTCGCCCGGCCATTCGCTGAGCTACAAGATCGAGCGCGATACCGACTTCCGCGATACCGTCGTGACCCTGCTCATCGACAATTCGGGTTCGATGCGCGGGCGGCCGATCAGCATCGCCGCGATCAGCGCCGACATACTTGCTCGCACGCTTGAGCGCTGCGGCGTAAAGACCGAAATCCTGGGGTTCACCACCCGCACCTGGAAGGGCGGCCAGAGCCGCGAGGACTGGCTGGCCGCGGGACGCCCCGCCCATCCCGGTCGCCTGAACGACCTGCGGCACATCATCTACAAGCCCGCCGACGAGCCCTATCGCCGGGCGCGCAAGTCGCTCGGCCTGATGATGCGTGAAGGGCTGCTCAAGGAAAATATCGACGGCGAAGCGCTGATGTGGGCGCACGCGCGCATCGTCAATCGACCCGAGGAACGCCGCATCCTGATGGTCATCAGCGACGGCGCGCCGGTCGACGACAGCACCCTGTCGGTCAACCACGGCGCCTATCTCGACCAGCATCTCCGCCAGGTGATCGAATGGATCGAGACCAAATCGCCTGTGGAGCTTTGCGCGATCGGCATCGGGCACGACGTGACACGCTATTACAGCCGCGCCGTAACGATCATGGACGCCGAACAACTGGGCGGAACGATGGTCGAACAACTCGCGGGGCTGTTCGACATCGACTGAGCCGATCGGGCGTTCGAATCCCGCTTGCCAAGTAAAAAATGCGCGATAATTCTCCGCCTTGGGGAGGGGGTCGCATTCCATGATTGCAGGGGGATTTCTGCGCCGTGCCGCGGGCGCGGTCACGATCGCGCTCGCGCTTGCCGCAGCCGGGGTTTCGGCGCAGGAAGCCGCGCCGGCATCGGAAACAGTTCCGCTCGCGCCAGCGGACGATGCGACCGCCGCGATGACACTCGCCGCGGATCCCGCCGCCGCTGACGCGGTCACGGGTCTTGCGGCCGGAACGCTGATCGAAATTCGCATCGAGGAAGCGGTCAACAGCAAGACACACAAGACCGGCGATTGGTACGCCATCGTGCTGTCGCAGCCGATCATGCTCGGCGACCGCACCCTTGTGCCCGCCGGCACGCCGGGGCGCGGCCAAGTGGTTCATTCCGCAAAGTCGAGCTGGGGCGGCAAGGCCGGCGAGCTGATCCTCGCCGCGCGCTATTTGGAATATGAAGGCCGCCGAATTCCGCTGCGCGGCATGAAGCTCGGCGGGGTCGGCGGAAATAATGAGGGATTGGCTTTCGCGGCGTCGGTTGCGGGCGGGTTGGTCGCGACGCCGCTCGTCTTCGCGCTGAACGGCAAGAATGCCGACATTCCCGCCGGGATGCTGGCAACGGCCAAGCTCGCGGAGCCCCTGCCCGCCGCTCCGGCGGTAGCAGCGGCCTTAGCCGAGCCGGCGCAGGAAAATGATGGTTCAACAATGAAAACGGGGGAACAGAAATGATGAAGAAGATGATGGCGGCCGCATTGCTCGCCAGCATGGGTACGGTCGGAATGACCGTCGCGGCACCCGCCGCGGCCAAAGAGGAAAAGGCGGCGGTGACGCCAAGGGCTATTCCGGCGCCGCCCGAGGGCAAGGGCCAGGTCGTTTTCTATCGCCCCGGCGGCATGGGCTTTGCGCTCGGCTGCGGCGTCAATGAAAATGGCGAACGGCTGAGCGCGCTCGGCGCAGGCAAGTATTTCATCCTGCCGACCGATCCCGGCTCGCACAGCTATACCGTCAAGAGCGAGGCAACCGACCTGCTGACGCTCGAGGTCGAGCCCGGCGAAACCTATTATGTGAAGTGCAAGATCAAGATGGGCATCATGGTCGGCCGCCCAAACATCGCCCCCTCGACGAAAGAGGAATTCGACAAGGACGGCCAGAAGCTGAAATATGTCGATGGCGACGACATGGGACCGAAGGTTCTGCCGAACCCCGACGGCGAGGCAAAAACCGACTGATCAGGCGTTTACAGTATCTTTTCGGGACGGCTCCGCCATCGTTGGCGGAGCCGTTTCCGCATGAGGGTGACAAGCCCTTTTGCCCTCGTTACAACCGCTTCCCGGAGCAGCAGGGACTCGCGGGGCTACGACGAGCGCCGCTGCGCCATCATTGTGCTGAAGGTCGCCGGCACGGACTGCGAGCCGCACCCTGAAAGGTGCGTTCCTGAGGGGGCGACTGACTGTGAAAAAAGCATCCGACCTGTTTATCGATTGCCTGGAAGAAGAAGGCGTCGAATATATCTTCGGTGTTCCGGGCGAAGAGAATCTCGACTTTCTCGACAGCCTGTCGCGATCGACCAAGATCAAGCTGATTCTGACCCGCCACGAGCAGGGCGCCGGCTTCATGGCCGCGACCTATGGCCGCCATACCGGCAAGACCGGCGTGTGCCTCGCGACACTCGGACCTGGCGCGACGAACTTCGTCACCGCGGCCGCCTATGCGCAGCTCGGCGGCATGCCGATGATGATGATCACCGGGCAAAAGCCGATCAAGAAGTCGAAGCAGGGCCGCTTTCAGATCCTCGACGTCTGCTCGATGATGTCACCGATCACCAAATATACGCACCAGATGGCGTCGTCGGACAATATTCCCAGCCGCGTGCGCGAGGCCTTTCGCCTGGCCGAGGAAGAAAAGCCGGGCGCAGTCCATATCGAGCTGCCCGAGGATATCGCCGACGAGCATACCGAATCGACCCCGCTGAAGCGCAGCCTTTCGCGCCGCCCCACCGCCGATGTGAAATCGATCCGCGAGGCAGTGAAAGCGCTCGAACAGGCCAAATCGCCGGTGCTGGTCATCGGCGCGGGCGCGAACCGCACCATGACCAGCCGCATGCTGCTGCAGTTCATCGAAAAGACCGGGATCCCCTTCCTCACCACGCAGCTCGGCAAGGGCGTGATCGACGAGCGGCATCCCAAATTCCTGGGCTGCGCGGCGCTGTCCGCCGGTGACTTCGTCCATCGTGCGGTCGAGGCATCGGACTGCATCGTCAACCTTGGCCACGACGTGATCGAAAAGCCGCCCTTCTTCATGAAGCAGGGCGGGCCCAAGGTCATCCACGTGTCGAGCAAGACGGCCGAGGTCGACCCGGTCTATTTCCCCGATATCGAGGTGATCGGCGACATCGCCAACGCCGTCTGGCAGATGAAGGAAGACATCGTCCCCAACGGCGGATGGAAGTTCGACCATATGCTTGCGTTCCGCAAGGCCGAGGTCGACCATACGAAGCCGCTCGCGGAAGACGCGCGCTTCCCGATCTTCCCGCCGCATCTGGTCCAGTCGATCCGCGATTCCATGCCCGACGACGGGATCATCTGTCTCGACAACGGCGTCTACAAGATCTGGTTCGCGCGCGGCTACACCGCCTATCGGCCGAACACCGTGCTTCTCGACAATGCGCTCGCGACGATGGGGGCGGGCCTGCCCTCGGCGATGATGTCGGCAATGATCTATCCCGAACGGAAGGTCATGGCGATCTGCGGCGACGGCGGCTTCATGATGAACAGCCAGGAGATGGAGACCGCGGTGCGCCTCGGCCTCAATCTGACCGTGCTGATCCTCAATGACTCGAGCTACGGCATGATCCGCTGGAAACAGGCGAACATGGGCTTCAAGGATTGGGGCCTGACCTATGGCAACCCCGATTTCGTCAAATATGCCGAAAGCTATGGCGCCCACGGGCACCGCGTCGAAAGCGCGGAACACCTCAAGGAACTGCTCGCGCATACCCGCGACACGCCGGGCGTCCACCTGATCGACTGCCCCGTCGATTACTCGGAGAACGACCAGATCCTGAATATCGACATCAAGAAACTGTCGAAGGAACTATAGTCTTTTCTGCCTATACCCCGGCGCAAGCCGGGGTCCTATCTTCCCGCCTGGATTCCGGTCGGTGCCGGGATACGGAGACCTGCCGCGATGAAACTAAAAGACGTCTATCCGCTCTATCTCAACAACAAGGCGGTACAGCCGAACACCGATCTTGAGGTGATCGACAAATTCACCGGTGAGGTCGCCTTCCGTACCGCACTGGCGACGCCCGACGTGATCGACGAAGCGATCGCGGGAGCCGTCCGCGCCGCCGAACCGATGGCGAAGCTCGCAAGCTTCGAAAAGCAGGACGTCCTCAACCATTGCGTCGGCCGCTTTCGCGAGCGTTTCGACGAACTCGCCTATGCGCTCTGCGTCGAGGCGGGCAAGCCGATCGCCGATGCCGAGGGCGAGGTCGGCCGCCTCATCGACACCTTCCGCATCGCCGCCGAGGAAGCGGTGCGCAATTACGGCGAAATTCAGCCGCTCGACATCTCCGCGCGCGCCAAGGGCTATATGGGCATGTGGAAACGCGTGCCGATCGGTCCGTGCAGCTTTATCTCGCCGTTCAATTTCCCGCTGAATCTTGCGGCGCACAAGATCGCACCGGCGATCGCGATCGGCTGTCCCTTCGTGATGAAGCCGGCGTCGATGACGCCGCTCGGCGCGATCATCATGGGCGAAGTGCTCGCCGAGTGCGATATCCTGCCCGAAGGTGCCTTCTCGATCCTGCCGGCAAGCCGCGCGGGGTCCGACCTGTTCACCACCGATGAACGCCTGAAGCTGCTGTCCTTCACAGGCTCGCCCGGTGTGGGCTGGGACCTCAAGGCAAAGGCGGGCAAGAAAAAGGTCGTGCTCGAACTCGGCGGCAACGCCGCGGTGGTCGTCGACAAGGATGCCGACCTCGACCATGCGCTCGCGCGCATCATCTTCGGGGGCTATTACCAGTCGGGCCAAAGCTGCATCCACGTCCAGCGCGTGATCATCCACGAAGATATCTACGACAGCTTCCGCGACATGCTGGCCGCGAAGGTCAAGACGTTGAAATCAGGCGATCCAAAGCTGCGCGACACCTTCATCGGCCCCATGATCTCGGTCAAGGAAGCCCAGCGCCTGAAGAGCTGGATCGACGCCGCAGTCGACGCCGGCGCGACGCTGCTCGCCGGGGGTGGATGCGACGGCAATATGCTGGAGGCCGCGCTGTTGGAAAATGTACCCGACAATGCCGATGTGGTGCGCGAGGAAGCCTTTGGCCCGGTGGTCGTCCTGTCGAAATTCTCGAAATGGGAAGACGCGCTGGCAGAGGTCAACGACAGCAAGTTCGGCCTGCAGGCCGGGCTGTTCACGCGCGACCTGCACAAGGTGCTGGAGGCCTGGGATCATCTCGACGTCGGCGGTATCGTCGTCAACGACGTGTCGAGCTATCGCGTCGACAACATGCCCTATGGCGGGGTCAAGGACAGCGGCCTGGGCCGTGAGGGCGTTCGCTTCGCAATCGAGGACATGAGCGAAATCAGGAACCTGGTGATCCGCCGAACCTGATGCGACGGTCACGAAACTGCCGCCAAAGCGTCTTTGAATCGTCGCGACTTTGAATCGCAGGATGTAACAAAACTCCTGTCTACGCCGGGGGCAGCAAAGGCTGCCTCCGGAGTGTGACATGGCATCGATTTCGACCCTGCCGATCCCTGCCCGCTTTCCCGACCCCTTCACCACCGATCCGCATATTCCCGAACGCGTGATCGGCGAGCGCCGCAATTACCGCTCGGTATGGGTAAGCGACATCCATCTTGGCACGCGCGGCTGCAACGCCGCGATGCTGATCGACTTCTTCGACCACGTCGATTGCGAGACGCTGTATCTCGTCGGCGACATCATCGATGGCTGGCGGTTGAAGAAGCGGCATTTCTGGCCGCCCGAACATAATGACGTCGTTTGGCGCGTGCTGAAGCGCGCCAAGCGCGGCACCCGCGTCGTCTATGTTCCCGGCAACCACGACGAAATGGTCAAGCCTTTCGACGGCTTTGATTTCGGGGGCGTCGAAATCCGCCGCGAGGCGATCCACGAAACCGCCGACGGCCGCAAGCTTCTGGTCGTTCACGGCGACGAATTCGACGCGGTGATGCTCGCACATCGCTGGCTCGCCTTCGTCGGCGACGCTGCCTACACCGCGCTGATGAAGTGCAACGTGCTGGTGAACGCGGTGCGCAGCAAGCTGGGCCTGCCCTATTGGTCGCTGTCGATGGTCGCCAAGCACAAGGTGAAGAACGCCGTCCAGTTCATCGGCCGCTACGAAGAGGTGGTCGCCCACGCTGCCCGCTCGCGCGGGGTCGACGGCGTCGTTTGCGGCCACATCCACAGCGCCGAGATGCGGGAGATCGAGGGCGTCGACTATTATAACGACGGCGACTGGGTCGAAGGCTGCACCGCGCTGGTCGAACATCATGACGGCACGATGGAAATCCTCCACTGGGCACAGGAAGTCGCTGCGCGAAGCGCTCCGACACCGCTCGAACTCCCCGCCCCGGCACGGGCGGCCTGATGCGGATCCTGATCGTCACCGATGCCTGGGATCCCCAGATCAACGGTGTCGTCCGTACATTGCAGGCAACGATCGCCGAACTGCGTACGGGGGGCCATCAGGTCGAGGTCATCTCCCCCAATCTGTTCCGGTCCGTCCCCTGCCCGACCTATGGCGAGATTCGCCTGGCCTTCGCCGGGCGGCGTGCGGTGGGACGGCGTATCCGCGCCTTCGAGCCGCAGGCGATCCACATTTCGACCGAGGGACCGCTCGGCCTCGCGGCGCGCCGCTGGTGCCTGCTGAACGGCTTTCCCTTCACCACTGCCTATCACACGCGTTTTCCCGAATATGTCGCCGCGCGACTGCCCGTCTCGCCTGCCTTTGTGTGGCGCTTCATCCGCTGGTTCCACCGTCCGGCGCAGCACATCATGGTCGCGACGCGCAGCTTGGCGCGCGAGCTTGCCGATCAGGGCCTGTCGCAGACGGCCATGTGGGAACGCGGCGTCGACCATGCGTTGTTCCATGCCGACCGCGCATCGCATCCGGCATTCGATGGGCTTGTCCGGCCGATCCAGCTCTATGTCGGCCGCGTCGCGGTCGAAAAGAATATCGAGGCCTTCCTCGACACGGCACAGCCCGGCACAAAGGTCGTCGTCGGCGACGGCCCGGCGCTCGGTGAATTGCGGGCACGCTATCCGCAGGCGCTCTTCCTGGGGAAGCTCGGCGGCGAAGAGCTTGCGTCAGCCTATGCTGGAGCCGACGTTTTCGTATTCCCCAGCCACACCGACACCTTCGGGCTCGTTATTATTGAAGCCCTCTCGTCCGGTACGCCGGTCGCCGCCTATCCGGTGCCGGGACCGGGCGATATTATCCGCGATGGCGCGGGCGCGCTCGACAACGACCTCGACCGGGCGATCGCGACCGCGCTGAGGTGCAGCCGGACCAATGCCGCCGCACTTGGCGCAAGCTATAGCTGGCCGAATTGCACCGCGCAGTTCCTGCAGGCGCTGACCTTCGTGCCGACCGAGAGCCCTGCGCCGACCGAGGCCTCCGCGGACATGACGGTCGGCCAGGCCCGCCTAGCTTAGCCCGCCTAACCCAGAACCTAGAAGGTCTTGCGCCATTCCAGCTCGACATAGCGGCCGAGCGGATCGGTGTAGCCCGGCTGATAGTTTAGCGGCACGACGCCATTGCCGTCGGTGATCTTGCGCTGCGCATCGAACAGATTGTCGATCGACAGGCGCAGGCGCGATCCCTTCAGGAAGGGCAGGCTCTTCGTGATTTCCGGCTTCTGGCTGAAGTCCATGAAGAAACGGAGGTTGAAGGTCGCGAGATCGCCGAAATTCAGGTCACCCGCGCTGCCGCCGACGACGGTGCTGCCGCTGTCATATTTCGCGCTGACGCGCGCGCCCATCCCCTTGTAGAAGACGCCTCCGTCGAGTTCGACGAGATGGCGGTTGCTACCGCCGCCATTCCCGGTGGCCGAGCCGTTCAGCAGGTCGAGTTCGGGCACGCCGGGTCCGATCAGCACTTTGTCGGTCAGCTTGATCGTATGATAGAGCGAAACCTGCCAGCGGCCGCCCTGCGGCTGGCCGAACATGCCGCCAGGACCGCGACCGCGGAAGCCGCCAGCGCCTGGCCCGGGCCCGCGCGGGCCAGCACCGGCGCCAGGAGGCGGCCCACCCTCACCGCGCGGCGCACCGCCCGGACCACCAAGGCCGGGACCACCGGCGCCCTGTTTGGGCTGCGCAAAGCTCTTGCCGAAATTGAAACCCCAGCGGATTTGCGAATTTTCGGCGCGATCGAAATTCACTGGCCGCTGGTCGAGCGCGATCAGCACACCATCGGCATCGCGGATCGCGCGACCGGGAAAGGCAGCCTCGATTTCAGGGGTCAGCAACGGGAACGAGTTCGCCGTGTCATAGCTCTTGTTGCGGTTATAGTTGATCGACAGGTCCAGACCCTCGATCATCGGCGGCGACCAGTTGAGCCCGACCTTGAAGTCACGGCGCTTCTCGGCAAGCAGGAACGGGTTACCGCCCGTCGTCGTCGTGATGCGCACCGTCTGGCCGGTCGCGAAATCATAATAGGTGACGTCGGGCGTCGACAACGGCGCGGCGCCGAGCTGCGTGACGCTGGGCGCCGCCTCGTCGCTGTTGAAGCTGGTTACGACCGACAAATTCTTGGTCAGCACCCAATTGAGGTTCGCGCCCCAATTCTTCAGCGTCTGGAAATCGCTGGGCTTCTGAACCTGACCGCTAAGCGTCGCCGACACGCGAAACGGCCCGACGCCATATTCGGGATCGAGCAGCGGAATGTTGAGCGACGCAAAGGCGCTCGGCAGATCGCGCGAGAGATGGGTGTTGGTCACCACCGTGTCGCGCGTCGTCGGATCGCGCGTTTCCGACCGGCTGTCATAGCGCAGCCCCGAATAGCCCGCCGTGGCCGACAGGCGAAGCGGCCCGGCCCAGCCGTCACCGAGGGTGCCTGACAGGTTCGCGTTGCCGCCGAACGTCTGCTGGCTGCTGTCGAAGCGGTCGGTATATTCATCCGTGCCGTCGTAACGCTGGGTGAAGATCAGCGAATCGGCGTCGCCATAATTCCCCGTCACCGACCAGCGCCATTTACCGAGCAAGCCGTTGACGCTGGCGGTCGAGGTCAGGTTACGACTGCGGCTGTCGCGCTCCAGCGGATCGGAGACGCCGCCGGCGCCCGGGCCCAACAGCGACAGGCTGTCGGTCTGGTCCCAGCGCAGGTTCAGCGACGCATCGGTCGTCTTGCCCAGGCTGCGCTGGATCGTGCCGTCGAGCGAATAGGTGTCGGTCGCCGCAAGCAGGCTGCGCGCCGCAGCATTCGCCGCGTCGTTCGTCCCCGCAGTATAATCCAGATTGCGCTCGCTCTCGCGCAGCATCGTCGCATGTTCCCAACCAGCGTTCAGGTTCACGCGGCCGTTCTTGCCGATCAGCAGGAAGCTCGGGTCGATCTCGCTCTGAAAGCGGCCGCCCTGCGTCGGGATACCGCCCTCGGCCTCGACCGCGATCTGACGAAAATTCGGCTTCAGAACCAGGTTCACGACGCGCTCGTCGGCCGCATAGCCATATTGCAGCGCGACCTCTTCCGGGAAAATCTCGACCTTCGCGATCGCCTCGGGCGGCAGGTTGCGCACCTCGCCAAAACCGCCGACACGGCGCCCGTTGACGAGAATGATCGGACGGCCGCTACCACGCCCGCGCCCCGACCGCGTTTGCGGCGCCAGCGCGTCGAGCAGTTCGGACAGGTTCGACACGCCATAGCTGGCGATCGCATCCTCATCGAGTTCCGCTTCGGCCGCAATATCGGTGTCGAGTTGCCCCGCAAGACGCGGCGCCGTGACGATGATCTCGTCCTGATCGGCGTGATCGTCGACGTCATCCGACGATGGCGCGGCCTCCGCCGGCTGGTCCGCAGCGGCGACGGCCACTTCTTCGGTTTCGGCCATCGCCGGCATCGCGATCGATGCACCTGCGGCCAGCAGGACCGCGCGAACGGAAAGGGAGAGGCGATATTTTTTCATCGGGGGGAGAGGCCTTTTTCTTTTCTGTCTTGGCTTTTTTCTTGCCACATCGGGGCTTAACACTCGCTGACGCCATGTTTCGTCCGGCGTTCAGTTATGTCGCAATTGTCGCAACAATGTGTCGTGACCACGCCTGTTCCACCAACGGTCGATATCGACCGCTGGACAGCATGGGCCTTCACCCTTATCGGCCAGCCATGCCGACTCCAGACTCTTCCGCCGCCCCTGAATCCATCCTGATCGTCGATTTCGGCAGCCAGGTGACTCAGTTGATCGCCCGCCGTGTTCGCGAGGCCGGCGTGTATAGCGAGATCGTACCGTTCAGCGCCGCCGAAGCCGCGCTCGAACGGATGCAGCCAAAGGGCGTGATCCTGTCGGGTTCCCCCGCCTCGGTCCCGGCGTCGGGCAGCCCCCGCGCACCGCAATCGATATTCGACAGCGGCCTGCCCATCCTCGGCATCTGTTACGGTCAACAGGTGATGAGCCAACAGCTCGGCGGACAGGTCGAACCCGGCGGCGCAGATGGCGAACGCGACGGTGAATTCGGCCGCGCCTTCCTGACCGTCACCGAACCCTGCGTGCTCTTCGACGGCCTGTGGGAAGTCGGCGAGCGCCATCAGGTGTGGATGAGCCACGGCGACCGCGTCACCAAATTCGCCCCCGGCTTCCGGATCGTCGCGATCAGCGACGGCGCGCCTTTCGCGCTGATCGCCGACGACGAGCGCCGCTATTATGGCACGCAATTCCATCCGGAGGTCGTCCACACGCCCGACGGCGCCAAGCTGATCGCCAATTTCGTGCGCCATGTCTGCGGCTGTTCGGGCGACTGGACGATGGCCGAGTTCCGCGCCACCAAGATCGCGGAAATCCGGGCGCAGGTCGGCGACCAGCGTGTGCTTTGCGGCCTGTCGGGCGGCGTCGACAGCGCGGTCGCGGCGGTGCTGATCCACGAAGCGATCGGCGAGCAGCTCACCTGCGTCTTCGTCGACCACGGCCTGCTGCGGATGAACGAACGCGAACAGGTCGAACGCCTGTTCCGCGACCATTACAACATTCCGCTCGTCGTCGTGGACGCCGAGGAACGCTTCATGACCGGCCTTGCGGGGGTCACCGATCCCGAAGCGAAGCGCAAGTTCATCGGCGGCGAATTCATCAACGTCTTCGAAGAAGAGGCGAAAAAGATCGGCGGCGCCGACTTCCTGGCACAGGGCACGCTGTATCCGGACGTGATCGAAAGCGTCAGCTTTACCGGCGGACCCAGCGTCACGATCAAGAGCCACCACAATGTCGGCGGCTTGCCCGAACGCATGAACATGAAGCTGGTCGAACCGCTGCGCGAACTGTTCAAGGACGAGGTACGCCTGCTCGGCAAGGAGCTGGGGCTGCCCGACATCTTCGTCGGCCGCCACCCCTTCCCCGGCCCCGGCCTGGCGATCCGCATCCCTGGTGAGGTGTCGAAGGATCGCTGCGACATCCTGCGCAAGGCCGACGCCGTCTATCTCGAGGAAATCCGCAACGCCGGCCTCTACGACGCGATCTGGCAAGCCTTTGCGGTGCTGCTTCCCGTCAAGACGGTCGGCGTGATGGGCGACGGGCGCACCTATGATCATGTCTGCGCCCTCCGCGCCGTCACCTCGACCGACGGCATGACGGCGGACATCTACCCCTTCGACGCAAGCTTCCTCTCGCGCTGCGCAACGCGGATTATCAACGAGGTTCAAGGCATCAACCGAGTGGTCTACGACTATACGTCGAAACCGCCGGGCACGATCGAGTGGGAATGATTTTCGCTACTCCAGCGTGGCCGGGAGTGCGAAATATTGCGACATAAGCCACTGAAATAAAATAACTTTCATTCAACGACATTCGGCTACAATCGGTGGGCAGCGTTCGGAATTCGCGGATGTTCTGACGGTATCGCCTGCTCTTGCCACTCTCAAAATCGCTCGTTACCGTCAGGGTCACAACAGCCCCTGACGGTCAATTTTTCTTACTAACAATCGGAAAAGCCTGTGCTTTTTCGAGGTGGAGAGGTGCGTTTCGGGCTGACGGTCAAAATGAAAGGAGTATGTGGCAATGCTGACTGATGCAGCCCTTAAAAGCCTGAAACCCAAAGACAAACCCTACAAGGTGACCGACCGCGACGGCATGTATGTTCGGGTCGGGACGAACGGCACAATTTCATTCCGTTACGACTATCGGATGCACGGACGGCGCGAGACAGTGACCTTCGGGAAATACTGTGCTTCCGGTCTCTCGCTTGCTCGCGCCAGGGAGAAGTGCATCGACGCCAAGCGAATGGTCCAGGAGGGACTTTCGCCCGCCATCGAGAAACAGCGGGACAAACGTAGGATCAAAGAAGCAAAGAGCTTCGGCGAGTTCGGCGAGAAATGGCTGACCGTTGGGCCGATGGCGGACAGCACGCGCGCCATGCGCCGCTCGATCTTTGAGCGCGAATTGGTGCCAAACTGGCGCAACCGGCTGCTGGCCGAGATAACGCCCGGCGACCTGCGCGCGCACTGCCTTGCGATCGTTGATCGAGGTGCACCAGCCACTGCGATCCATGTTCGCGACATCGTGAAGCAGATCTACGGCTTCGCAATCCTGCATGGCGAGAAGATCGCCAACCCGGCTGATGAGGTTGGTCCATCGTCGATCGCAACGTTTGTCCCCAAGGACCGCTCGTTGACGCCGTCTGAAATCCGGGTGCTGTTTCGGTGCATCGAGAAGGTTGCAACGCTGCCGACCATCAGGCTCGGCATGAAGTTCTTTCTGCTGTCGATGGTCCGCAAGAGCGAGTTGCAGGATGCGGTCTGGGCCGAGGTTGATTTCGAGAACGCGGTCTGGTCGATTCCCAAAGAACGGATGAAACGATCAAAGGCCCATAACGTCTATCTGTCACAGCAAATGCTCGACATCCTGATCGCGCTCAAAACCTGCGCGGGCAATTCGCGATACTTGCTGCCATCGCGCTACGATGCTGATGCCCCGATGTCGCGCGCGACCTTTAATCGGGTGACCTACTCGGTCGTCGATCAAGCGCGGAAGGACGGGCTGCCGCTTGAGCCGTTCACGGTCCACGATCTACGCCGCACCGGCTCGACGCTGCTTAACGAGCTCGGCTTCAACAGCGATTGGATCGAAAAGTGTCTGGCGCATGAAGATGGCCGTTCGTCGCGCGGCATCTATAACAAGGCGGAGTACGAGTTGCAGCGTCGCCACATGATGCAGGAATGGTCAAACACGATCGATGCCTGGATTGCGGGTCAAAAATATGCGCCCGCTGTTTTGCCAGCTACTGCACCAGTGCTGGAACTCGATCCGAGCCTCTGACCGGCCGTGAACGGCGCTGTCGCACATCGACTTGTCGGCCGCGTTCGATCGGACAGGTCCGCCGCGATGCCAGCCAGTCTTCGACTTCGGACAGATCCCACACCACGCAGCGCGGTGACAGGGCGAAGCGGCGGGGGAACTCGCCGCGTTGCTCCATGCCGAAGATCGTGCTGTCCGCCAGCGGCACCATTTCCTTCAGCTGATGGCGCCGGATAGTACGGGTGATGGTTCGACCGTGTTCGTTAGCCATTGCATGCGTCCTTGCGCTTCCTCCGAAATGTGATCGAAAGCGCGTCTGAAGCATCGAATAAAGTGCATTCTGAACCGAAGGTAGGTTGGCGCAGGATTGGCTGGATACGGCGTCAGACCAAAGCCAGGACGTATGTTGCTAAACCGAGAGTGTGGTGCTGTTCGGGGCCCGATTGTGCGGTTGACGACCATTTCCGGGTCTAGTGAAAATGGCCGTCAGAGCGCAGTTCTCTGCCAGATTTTGAGAGGGCGCAATCGATCCAATGCAATATCTTGTAACGTCGATCGGCGGCGCATCTCGGAAAGCCACGGTGAATTTTTCACGTACCCAGCACTGCGACTTCAGGCTGTATAGGCGACGTAAATGCCATTAACCCAAGCGATAACGAAGATCAGCGCGATCACATAGTCTTCTAGATATAGGCCCCGGACTACCGACAATCTGTCTTGGCGTATGGTAGGGTCAAACATCAGCGTGGTCATCTGGTTGTCGCTGGGCTCGGCTGTGCATCCACACTCTGCACCCGCACATAGCGAAGAACTACAAGCGTCGTTAGCGCGCGCTTCAAGCAATCCGTGCCTCCCAGCGAGTGGGCCGCCAGCTTATTGGGCTGACGGCCCTGCGACCCGAAGGACGTTGCAATAGGGCAATGCAATCGATTTCCTTCGAAGAAAAATGGCTAGCACGACCCGACGATTCGTTTCGTAAATTGTTGTAATCAGAAGTTGGAAACGCACGGTGGCCAAAACCGCCGTTTGAAAGGGCAGTTTTGATCGCGCATGGATCCCATTTAGAGCCGTCCCAAGTTCTACCAGTCTTGTTTAGAACTTGCCCAGCAGATTGATGAACACTCCCTTGCTTGTGTAGCTTTGATCGGTCAGGTCATCTGAGAAGTCTGAGACACTGTAGCCGATACCAACCTTCACGTTGTTGCCGAGGTGGCGATAGATCGCAGCAAGGCCGCCCCAACGGGCATCGCCTGCAAGATCGCTGCTCAAATAGTGCCCTTCCACGACCAGATCCCATTGCTGAACAGGGCGCCAGTCAAGCCTGAGCACGCCGAGGTGGGTGTTGCTGGTCACGAACGTGTCTGAGGTCCGATCAAGCGACACCTGGCCTTGGCGGTAGCCATATTTGGCGCCGACGGTCAGACTGTCGCTGAGATCGTAGTTGACGTCGATCATCCCGATCTGGCTGCGCTGCTTGGGACTGCCAGTTTCCCCGCCGCCAGTAATCTGTCCAACTGGCCCCATGTCCTGGAAGTAGCTGTAGCGTGCCAGTACGTTGAGCCGGTCATTGGTGACAGGCCGATAGGCGAACCCGATCGTGCCTTCGACATAGTCGGCAGCGCGCACGCTCGGCCCGTCGTTATCGGCAATGGCGAAGTTAAGCCGGCCGAGCGCCCGCCAATCAGGGTTGAGCTGGACCGAAGCGGTGTTTCGGAACAGCCAGACAGTCTGGTCGCGACCACCGCCGCGCTCAAAGCGGGCTTCGACGTTCGATCCAAACTGGACATCCTTTGTGGTATAGCCGAAGCCGAAGGTCCCTGCGGTCCTGCGGAACACACCGGTGGTAGCATCGTCGATCTGGCCGTTCTCGAACGACGCGCTGAACGACAGCTTTTCATTAGGATCGAACTTCATCCCAAGGCTGCGCATCGTGCTGGGCCCGGTGCCGCCATAGCCGATACGATTTTCGCCAAATACGCTGAGCGACGAACCGAACCGGTGTCGTGCACCGACAGTCAGAGTGCCCGAGTTCGAGCGGGTGAAGATGTTCACCGGCTCCAGCCCGGTCGTGCTCCGGTCGGCCAGCAGCGAGTAGCCGATGTAGGCTTCCGAGCCCTGGCCGTAGCGGCGGTTGAGCTGGATATCGGCGCCAAGCCCGCCGTCACCTTCCGAAACTTCGGCCGTCAGAGACATGCGATCAGTAATCTCGGCCTTGCCGCCGATCCCGACGCGGTTGTTGCGGTTGCGACCAGCATCGCTTTCGAGCGTGGCCTGCCCAAACCCGTAAAGCGACCAGTTGCGGCCTTCCGGGCTGTAACCGAGCTGGACCGCAGCGTCGGTTCGAGTGCCGGTCTCGATGCTGTTATACAGCAAGCCTGGAACCTGCTGATCGCGGCGAAGCCCCAGCTTAAGGTCGATATCGCTCCCAAGGTCCTGCTCAAGATCGAAGCTAGCAGTGCGGCGGGCACCGGCCGAGGCGGAGTCGAGCGTCTCGTACTTTGCAGAAACGCGGGTGCTGTCGCCGATCGGCAACGCGAGGGCTGCGCCCCAACGGACCGTGTCGCTCGGCGTGAGCTGTGAGCTGGCAGCGAATCCTGCTTCGCGGCTCTCATAGAACGCCGAGAGAGTTCCGCGATCACCGGTCTGCCCTTGCAGTTCGGCAAAATTGACGGCGCCTTCGAGCTTCCAGGCGCGCGCAGTGCGACCGGCAACTCCCGGCGTTGCAATGTCGGTGAAGGACAGCCCGCCGTCGACCGAATTGGCCTGGCCGAAGGCTGGACCGTCGGTCTGCGCGATCTCGCCCTTGAGATAGGTGCCGGCGGTCAGCCGCAGCATCGCATCCGCACCAAGCAGGGTCTGGTCGGCAGTATCGGTCGTCTCGCGCTGGGCCGAGACTCCAACCCGAAGTGTGTCGCCGAGCCACGCCGAACCGCGCCCACCAAGGGTGTAGCCATCGAGACTACCGACTGGCGGGGTGTATTCGTAACGGACCACGAGCACGGGCACGTTCCCGGTAGAACTGGATTCGCGCACCGTTCCGCTGGTAGCGACAGTAGAAGCCAAGGGGCGCAACAGCGTGACGCGGCCCTGGAAATAGTCGATGTCGTAGTCTTCCTGAGGCCGCAGCTCGCGGGTTTCGAGCACGAGTCCGGTGTCGCGGTCGCGAACTTCAACGCGCAGGCGCTCCGAGCCGACGGTCAGATCCTGACGCTTGAGAAAATAGAGCGACCCGCCCGTTCCGCGGAACTCGTCACGGCCGGGAACGGTGCCCGGATCCGAGGCGAAGGCGGTGAACTGCAACTGGCGTTCGCCGAAGCTGGTGGTCGCCTCGCTCTTGTGGTCGAACGCAATCCCGAACAGTCCGCGGTCAAGCGGCGCGAGTTCGGCCTGGTTCAAATCGACGACATAATTGCCAACCATCAGGCTGGTGTCAGCATGCTGTAGCCGCAGATAGAACTGCCCCTGAGTCGGCGCATCTTCGACCAGCGTGCTGTCGTCGCCGTAGGTGGTGTAATACTCGTTCGACCCCATCCGGCGCAGCAATTGGCGCGGATCCTTGCGGTCCAAGTTGTTGAACATGTCACCAAGCAGCGTTTCGCCGGTGTCAAGTGACGCGGTCAGTTTCCAGCCATCGCCGAAGGTGCCTTTCGTATAGAACGCCGCGCGCGAGGTGAGCGAATTGCCATCGGCGAGCGGATCGCCCGAGACTTCAACCGCTGACCCGCTTCCGTTCATCGACCGGAAGGTGAGGTCACCCTGACCGACGAAGAACCAGTCGCTGCGCGGCACCGCCACATCGCGTGAGGTCGCAAAGGTGGTCTGGCCATCGCGTTCGATGGTAACCCGCACGTCCTTGCTGTCCCGGTCAACAAGCTGCTGAGTGATGAACTTGCCGTCGGGATTGACCGGGACCAGCTGGCCGCTGACGCGGATCATGTCTTTCGAGGGGTCGGCAACCCCGCTCACCGTCACTGTGGCGGTGCGGCTCATCGGGATATTGCGGATTTGCGCTTCATCGACCACGCCAAAGGTCGGACGTGCGTTGGGTGCGCCGTCGATGCGGACGGGTTCGGGAACCAGTGTCAGTTCCTCGGGCTTGGATTCGTCGAACCGACCGCGATCATCATAGACCCGAAAAGTGTAGAACAAGTCGCGCGGCGCATCGGCGCCGGGCTGCCACTGCGCAAAGCCGTTCGCATCGATCGCAACGACTGCAAGTGGCGGTGCATCGGTTACCGCGCCGCCGACAAAGATCCGCACTTCGCCCTTGGCGACATAAGAAGGATAGTTGGTGTAAGTCTGGAACTGGGCCGGGCTGCCCACGACCACGGTGCGTTCGCTGCCGATCAGACCGATCGACATGACGGGCTCAGCGGCGTGACCATCGGCGCGTACTTCGAGCGCGTGGTCGGGAGCTGCCGGTTGCCCTTCGGGCGCAGTGCGAATTTCGAAACCCGATGCCGGGGCGACGCTGGTGGTCACGGTCTGCGGCGGCGGAGCTGCAGCATTCCAGGTGTCCTTGGCGGCGACCCCGGCACTGCGTGCACCGCAAGACGAGGTCACGGCAAGTTTGAGCCCTGCGCAGGCCTCTGGCTGAAGCAAGCTCGCGGTAAAGCGTCCCTCGGTATCAAGCGGGACGATTTGACCTTCGATAGTCAGGATTGCGGAGGCATCGGCGACTTTGCCATAAGCAATGAGCGGCTGAGCCTGCACCAGGTCGATACCGCGATGGCTGGCCGAGTCGGTCACACCAAATGCCGGACGACTGTCGTTGGCCGGGGTGACAAGCGCACCGGGTTCGGCGATGTTCAGCGGCTGCGGCGCGGTCTCATCGAAATTGCCTTCGGCATCGTAGACACGGTAGACATATTGCATGTCCGAAGCGGCGTAAGCTGTTGGAGTCCAGTGCGCGGCCCCGCTCGCGCCTACCGGCACAACGGCATGCGGGGTTTGCGCAGGCGACACTGCTGCGTCGAAGATGTGGATTTCGCCGCGCTCCAGCGCCGCCGGATAATTCGAGTAACCGATGAAAGTCGCTTCTGCACCGCGAACGACAGTCAGCTCATGACCGACAAGCCCGGCGGACAGGATCGGACTGGGTCCATCCTCTAGCCGCTCGATGGCAAATTCATCGAGTCCGGCCGGCATGGCCGTTATTGCTGGGGACAAAATCGTCCGATTGCTCTCGGCGGCGGCAGTGGCGATCCCCAAAGCTTTTGCACTCTGCACGGCCTTGGCATAGTCTGCGAAGCCTAGCTCGGCCGCTTGCGCCGTGGCAGGAACAAACCCGGCTGCGGCAATGACCGACATGCTGGCCAGAAGCCGTGCGCGGCGTGGACGCTGTGAGATGGGCATAGCGTGCCGCTGGTTAGTTGGCTTTTTCATTGCGATTACTCCCGGCCCGGCGTGCCAGTGGCACGGCTGACATTGGCCTCGATGATGGGCTTGGCTTCATTCCAGTCGGCGGCAAACAGTGCTTCGACAGCACTCTTCGTTGCAGCCGCGCGGCGCTCGGCGAGAGTCCAATCCTCACCGACCCCGGCTTGGTAGTTGATCTGGATGATCAGCCGCTTGGCGTCCTCGGGCCGCAGCGACGCGAGCCGCTGGGCAAATTCCGGACGAAGGGTTGTGGACCCAGGCAGGAAGGCCCGGGTGTCAAGGTCAAGCCCGACAGTGGCAGCACGCTGCACCCCGAAGTTGAGCTCGCTGATCTTGCCGCGGGTGAGGCGGATCGACTGCGGGTTGTCAGAGGTCGGCCAGTACCCTTGCGCAACGGTCCGCACATCGAGCTTGAGCACGAAATTCGAACCGATCTGGGCATCGGGCACCGCCGCGCAGGCGATATGGTAGCGGCCGAATTGATCGGTGGTAATAAGCTCGCCGTTGACGGTTGCAAGACGTGCGCCCGGAATGCCAGGTTCGCCCTCGTCCTGGTAACCATCGCCGTCGCGGTCTTCGAAGACCTTGCCGATGACTTCTGAGCAATCGAAGACAGCGCTTGGCACGATCGAAACCACCGCCTGGCCGCGATTCGAGATTTCCGAGCCGTCGGTCCCGTTTTGAGCAAGGCCGTTGTTAACCCGGTCGCCGGTGGTAACGCCCGCACCGACCACAACGGTCAGCTTGTAAGTCACCGTGCCGTTGGCGGGGATGACCTGACGGGTCCAACGCAGCTCGCGGTCGTTCACTTGCGGTTCTGCCGCAGTACCGTTGATCGAGGCTGTCCCAGTGACATATTTGAAGCCGGGCGGGAGAAGGTCGATCACATCGACACCGGCGCGCTGAGCCGATTCGGCGTTGCGCACGGTGATTGTGTAGGGAACCAGATCGCCGACGCTCGCCGTGCGCTTGATGCTGGTCTTGGAAACAACCAACGGGCTGCGCGAGGTGAACGGATCGATCGGAATGTGGTTGAAGATGACGTCAGGATCGCCCTGCGCGAGCCGGAACGACTGATACCAGCGTACTGTCTCGCCATTGGCAGGCGCGTTCGAACTGCTGCCGATCATCACCGGAGCGGACAATCCGGTCGGATCAAAGGCACCGATTTCGGCCGGAAGGACGGTTGAGGGAGCCGAATAGCCAGTCGGCGCAGCAATCGAGATCGTGTAGACGGTTTCTGCCGTCGGACACAGCGGTGAGGCGCCGGGAATGATGTCGAAGCGGTAGTTACCGTTCGCATCGGTCGATTGGGTTTGCTGACTGGCCGACAAGAAGCACACCGCTGGAAGCGCCGAGCCATTTGCGCCAAGCAGTGTGACAACTGCATTACGGACCGGCGCACGGGTAATCGAATCGTAGACCACGCCGGATGGATCGAGCGGCAGGTTCTGGTCGATCACAACGGTATTGTCGGCAAGCGTAACGCTCGAGAGGACCCGATAGACGACATTGTTGTCGGGATTGGTGAAGCGGATCGAATAGCCTGGCCCGCTCAGCAGACCGTCGATGCGGTAGTTGCCCTGGGCATCCGACCGGGCCGTCCCGACCACCACACCATCGCGGATGACTTCGACAATCCAGCCCACTCGCCGGGTTTCGCCCGAATCGAGCTGCTGGTTGCCGTTTCGATCATCGTAGACTGTACCGGTCACCGAACTGAGTGCAGGCTCCACCACGATCGTCACGGTCGATTGGGCACAGTTGGTCGGGTTCAGTTTCTCGCAAATCTGGTAGCCGATCGTATAGGTGCCGGCGGGCACCGAAGGAGCGACGCTGACATTGCCGGTGGCAGGATCGAGCGCCACTCCCGGATTACTGGCGGGGGCGGTAACGGTGATCGTGACGTTGCCCGGGGTCGGCGCGACCCCGTTCAAGGCATCGTTGCTGAGGATATTGCCAGCGTTGGCGTTGCCAATGCCGCTGCGCAGATTGCCGTAGTTGTCGTCGCTCGCCGAAATGGCGGGCGCGGTCACCACGACGGTGACGACTGCATCGGCACAATTGGTCGGGTTGTTGTTCTCGCAGATGCGGTAGCTGATTGTGTAAGTGCCAGCGGGCGTGCCAGCCGGGACGTCGACCAGACCGGTCGCCGGGTCGAGCACCGGGATCGGCGCGCCGTTGATCGAAGTGGCGCCTGCGGTGACCGTGGCGGTGATCGCGGAGACCACAACTGGTGCGCCATTCAGAGTGTCGTTGGCGAAAGCGTTGACGATGTCGTCCGCACCGTTGGCGCCATTGACCGCTGCAGGCGCATCGTTGCTGGCGGCAATCGCCGGGGGCGTGACGACGACGTTGACGGTCGCGGCGGCGCAATTGGCCGGGTTGAGCGTTTCGCAGATCTGGTAGGAAATACTGTATGTGCCAGCGGGTACGCCGGGCGCGACGCTGACATTGCCTGTGGCGATATCGAGCGTGACGCCGGGGTTGCTGGCAGGCGTGGTGACACTGATGGTCACGTTGCCAGGCGTTGGCGCCGCACCGTTGAGGGCGTCGTTGGTGAGGATATTGGCGATGTTGGGCGCACCGTTGGCACCGTTGACCGGCCCGGCGGTGTCATTGGTCGCCGCGATCGGCGCGGCGGAAACCACGATCGTCACAACCGCATCGGCGCAGTTGGTCGGATTATTGTTTTCGCAAATACGGTAGCCGATCGAATAGATGCCAGCCGGCGTGCCGGCTGGAACATCGACCAGCCCGGTGACCGGATCGAGCACGGGTATGGGCCCGCCGTTGATCGGTGTGGCAGGGCTGGTTACCGTCGCGGTGATCGCGGAAAGTACAACCGGCGCTCCATTGAGCGTATCATTGGCAAAAGCGTTGATCACGTCATTGCCGCCATTTGTGCCATTCACTGCGGGCGGCGCGTCGTTGGTGGCGACGATGGCGGGTGCAGCGACAACAATGGTCGCGGTCGCGGTCGCGCAATTGGTCGGATTGGCGGTTTCGCAAATTTGATATGTGATGGTATAGGTGCCTGCCGGGACCCCCGCTGCGACGCTGATCGCGCCGGTAGCGACATCGAGCGAGACACCCGGGTTACTCGCGGGCGTGACGACCGAGATCGTCACGCTGGCGGGCGTCGGAGCCGTCCCATTGGCGCTGTCATTGGCCAGAACGTTGAGGACATTGGCTGCCCCGTTCGCGCCATTGACCGGTCCTGCATTGTCGGCATTGGCTGCCAGCACTGCGAGGAGCGCGTCGTTATCGACCGCCTGATTGTTGGTCGTGACTGTCTCGAACGTGCCTGAGCCGACTGTCACCCGCGCGGTGTTCACCGCTACCTGTGCCAGCACTGCGGCTGGACAGGCGACGACGAGGATTGGGCCGGCCGTGGAGAGCAGGCGACCAAGTCGCCTGCGCACCCGTTCAGAGCCATTTTTGGAAGTCGGCTTAGGCATGATTAGTTGACCTGGCAGGAGTAGGTGATCGTGACCGACTGGCCATTACCCATGGTTCCGAGCGTGATCCCGGGGCCAATGAGATCGGCAATGGTGTAGCTGCCAACCGGAGCCCCTGGACCGGAGAAGGTGAGCACGTTACCAGCAGGGCAAGTCAGCCCGGCCCCTGGCGTGTCAGTCACGACAGCGCCGGTAGCGGCATCCGGACCATTGTTGGTGACGGTGAGCGTGTAGGTTGTTGTGCTTCCCGAGAACACGCTGGTGGTCCCGTTGCTCTTGGTGATTACCAGATCGACCGAAGGGTTCACCGTGACCGTTGCGGTATTGGTAGCGCAGTTGGTCGGGTTGAGCTGTTCGCAGATCTGGTAGGTGATCGTGTAGGTGCCCGCAGGTGTTCCGGCCGGGACCGAGACCTGGCCGGTGGCCGGGTTGAGGGTCGGGACTGGCGCACCAGGGCTTGCCGGGGTGGCGGGCGTGGTCACCGAGAGGTTGACCTGGGCCAGCGTGACCGGGTTGCCGTTGAGGGTATCGCCATTGAGCACGTCGAGGACATTGCCTGCACCGGCGGCACCGTTGATGCCCGAGACCGCATCCGGATCGGCGGTGATCGCAGCGGCCACCACCGTGACCGAGATGGTCGCGGTCCGGCAATTGCTCGGGTTGAGTGCCTCGCAGATGGTATAGTCGAACGTGTAGGTGCCAGCTGGCGTGCCAGCGGCCACATCGACGTTGCCGGTCGAGGTGTTGAAGGTCAGGCCGGCCGGGACCGACGAGCCTGCGGCAACCGCGAGGGTGGCATTGGTCGGCGAGGCAGCGGCCCCGGCAACCGTATCCGAAGTGAACGCGTTGACCACTGCGGTGGCGCCAGCCAGGCCGTTGATGCCGGTCGCGCTGTCGTTGGTCGCCACGATCGGCGCAGCATCGACGGTGACCGTGACCGTGTTGGTAGCGCAGTTGGTCGGGTTGAGCTGTTCGCAGATCTGGTAGGTGATCGTATAGGTGCCCGCCGGAGTGTTGGGCGGAACCGAGACCTGACCGGTCGCGACGTCGAGCGTCGGCACCGGAGCACCCGGGCTGGCCGGAGTGGCCGGAGTGGTGACCGAGATGTTGACCTGGCCAGGCGTGACCTGCACCCCGTTGAGCGTATCGCCATCGAGCACGTTGACCACGTTGGGCTGCCCGGTTCCACCGGGGACCCCAGACACGCTGTCTGGGTCGGCAACGATCGCGGCGGCGACCACCGTGACCGAGATCGTCGCGGTCTGGCAGTTGCTCGGGTTGAGCGCTTCGCAGATGGTGTAGTCGAAGCTGTAGGTTCCAGCAGGCGTGCCCGCCGCCACATCGACGTTGCCGGTCGCGGCATTGAAGGTCAGACCGGCCGGGACCGACGATCCGGCGGCCACCGAAAGCACAGCGTTCGACGGCGACGCTGCGATCCCGTTGATCGTGTCGGAGGTGAACGCGTTGACCACCGCAGTGGCACCGGCCAGGCCGTTGATGCCCGAGGCACTGTCGTTGGTGGCAACAATCGGCGAGGGTGCAACCGTGACCGTCGCGGTGTTGGTGGCGCAGTTGGTCGGGTTGAGCTGCTCGCAGATCTGGTAGGTGATGGTGTAGGTACCAGCAGGCGTTCCGGCCGGGACCGAGACCTGGCCGGTGGCCGGGTCGAGGGTCGGCACGGGTGCACCCGGGCTTGCCGGGGTGGCGGGCGTGGTGACCGTCAGGTTGACCTGCGCCAGCGTGACCTGGGTGCCGTTGAGGGTATCCCCAGCGATCACGTCGAGCACGTTGCTCGCGCCGGTTGCGCCGTTGACCCCGGCGACCGAGTCCGCGTCGGCAGCGATCGGTGCAGCCACCACGGTGACCGAGATCGTCGCGGTCTGGCAGTTGGTCGGGTTAAGCGCCTCACAGATCTGATAGTTGAAGGTGTAGGTCCCCGCCGGAGTACCAGCGGCAACGCTGACGCTGCCGGTGGCGGTATCGAAGGTGAGACCCGCAGGGACACTCGATCCGGAGGCGACCGAAAGCACCGCGTTCGATGGCGAAGCCGCGACCCCGTTGATCGTGTCAGACGTGAACGCGTTCACAACACCCGTCGCACCAGCGTAGCCGTTGATCCCCGTCGCACTGTCGTTGGAGGCAACAACCACCGCCAGCACGGTATCCGTGTCGGTGGCTTCGTTGTTGGTCGTGTTGCTTTCAAACGTGTTGGCCGGAGCAGCAACACGTGCTGTATTAACCGCGGTCTGGGCCATGGCAGCGCCAGGCACAGAAATCGCGATGATGGTTCCTGCGGTCGAGAGCAGCTGGACGAGGGACTTCCGGACCTTTCCGGGGGGAAGCGTGACGATGGTATTTTTCATGATTAGTTCCCCTGGCAGGTAAAGGTGAGCGTGGCCGTCTGGCCGCTATCGAGAGTTCCAAGCGCGATGCCTTGGCCGGTAAGATTGGCGATTGTTTTGCCGCCTGCTGGCGAAGCGCCAGCCGGCGATCCGCTGGCCGCAATTGCGACCGGGTTGGTCGGACGGCAGGACTGCCCCCGGCCCACCGAGTCAGTGACGATGACGCCGTTCACGGTTTCCGGTCCGGTATTCGTGACCGAGATCGTGAATCCGCTGGCCGTCCGCTCCTTGACGACAGTGATGTCGGTCGAAGGCTTGCGGCTTTCGTCTGGTATCGAAACCGAAACGGTGTCGAGCGCGGTTTGGGCAGCCGAAATGCTGGGCGTCGCGGCAGCAGGCAGCACGCATGCCAAAGCACTGGCGCGAAGGATAAAATCGATTGCGCGATCAGTCTTGCGCGGATGTTTGTGGGTGGTCATGTCAGTTCACCTGGCAGGAATATGTGAGAGTGGCCGATTGGCCGGTGTTGAGGGTTCCGAGCGTGATTCCGGCCCCGGTCAGATTGGCGATCGTGAAGCTGCCGCCCGGCACACCGCTCCCGGTGATCGTCACCGGGTTGGAAGCCGGGCAGGTCAGGCCCGCCCCAACGACGTCGGTCACGACAGCACCGGTCACCGGGTCGGGCCCGGTGTTGGTCACGACCACTGTATAGGTTACCGTATTGCCCGAAGCGACGACGCTCACACCGTTGGATTTGGTCACCTGCAAATCTGCAGTTCCCTGAACCGTGACTGTGGCTGTGGCGCTGTCATTGCTGTCGCCAGTCAAATAATCGACGGCACTCGCCGAGTTCGGGATCGCGGTTCCGCCCGCTGTTCCGGCGTTAATCGTCTGCTGGAAGGTAAAAGTTTGGGTGCCGTTGAATGGCAAGGCGGCGGGGCAAGTGATGGTCCCTGCAGAATATGTGCAGGCTCCGGCCGGTCCCGATGACGTGAAGCTGGTCGGCGCTGAGACATTCGTCGTCGGCGCGGCATCGGTCACGATCAGCGGATTGGCGACGGTCGCATCCGGCCCGAACATGTCGCCGGGTCCGATGTTGGTCACCGCGACAGTCCAGGTGATCACCGATCCCGCTGGAAGGAAAGTCGAAGAGCTCGTCTTGGTTACGCGCAGGTCATAAGGAACGACGCTCGTTCCCGCCGAGGCTGAGCGATTGGCGGTGATACCGATAATGTCAGCCGTGCCGCTCGTGGATGAGCGATCTGTCACAGAAGCCTGGTTGGTGATGCTCGCGGCTGGAATGGCATTGTTGAACACCTGATCGTAAACGATCGTCAGGGTTTCGCCTGAATTCAGGCCGCGCGTACCGCCCGAAGGAGCGCCCGGCGCCGATGGGGCACTGTAAGCGCGCGAGCAGACAGTGCTGGAAGGCATTGTGCCGCCAACGGTGACGCCGGTGCAAGTTACCGCGCCGCTGGCCAGGTTGGGATCGGTCGATCCCGCCGTGGTCGAAACCGACACAACCTGGAAAACTGAGCCGCCGCCATTCGGAAGGGTGTCCGTCAGCGTCACCAGATCGCCCTTGGTCATTGGGTCGGGGCCATCGTTGCGAACAGTAATCGTCCAGCGAACCGACTGGCCCGCATTTACCGCAGGTGCCGACGCCGCTTTTGTAACCGCCAGCGTGTAAACGCAGGGAACCCAATCGATCGTGACAAAGCCAGTAGGGCCGACAACCGCGCGGCTAGCAGGAACTGGACCGGCGGCCCCACTTACCGCAACGGGTGCGGCGGCCGAGACTGTTGGTGAAGTTGCGCGGACAAAGCTTGAGCCACCGCCGCCGCCTGCTCCGGTAACAGATGAGTTGACAGTTGAGGCGCCGCCACCGCCACCGGTGTAACCACCGCCGCCGCCGCCGCCAGTATCGGTCGATGCATCGACACCGCCATTTCCGCCCGTGCCTGTTCCTATGCCGCCGCCGACGAAGCCGTTGCGAGCAGCATTTCCAGAGTGCACGCCGCCGGCACCGCCAGCAGCAGTTTGACCTCCTTGCCCCCCGCCCACTGTTGGTGTCGGAGTGGTGCTATCAAAGCCAACTGTGCCTGTAGTGCCAGGAGCAACCGTTCCAGGAGCAATACCGGTAAAGCCGCCGCCGCCGCCGTTGGCCAACGTGGTCGCACCGTGTGAGGCACCGCCGCCGCCGCCGCCGCCGGCTTCTACCAGCTTCAAACCGGCCACAGAAATTGACGAGCTACCACCGCCGCCGCCGCCGCGGTGCAAGGTTCCCGTCGCGGTGCCGCCGCTGCCGCCGTTCGCTGTACCAGTGCCATTGTTCGGCGCAGTCAGCGAGGTCGTTCCTAGAGCGCCACCACTTGCAACTGCCCCGGTTACGGCCTGACCGGGCAGGACACTAAAGCGAGCATTGATTACTGCGCCCGCACCCCCGCGGCCGCCGTTGGTAGCGGCGACACCCGATGAAGCGCCTGCGCCCCCTCGGGTGCTGGTAATCGCCGAGCATGTGCCATCCGGAACGGTCGTCGAAACCGCGCCAGCGGTGGTTTGCGAGAAACTCGCCGGGTTTCCGGCCGGATTGGCCTGTGCCGGCGTGCTCGCTAGCGCGGTCGCCAGAGCAAGCACGGCAACGCCACTGCGCTTCAGTGGCGACGCGCGCCATGCGTCATTGCGTTCGGTGGCTTGCTTGATTGGCATTTGATGGACCCGTTGCTGTTTTCAACGAGGTCCATATGCCACCAAGATGGTAAACAAACACTTGCGCAAACGTAAAACGTTGTAAGGAATCTCGACATTTACGGGTACGCGATGCGCGAACAGCGACTCGCCTGATTCCCTAAGCCCCGGATTTCCGACTCGGAGTTACCCAAACGTGATGAAGGGCAGATAAACGCTTAGTTATGTAAAATTCCGTAATTTGGCTCGAGATCACCACATTCTGGACTGCGAGAGAGTCACCTGAGGCCATTTGTCGCCACATTATGGCATACAGTTCGGCTAAATTGGCTTGGCGCGACGAGCAAGGCCATGTCCATCTCAGGCGGGCACACCGACTTAGGGTTCCTCGCCTTGCTTGGCGCGGCGCACAGAAATAAACGAAAGTGACCTTTGGACAGCCACGCGGCGTTGAGAGACCGTTGAATTACAAGCCCTTCCCCAAAAAGCCTGTAAATTGTTGTAAAATGTCCTTTGACAAGAAGATCACGTCAACATTCTTGCGTAAGAGAGCGGAAATGAAAAACCGGGTTGGACTTGGAAATTTGAATGCGGATCGCGATTGCAGATGATGACAAGGAGGCGCTGGACTACGCGCTAGGTGTGCTTGAGCGAGCAGGGCACACCTGTGTCGGCTTCCCTCGCGGCCACGCGGTCGTGTCGGCACTCAAGAAAGAGACCTTTGATCTGCTGCTATTGGATTGGAACATGCCGGGGTTCTCGGCAATCGACGTGATCACCTGGGCGAAACAAAACTTGAAGCAGGTGCCGCGGATTATCGTACTGACCTCGCGCGACGATGAAAAAGACATCGTTCACGCGCTTGATACGGGAGCAGACGATTTCATTTCAAAGCCGGGGAGCGAAGAAGTGATCCGTGCTCGGGTGGCTGCGGCACTACGCAGGAGCCAGGACGACCAGCGCGGTTCGCGGCTTGAACAGCACAGCCGCTATTCGTTCGACCGGCTCGACCAGACCGTAGGCTTCGACGACAAGGTCGTGCGTTTGACAGCCAAGGAGTTCGAGCTCGCCTTGTTATTCTTCGAGAATTTGCAACGCCCGTTGTCGCGCGGATATATTCTGGAAAAGATCTGGAACAACGCTGTCGATCTTTCGACGCGCACGCTCGACATGCACGTCTCCAAAGTGCGCACCAAGCTGGATTTGCGCCCCGAAAACGGCCATCGTCTACAAACGATCTTTGGATACGGTTACAGGTTGGATACCTACGCGAACGAATGACCCTAAGACTCAGCCTTGCCTTCTTGCTGTTGATCGCACCCTCGGTGTCGATCACCCCGCTTTCGGCGCAGGAGCTGTCACGCGACAAAGACGAAATCATCTACACGATCCGCGACGGTGATACGCT
>Ga0209571_1000219_pt1 | contig 100705 bp, 102 predicted proteins | sample EBPBio102011_DNA_FD_185866 | JGI IMG/M metagenome (GOLD analysis project Ga0209571, IMG submission 185866) | Wastewater treatment Type I Accumulibacter community from EBPR Bioreactor in Madison, WI, USA - Reactor 1_1/10/2011_ DNA (SPAdes)... | ecosystem: Engineered > Bioreactor > EBPR >... | reverse complement strand
GAAAACCAAAGATGGTCGTGCGAACCGCACTCGCCAGAAAACTTCTCGTCAGGTTGAATGCACGCGCTCGCATCGCGCGAGCGGAGATCATCAATGCAACTTGACACAACAGATAGTCGCTCCCCCGCTTTGCAGGGGAGGATAGGCGGCGACGCTAGCGCGACCTGGATCCTCCCCTGTTTACGGGGGAGGGGGACCATGCAAAGCATGGTGGAGGGGGCGTCGAGCACTGCTGAGGTTACCCCTCCCGGTTCGCTGCGCTCGCCACCCTCCCCGCAAGGGGGAGGGGCGCGCCGCGCCATTCGCTGCCTACACCAGCCCGCGTTTTTCCATCATCGCGTCGGCAGTCGGCATTTTTCCGCGGAACGCCTTGTAGAGCTCTTCGGGATCAGCCGAGCCACCGGCGGCGTAGATGTGGGTCTTCAGTTTGGCGGCCAGCGCCGGGTTGAACACGTCGCCGGTTTCCTCGAAGGCGGCAAACGCATCGGCGTCGAGCACTTCGGACCACATGTAGGAATAGTAGCCCGCCGAATAGCCGTCTCCAGCAAAGACATGCTGGAAATGCGGCGTGCGGTGGCGCATGACGATGGCAGCCGGCATTTCGAGTTTCTTCAGCGTCTCGGCCTCGAAGGCAAGCGGATCGGCAGGCGCGTCTCCGCGAGCGTGGTAGGCCATGTCGACCAGCGCCGACGAGGTGAACTCGATGGTGGCGAAACCCGCATTGAAATTGCGCGCAGCCTCCATCTTGTCGATCAACGCCTGCGGCATGGCCTCGCCGGTCTGGTAATGCAGCGCATGCGTCGACAGGATCTGTGGCGTGGTGAGCCAGTGCTCGTAAAGCTGCGACGGCAGTTCGACAAAGTCGCGGCTGACCGAGGTGCCGGAGATCGACGGCCAGCGCACCTGGGTGAGCATGCCGTGCAGCGCATGGCCAAACTCGTGGAACAGGGTGCGGGCTTCATCCAGCGACAAAAGCGCCGGCGCATCACCGGACGGTTTTGCAAAATTCATCACATTGTAGATGACCGGCATTGAGCCCTTGCCGAGCGAATAGCCGGACTGCAGGCCGCTCATCCACGCACCGGAGCGCTTGCTCGGCCTCGCAAAATAGTCGGCCAGGAAGGTCGCGATCTGGTTGTCGGAACGGTCGCGCACCTCAAACACGCGCACGTCTGGATGCCAGGTCTCGACGTCGGGCCGCTCGATCAGGGTGATGCCAAACAGCCGCCGCGCCACGTCAAAGCAGGCATCGATGACGCGTTCGAGCTGCAGGTAGGGTTTTAGCTCCGCCTCGTCGAACGCATAGCGTTCGGCGCGCAGCTTTTCGGCGTAGTAGCGCCAGTCCCAGGGCGCGATCGGGTCGTTCTGGCCTTCTTTCGATGCGATACGCGCCAGTTCCTTCTCGTCGGCGGCGGCCTTTTCGCGCGCCTTGTCCCAGACGGGATCGAGCAGGTTCATGACGGCGGCGGGCGTCTTGGCCATCGTGTTGTCGAGCTTGAAATCGGCAAAACTGTCATAGCCGAGCAGTTTCGCCTTTTCGGCCCGCAGTTCGAGGGTGCGCCGCACCACTTCGGTATTGTCGGTCTCGCCGCCGTTCTGGCCGCGATTGGCAAAGGCGCGGAACGCCTTTTCGCGCAGGTCGCGGCGCGGCGACAGCGAGGTGAACGGCTCGTAGATCGAGCGCGACAGTGTGACGGCATATTTGCCGTCTTCGCCTTGCGCCTTGGCGGCAGCCGCCATCGCCGACAGCAGGAAATCGGGCAGGCCTGCGACGTCTTCTTCGGACAGGATCATCACCCAGTCCTTTTCGTCCGCAAGCACATTCTGGCCGAATCGCGCGCCAAGCCCGGCGAGTTCCTGCCCGATGGCTGACAGGCGCTCCTTGTCCGTCGCACCGAGCTTTGCGCCAGAGCGGACAAAGCCGCGATGCGTCTTGTCGAGTACTTCCAGCGTCTCGGCGTCAAGGCCCAGCTCTGCCCGGCGATTGTAGAGATCGTCAATCCGGGCGAACAATTTGTCATTCATGTAGATCGCCGAAAAATGCTTCGACATTTTGGGCGCGATGTCGCGCTCCAGCCCCTGGATCGTGTCATTGGTGTGGGCGCCGGCGCGGCCCCAGAAGATAGCCGAGACACGGCCAAGCGCATCGCCAGCCAGTTCCAGCGCAACAATCGTGTTGTCGATGGTCGCGGCATCAGGATTGCCGGCAATCGCGGCGATCTCGCGGTTGTGGTCGGCAAGCGCCACGTCAAAGACGCGCTCGAAATCGCTGTCCTGCAACGTTGAAAAATTTGGCAGGCCGAGCGGGCCGGTCCAATGGGTGAGCGGGTGAGCCGAAAGGTCGACGTCCTGCTTCAATGTCATGAGAAATCTCCTGCTGCGTGGCCCGGCATGTAGGCCCGCAGGCCGCAAGGGGCAAGTGCTGCGCGGTGTAGCGCAACCGATTGACCTGTTGCACCAATATCGGTATGGAACACTGATAATAAGACTGACTTAGTAAATTTGATCATGCCCTATCAATTTAATCCTGACGCGTTTGGCTTTGTCGTGACCGATGTGGCGCGCCTGTTGCGTGCCGAAATGGACAGGCGCATTGCGGACGCCGGCATCGGCCTGACGCCAGGTGAAGCCCGCACCTTGACGCACGTGGCGCGCGCCAGCCTGGCGCGCCAGACTGTGATTGCAGAACGGATGGGCGTCGAGGCGATGACACTGTCGTCATATCTCGACCGGCTGGAGCAGCGCGGACTGATCGAGCGCATTGCCGATCCCGATGACCGCCGCGCCAAGCTGGTGAGACTGACCGGCGATGCGGAAGCTGTGCTGGCAGCGATTGGCAAGATTTCCGCCGGGATCAAAGCCGACATTGCCCATCTTGCAAAACCGGACGAATGGGAACATCTCAACGTATCGCTGCGGAAGCTGCGCGACGAACTTGCGTCGCTGCGCGCCGACAGGGAAAGCACCGCAACATGAACATGATCTCCCAGCCGCCTGCCAAGACCCGGGCAGCCCCGATCATGAGTGAGCGGCGCGTCGCGCTGCTCGGCGGAATGCTGATCGCGATCGGGCCGGTGTCGATGGCGCTCTACACCCCAGCCCTGCCGGAAATCATGGATGCATTTGGCACCACAGCCGCTGCCGTCAAGCTGACGCTGACCGCCTATTTTGCCGGTTTTGCGCTGGCGCAGCTGGTCGCTGGCCCGCTGTCGGACGGGTTCGGCCGCAAGCCGGTTACGCTTGCCTTCATGGGGCTTTATGTGGCGGCGAGCGTGCTGGCGCTTGCCGCGCCCGACATCGATACGCTGATCGCCGCACGCTTCCTGCAGGGCGCAGGCGCAGCCGTTGGCGTTGCGATCTCGCGCGCCATCGTGCGCGACCTGTTCACACACGAAAAATCCGCCCGCATCATGAATATGATGGGCATCATCCTGGCTATCGGACCGGCGTTTTCGCCCGTGCTGGGCGGGCTGGTGATGCAGGCGTTCGGCTGGCACGCGATCTTTCTGGTCATGGTGGCGGGCGGTCTGGCAATTGTTCTGGGCACGCTGATCTTCATGCGCGAGACGGTGCAGCGCGACTTGTCGCGCATCCGTCCCTTGGCGATTGCACGCGCCTACGGGCAATTGCTGTCGAGCCGCTACTTTATGCTGTCGACGGCCCTGATCGGCTGTTCGATGGGCGCAATCTATACGCTGGCCAGCATATTGCCGTTTGTGCTGATCGAAAACGCCGGCCTTTCGGCGACGCAATTTGGTTTCGCCATGCTGTTTCAGTCTGGCGCCTACCTTGTCGGCTCTATCGTGGCGCGAATGCTGATGGGCCGGTTTGGCTCGCGCGGACTGGTGCCGATTGGCCTGTGCTTTGCCGGGACCGGCGCGATCCTCCTGGCAGTGCTGACGCGCATGGCTGAACCCAGCCTCATCACCGTGATGGGACCAGTTGCGGTCTACGCCTTCGGCATCGCCTTCATATTGCCGGCGATGATGACGGCGACGGTTGCCCCCTTCCCGCATATTGCCGGTGCGGCGTCGGCGCTGTCGGGCTTTTTCCAGATGGGAAGCGGGCTAGTGGGCAGCCTCGTCGCCGTGCTCATCGGCGACCCGCTGGTGGCGCTGAGCTGGGTCATTCCGGTGATGGGCTTTCTGGCGGTCTGCCTGTGGCTGATCTTCCGAACCCTGCCTGATCCGGTCAGCGCGCGGGTTGTGCCGGTGGTGACGCCACCCGCTACCTAATCGAAATCCGGCCGGGCGAAATCGCCGGTTGCCGGGTCCATCACCCAAAGCTCGCCGGTCGAAATGTCGAACCACGCGCCGTGCAGGGTTAGCCGGCCCTTGCTTTCGAGAATGTTGACACAGGGAAACGAGCGCAGGTTGGCGATCGAGAAGCGGATCGAGATGCGCTCAAGGGCAGTCTGGCGCTCGCCGGCAGTGAGCACGGCGCTGTTGGAGACCGCTTCTGCGGCGGGTGCCACCATGCCCATCCAGGTGCCGATGAAATCGCCGGGCGACAACGGCTTTGCATTTGGATCCAGCGCCGCCTTGATGCCGCCGCAACGTCCATGCCCCATGACGACAATGTGTTTGACCTTCAGCGCCTGCACAGCAAATTCGAGCGCCGCCGATGTTGAATGGAACTGGCCATCAGGAAGATAGGGCGGCACCAGATTGGCGACGTTGCGGATGACGAACAGTTCGCCGGGCGCCGCACTGAAGATGGTCTCGGGCGCGGCGCGGCTGTCGCAGCAAGCGATCATCAGCGTCTCGGGCGTCTGCCCTTCGCGGGCCAATGCCCTGTAATGTGATCGCTCGGCTTCGTAGCGGCCGGCCATGAATTCGCGATAACCATCGAGCAGATTTTGCGGGAGATGAGCCATGACTTTCGCTTATCGACAAATTTTGCCGCCTGCAATCACCCAGCCGGAGCGTTTCGGCCAGAGACCTGAGGAAGCGAAAAATCGCGCAGGCTGACCAGCATCCCGGGACGATGCAGGCTTGGGGCGTCGGTTTCCAGTTGCAATTCGTCGCCGCCGCGCGCCGAGGCCCGTGACAACACTTCGTAGACCGACGCGGTTGTCGAGGTGAGCGCCACGTCAATCGGCGCCCCCGACAGCAGCCGGGCAAGAAAAACGGCTGCCGTCAGGTCGCCGACGCCATTGGGCGGGTTGGCAATCTGGGGGTGGCCCGCCAGCAGTTCGGTGCCGCCCGATATCAGCAGATTGCCGATGCTGGCTGCTGCGCCGCCCGGCGCAGATGTGACCAGCATTGTTGCCGGACCGGCATGCCGCGCTGCGGCCCGGATCGCATCGACATCGTGCAGGTCGCGGCCTGTGAGCCAGGCCAGTTCGTAACGGTTTGGTGTGGCGATATCGGCCAGCGGCATCAGCCTGTCGCGCATCGCAACAGCCGTCGCCTCCGGCACATAAAGCCCGCCACTGTCGCCGATGACCGGGTCGCAGACATAAAGAGCATCTGGATTGTGCCGCTTGACGCTGGCGACCAGCCCGGCCACCGCATCGGCCTGCGCCGCGTCGCCGAGATAGCCGGACAGCACTGCCCCCACCTCGCCGATCCACGGCGCATTGGCGAGATCAGCCGTCAGCGCCGCGAATTTGTCGGCAGGCGGCACGATGCGGGTCGCCAGCCCATGGCCGGGATGCCATGGCAGCACCACGGTTGGCAGTGCCCAGACATTGAAGCCAAGCGTCTCCAGCGCAAACACGGCAGCGCGATTGCCCACCGTGCCACGCACGACATGGCTCGAAATGACGATGACCGCCTTGGGTTTCGAAACTGGCGGCGTCACTCAACCGCCTCGCGCCAGAGTGACAAACAGCCAGATGAAGAATGCTATCGTGATCGCCGCGGCGATGAAACGGCCGATCTGCGTGCCGATCACTTCGATCCGGTCGTCCTGATCCGCATCATTTGCATTCAGATGGTCATGCAATCGCCCGGCGCTGCGCGCAACCAGTCCCTGTCCGGGATCGGATTGGCGCGACACGCGTTCAAGGATGCGGCGGGATTCGTCGCTGTTTCTGTCATCCGTCATGCCTGCAACCTAATCCACGTCAGTCGTGATGCACAGTGGCGGCTTACCGGAATTGGGACTAATGTCCGGCCACCGGAGCAACGGCGACGTTGTCGCGCACGAGGGTATTTATGAACACCGCAGTCACACGATCCAATTTCCGCATTCCGCCGATGGCAGCGCTCGTGCTGATGCTGATGCCGTTCCTGGCGGCATGCGGCTTCAACACGATCCCGACCGAAGAAGAGAAGGCGAAAGCTGCCTGGAGCGAGGTTCTCAACCAGTATCAGCGCCGCGCCGACCTGATCCCCAATCTGGTGGAAACCGTGAAGGGTTATGCGGCGCAGGAAAAGGACGTGCTGGAATCGGTCGTCGAGGCACGGGCCAAGGCGACACAGCCGCAGATTCAGGTCTCGGCCAGCGACCTGTCCGACCCGGAAAAATTCAAGGCGTTCCAGGACGGACAAGCCGGCCTGACCGGCGCCCTGTCGCGTCTCCTGGCCGTAGTGGAAAACTATCCCGACCTGAAGTCGAATCAGAACTTCCTCGCGCTGCAGTCGCAGCTTGAAGGCACCGAAAACCGCATAGCGGTAGCGCGGCGCGACTACATCGAGGCTGTGCGCGTTTACAACACCTCGCTGCGTACGCTGCCGACGATCCTGTGGGCAAAAATCTGGTATACGTCGAACGAGCCGTTCCAGAATTTCAGCGTCGCTGAAGAAACCATGCAGCCGCCAAAAGTCGACTTTGGCGCCAAGCAGGGCGGCTGACGCCCTGCAATCTGGCGACTGACCGGTGCAAAGTCTCTCCCGACCCGTCCAGGCGCTTGCGATCCTGCTGATCGCGGGCCTTGTGTCTTTGCAGGCATTTGCCGCCGGGCTGATGCCGCTAACCGGCCGCGTGGTTGATCAGGCGGACCTGCTTGACCCGGCAACAGAAGCTGCATTGACCCAGCGGCTGGCCGAGTTTGAAGCCAAGTCATCAGACCAGATCGTCGTCGCCACGATCAGCTCGCTCGACGGAGAGCCGATCGAAAACTTCGCCAACCGCCAGTTCCGCGCCTGGGGTCTGGGACAGGCCGGCGAAGACAACGGTGTCTTGTTGCTGGTGGCGCGCGACGACAGAAAGATGCGCATTGAAGTCGGCTATGGTCTGGAAGGCGACCTGACTGACCTTTTGTCGAAACTCATCATTGAAGACACGATGGTCCCGGCATTCCGTGCAGGCGATTTCGGCGGCGGTATTACGGGAGCCGTCGAAGACATCATCACGGTGCTGGAGGGCAATGCGGCGGACCTGGAAGCACGCGCCAAGCGCAACCAGCAAAGCCAGGACAAGGGCTTGCCCTGGGAGGTGATTTTCATCATCTCGATCTGGGTGGTAATCTTCTTCGGCAGCTTTGGCATAGCGCTGCTGGCGCCGGTATTTGGCAAGAAGCTCGGACCAAACCGCTATCGCTGGCTCGGCATGGACATCACGATTGGCGGCAGCTCCGGCGGTTCGTCGCGTGGCCGCTACTCCGATGGCCGCTATTCGGGCGGCGGCGGCGGCTGGTCCAGCGGGTCAAGCGGTGGCGGCGGTTTCTCGGGCGGCGGCGGATCGTCCGGTGGCGGCGGCGCATCGGGTGGATGGTGACCGCATGAAAACCGGCTTGATCGACCACGACCGAATTTCCAACGCGATCCGCGAGGCGGAGGCAAAGACAAGCGGCGAAATCTATTGCGTGCTGGCGCGCAGAAGTTCGTCGTATTTTTTCCCGTCGGCCTTTGTCCTCGCGGTTGCCATGCTGCTTGTCAGCGCGCTTGTCGTGTGGGTTCTCGAAGCCCGCTGGTACACGCTCGATGCGTTCACACTCATCATCGCGCAGATGTTCGCCTACGCGGCCGCACTGCTGGTGTTGCGGATGATCCCGGGATTGCGCATCCACCTTGTGCCAAAGCGCGTGCGCTACGAGCGGGCGCATGAAAATGCGGTGAAGCAGTTTCTCGCCCGCAACATCCACCTGACGGAAGCCAGAACAGGTGTGCTGATCTTTGTCTCGCTGGCCGAACGTTATGCCGAAGTGGTGGCCGATTCAGGCATCAACGCAAAGGTTCAGCAGGCGCAGTGGAACGGCATCGTTGCCAACTTGACCGCGGCTGCTGATAGCGGCCGCCTGACAGATGGCTTTGTTGGCGCGGTGAATTCCGTCGGCGCATTGCTGTCCGAACATTTCCCCTGGCGGACCGATGACCGCAATGAACTCGACGATCATCTGGTGGAAATCTGACCTGTTCAACCATTGACTGTGCAGACGCGGCTTGCACGTTCGGGCCAACGGCGGCTATGGTTAACAAATCATGAATACACTTGCGATCGACGTCCGGCTTGCAGCCATCGAAGACGCCGCGGCAATCGCCGAGGTACATCACTCTGCGTGGCAAGGCGCCTATAGCGGCATCATCCCGCACCGGGCGCTGACGTCGATGATCAATCGCCGGGGCCGCGACTGGTGGGCGTCGGCCATTCGCCGGTCTGCAACCGTGCTCGTCATCGAAGTTGGCGGCGAACTGGCAGGCTATGCCACCGTTGGCCGTAACCGCGCCAAGGAACTGAAGCAGGAAGGCGAGATCTACGAACTTTACCTGCGCCCAGAATATCAGGGCATTGGCCTTGGCACCCGGCTGTTTGACGCAGCCCGCGACCGGCTTGCCCGCCACGGGCTGAAAGGCATGGTCGTCTGGGTGTTGGAAGACAATGACAACGCTGTCTCCTTCTATCAGGGTGCTGGCGGACGCGACGTCGCCGAAGGCGTCGAGGTCTTCGACCAGAAGGCGATCAAGAAACTGGCCTTTGTCTGGCACTGATTGCCGCTCTGGCTGCGCGGCAATGAACTCCGCAATGCGGATCATCATTTCGCCAGCACACAACCGCCATTTTGAAGAGAGCGCGCGTTGATGGTCGCAATTCAGGTCTACCTGCTGTCCCTCATCGCTGCGCTCTATCTGTTTCGCGCCATGCTCGAATTCGGCCAACTCGGCTGGGGCGTCCCGGTTATCCTCAATGTCGTGGTCGGCGTCGTGATATTGCCTGTGGTTGCCGCGATTGCCTCGATGCAGACAAGCTGGGGCAGCCTGCTGGTCATTGCCGTCTGCGTCGTTGCCTTCCTGGTCAACGGGGCGTTCCTGGTGCGGCTATGGCAGGGACCGAGCCCTGCGGCGCTGACAACGATCGCCATCATGCTGGCCTATCTGCTTCTCTTCGGCGTCGCCTTGTCCGCGCGATCTGCGGCATGAAAACCGGGGTTCAAGCTTGATGAGGTTGACCGCCTATTCCGGCGGCCGCTCCTGGAAATAGCTAAATCCCGAGACCGTTGGGCTGCTGCGTTTGCCGTGCCATTCCGCTTCGGCATAGCGGCAGGCAAATTGCAGCGCCTGATCGTCAGCCACCTGGCGGGCCAGCTCGTTGGCGTTCTGGTTCGCGGTCGTCTCGACATAGCCAACCACGCAGGCTTCGCCGTCATCTTTTTGCGCCACGCGCGAAATCACCAGCACCTGCATCTCCGGGTTTGATTTGCCCTTGGCGTCCTCACCCATGGAAACGAACCAGCGGCGGATGGTGGCATAGGGCCGCCCGCCCTCCAGCCGCCATTCGACAGTTGGCGCAGCGTGATTGAACGCGTCGAAACTCTCAAAGGCTCCTGCCGCATGCCATTGCCCGACATAGCCATAGAAGACTGACTGCCGGAGATCGCCGTCGGCAAAATGGATCTGGTAGCCCTCGTAGCCGGGGCAGATGGCAGCGATGCCGCCAGCCTCGCTCTCCTCAATGACCTTGCAATCCCTTTCGATGTCCGTGTTGGTATATGCGCTCCCGGCGGCAAAGGCTGGCTGGCAGAGCGCGGCAAACATCAGGCAGGCAGACAGTCGCATGGCTGGAACTCCGCTTGATGGCTCAATTATTTGACGAAGCCGGCACAGCATCAATAGTCGATCTTGTCATTGGCGCATTGAGACGCTACCGCAATGCAACGATTTAAGGAGCCTGCCATGCGCATCGACGCCATTCCGATTGGGAACAATCCGCCCGAAGACGTCAACGTCATCATCGAAGTACCTGTCGGCGGCGAGCCGATCAAGTATGAGATGAACAAGGAGGCCGGCACCTTGTTTGTCGACCGCTTCCTGCATACGCCGATGCGCTATCCCGGCAATTACGGTTTTGTGCCGCACACGCTGTCGGGCGATGGCGACCCGGTGGACGTGCTGGTCTGCAACACACGCGCACTCGTGCCTGGCTGCTACATCAATGTCCGGCCCATCGGCGTGCTGATCATGGAAGACAATGCCGGCCAGGACGAGAAGGTGATCGCGGTGCCGACGCCAGAAATCACACTGCGCTATGCCAATGTGCATAATTACACCGATCTGCCAGAAATCACGCGCCAGCAGGTGCAGCACTTCTTTGAGCACTACAAGGATCTGGAGCCCGGCAAATGGGTGAAGATCGGCGGTTGGCATGACGCCGCCCGCGCCAAGAAGATGATTACCGAAGGCATCGAGCGCGCTGCTGCCCTGAAAAAGGGCTGACGCCGTCACGCGATTGGATCTGGCGGGCCTATGCGCCCGCCAGCTTCGCCTCGATCGCGGCCGTGAGACGTTTAGCATCGCCAGAAATCGTCACGGCTTTCAGCCGCGCCGTTTCGCCGCCGGTGACCTGCACCTTGCCCGGCGCAACGCCGAGCCACTGCGCGATCAGCGCCTCAAGCGCCTTGTTGGCCTTGCCCTTTTCAGGAACCGCCCTCACCCGCGCCGCCAGATGAACCATGCCGTCGGCCATCGTGACAGGACCGTCGATACGGTCACTTGCAGCGCGCGGCGTCAGCCGGACGCGCAACTCGACGCCGTCCGGTATCATCCGCAACATGTTTAGCCTGGTGGCCGTCAAGCGGCCGAATACATCGCCTGGATCAGCAATTGCCGTGCAAAGAAGATCGCCAGCAGCACGATGATCGGCGAGATGTCGACGCCGCCCAGGTCAGGCAGAAAGCGCCTTATGCGCGAAAACAGCGGTTCGGTCAGCTGATACAGAGCATTGCCGATGGAGCTGACGAACTGATTGCGCGAATTGATGACGTTGAAGGCATAAAGCCATGAAAACACGGCTGCGAGGATGACAATCCACCAATAGATGCTCAGCGCATAATAGAGTGTCTGCAGGATTGCGATCGCCATAGTCTGTCTCCGAAACAGCTGCACATGTAGCCATTGGTTCGGCGCGGGGCAAGGTGGCACGCCAGCTTGACATGGCGGCGGCAAGCGCCATAAATCCACGCCATCCGTCGGACGGGGCTGTAGCTCAGCTGGGAGAGCGCGTCGTTCGCAATGACGAGGTCAGGAGTTCGATCCTCCTCAGCTCCACCAACGGCGGATCTTTTGAAGTTTTCGCCAAACGCTACCCCAAAGCATCAAAACTCAGGCCGAACCGCGCCAGATATTTGCGCAGCCGGTCGGCGTCATTGCTGCTCGACTTGTCGAGCCGCGACACGGCAAACAGTTTTCGGCCTGCGGCGCTGAGCGAACCGGCCTCGCGGCATGCGGCAATGACGGTGGCCAATTGCGCCCGGTCAAACAGGTCAATGGCTGCCGCCCGCTCGGCCCCAAGCAGCTTTTCCAGCGCCGCGTCGTTTTGGTCCTCAGGCGAGCCCGCCGACCACAGCAATTGCAGCCGGGCGATTTCCTCGCGCACGGTTTCCTCATTGATGCGGCCCTGCGGCGCCAGCGTCGCCATGCGCATGATCGAGGCCGACAGGTCGCGGAAATTGGCGCGCCAGGCCGATTCCGGCGCGGTGGCAAACTTCACATAGAGGTCGCGCCCCTCCTTGTTGAAGGTGACGTTCTGGCCCTCGCGTTCGCCAAACCGGCGAAGCTCGAAATCGAGGTTCGGCTCGATGTCCTCCTTGCGGTCTTTCAGCGCCGGCAGGTTGAACACCCACAGATTGAGCCGGGCAAAGAGGTCTTCGCGAAAGCGCCCCTCGCGCACGGCGACGGCCAGATCACGATTGGTGCCGGCCAGCAGCTGGAAATCAGACGCCGTGTCGCGATCTGCCCCCACCGGCAGGAAGCGCTTTTCTTCGATGGCGCGCAGGCACATCGCCTGCTCGTCAGGGCCAAGCTCGCCGATCTCGTCAAGAAACAGCACGCCCTTGTCGGCGGATTTCATCAGGCCCGCCCGCTCGCCTTGAGCGCCCGTGAACGCGCCCTTCACATGGCCAAACAGGGTGGACATCGCCTGGTCGCCGCGCAGCGTGGCGCAATTGACCTCGATGAACTCGCCCGACACCTGCCGCTGCGCTTTCTTGAGTTCAAAAATGCGCTTGGCCAGTTGCGACTTGCCTGCGCCCGTCGGCCCGGTCAGCAGCACCGGCGCACGCGAGCGGATCGCCACCTTCTCGATCTGGTCGATCATCTGGTTAAAGGCCGGGTTCAGCGTGGCGATGCCGGATTTCAGGAACGAGGTCGCCTCGTCGCGCTCGGCGGCAAATCGGGTGGCAATCGCGTCATAGCGCGACAGGTCGAGGTCGATGATCGAATGGCTGCCACGCGTGTCGAACGGCCCCTCGACATCACCGCGCGGCCGGCGCGGCGGCGACAATTGCAACAGCCGGGCCGGGATGAAATGCGCCTCGGTCAACAGGAACCAGCAGATCTGCGCCACATGCGTGCCAGTGGTGATGTTGACCAGATAGTCTTCACGGTCGGTGTCGAACGGATAGGTGCGGGCGAAATCGCGCAGGTTTGTGTAGACCTCGCTGAAATCCCAGGCGTCGCGCATGCTGATGACATGCTGCCTGACCTCTGTGCCGGGCGAAACCTGGCCGATGTCGCCGATGATCTGCCGGGCGAGCCCCTTGGAATGCTCGTCATGGATCAGTTCCAGCCGGTCGATGAACAGGTCCTTCTGCTGGCACAGGGCTACGGTCGGCCGCCAACGCTTCCAGCGGTCGTCGCGCCCGCCAATGTCGAGCGTGGTGCCAAGGATGCTGATCGCCACTCGGCGCTTCATTCTTATACCTCAGGATAAGATCATATCCTGTCGTATCGTTTCATCTTCAGGTTGCGCGGTCAACAGAATCTGCCGTCGTCGGCCATTCGATTTTTCTTTCCTATAAATATCAACGGCTTACCAAAAAGATGCACTTTCTTTCCAGCTCTCGTTCGCAAACTGGCACGGGTCTTGAAATGTGTTTGGTGTGAAAAACGAAGGATGAGAAAAATGGCAAACAAATCCGTGTTTGCGGCGATCAAGGGAAAGCTGCTTCCGCGCACCGACGCGGTGAACCATGAAGGAGCGCCAGCCTACCAGCTGACGCCTCATCAGGCACTCGCGCAGCTGGCTGCGACGGGAACGTTCAACGCCACCTATTATGCGGATGCGCGGGAGCAGCTGAATGAAGTTCTCAAGCTTGCCTGGCAGGTCGAGCCGGATTTTCTGGCCAAGACCGCAGTGCATGCTTCCGAGCAGGGCTACATGAAGGATATGCCGGTTCTGCTGCTTGCGGCGCTGTCGCAGATGCAGGGCGACCAGTTCGAGCGTGCGTTCAAGCGCATCGTCAAGAACGGCAAGATGCTGCGCAACTTCGTGCAGGTGATGCGGTCGGGCGCTGCGGGACGCAAGTCTCTCGGAACCCGTCCCAAGCGGCTGGTGCTGGAATGGCTCGAAAACGCGTCCGACAAGGACATCATGCGGGCGGCAGTCGGCAACGACCCGTCGCTGGCGGACGTCGTCAAGATGGTTCACCCGAAGCCGGCATCGGTCTCGCGTGAAGCGCTTTACGGCTACCTCATCGGCAAGCCTTACGATGTGAAGGCGCTGCCGGACGCGGTGACGGCGTTTGAAGCATTCAAGCGCGACCAGTCGCTGGCCGTGCCGGACGTGCCGTTCCAGATGCTGACCTCGCTGCCCCTGACGAAGGAGCACTGGGTTGAGATCGCGGAAACGGCCGGCTGGCAGATGCTGCGGCAGAACCTCAACACCTTTGCGCGCCACGGCGTGTTCGAGGTGGAGGGGTTTGCCGAAAAGCTGGCAAAGCGGCTCGCAGATGAAGGCGAGGTGAAGCGCTCACGCGTATTCCCTTACCAGCTGATGGTGGCTTACGCGAATGCGGATGCCGCCGTGCCGCAGGTCGTGCGCGATGCGTTGCAGGACGCGATGGAAATCGCGATTGCCAACGTGCCGCAGTTCGCCGGCAACGTGGTCGTCTGCCCGGACGTATCCGGGTCGATGGGCTCGCCGGCGACTGGCTACCGCAAGGGGTCGACGTCCGCCGTCCGCTGCATCGACGTTGCCGCACTTGTGGCCGCGTCAGTGCTCCGGCGCAATCCGTCGGCGCGGGTCCTGCCGTTCGAGAACAAGGTTGTAGGTGTCAACCTCAACCCTCGCGACACGGTGATGACCAACGCCGCAAAGCTGGCCGCGATCGGGGGCGGCGGAACCAATTGTTCCGCGCCGCTGGCAAAGCTGGTGACGGAAAAGGCGAAGGTCGACCTGGTCGTGTTCGTCTCGGACAACGAATCCTGGGTTGATGCGGCAACGCATCAGGGCCGGGGAACGGCGACGATGACGGAATGGCGCAAGCTGAAGGCGATGAACCCGCAGGCCAAACTGGTCTGCATCGACATCCAGCCATACGGCACGACGCAGGCGAAGGGCGAAGCTGACATCCTGAATGTCGGCGGCTTCTCTGACCGGGTCTTTGACGTGGTCGCAAGCTTCGTGTCGAGCGGCGGCGATCCGGACCATTGGGTCCGCCAGATCGACGCGGTCGACCTCTGACAACGGTCCCGGCGGTGCGCCGCCGGGATCACACCGGAATGCCATGACGAATGCCGATGGAACTACAGGCTATCACCCTCCAGGTCGCGGGTTCGAATCCCGCCGGGTCCACCACACTGCGGGCCCGTAGCTCAGTGGTCAGAGCAGGTGTCTGCCGAAAGGCGGACGATTGTTTCATCACTCTTGTCGTCATGGCTTGAAACGGAGAAGGAAGACAACGCAAACGGCGTGACGAATGAATGTGGAACTACATCGGGTCGCAGGTTCGAATCCTGTCGGTCTCATAGCGGGCCGTAGCTCAGCGGGTAGAGCAGGAATTGTTTCGCAGAAAACTTGTCGTCACACCTAACAACACAGTCGCGGCGAATGAACGTGGAACTACAGGGACCGGAAGGACGCAGGTTCAAATCCTGCCTGGGCGACAGCGCCCGGTGGCGCAGTCTGGCAGCGCGTCCGGTGATGTTTCACAATCCCTTGTCGCCGCGTCTAAAAATAGAAGCCTGGCGAATGCAGGCAAGACTACAGGTAGCGCGCCCGCTTTCGAGCGGGAGGTCGGGTGTTCAATTCACCCCTGCGGGTAACCGCAGTAGCGCAGTAAATCGTCTTGCCGATCCTTGTCGCCAACCGAATTGGACGAATGAATGCAGGACTACAGTGGTCAATGCGGTTCAAATCCGCCGGCAGCGATGCTGCCGTAAGTCTTGCAAACACTTGTCGTCCGATCCGCATGACGGATGCTGTCGGGACTACACGTAGACGCGACCCAGCAATGGGTGGCCGTATGGCCGTGGAGGTTCAAGTCCTTCCTTCGCATCTCGCGAAGTGGCGGAAAAACGTCTCGCAAAACCTTGCCGTCAGGTGGGTTGAATGTGTGAAATGAAGACTGAATGAATGGATGGATGACATGGTGGACGTATTGAGCGGACAGGACCTGATTGATGCCGGCATGGAGCAGGGCAAGTGGTTTCGTGACGCGCTGATGGCTGGCAATGACGTGCTGGCGCAGGGCGGCTCGCATGAAGACGCGATTGCGGCTGCGCGCGGCTTTGCACCGCCACCGGCGATCCCGCTGCATGCGGCGGGCGCAGTGCCCTTTCACGTCAACATTGATGCCGACAACGAGCACGAACAGGCAAACGTCGAAGCGGTCAGCCAGTCCATGCGTCTCTTGATGCGCACGCCGGTGATCCGTGCAGGTTCGATCATGCCGGACGCGTGTCCTGCCGGACCTCCGGGAACAATCCCGGTCGGCGGCGTGGCAGTGTCCGAGGCGATCCATCCTGGCATGCATTCGGCTGACATCTGCTGTTCGATGTCGATCTCGACCTTTCCCGGCATGTCGCCGGCGGCTGTGCTCGACGCAGTTCATGCAGTGACGCATTTCGGACCGGGCGGGCGGCCACGTGGCCAGCAGCACCGTCCGCCGAAGGACGTTGCCGAGCGCATCGACGCCAACCCGTACCTGCGCGACAACATGAGCGCGGCGATCGAGCACTTTGGCACGCAGGGCGACGGCAACCACTTTGCCTTTGTCGGCACGCTGAAGTCGACTGGCGAGGCAGCGCTTGTGACCCATCACGGATCGCGGGCGCCAGGCGCCAGGCTCTACAACCGTGGCATGAAGATTGCCGAGGGGTTCCGCGCGCAGCTGTCGCCGGAGACGCTGAAGCAGAACGCCTGGATCCCGGCCGACACCCGTGAGGGTGACGACTATTGGGAGGCGTTGCAGACGATCCGCGCCTGGACGAAGGCGAACCATGAACTGATCCATGACCTGGCGGCAGAGCGTCTGTCGGCCAAGGTCGGCGACCGGTTCTGGAACGAGCACAACTTCGTCTTCCGGCGTTCGGACGGCCTGTTCTATCACGGCAAGGGCGCGACCCCTGCCTTTGATAACTGGGCCGATGACGCGACCGACCTGACGCTGATTCCGCTCAACATGGCGGAGCCGGTGTTGATCGCCCGCGGCAAGAACGCAGCGCACGGGCTGGGTTTCTCGCCGCATGGCGCGGGGCGCAACTTTTCGCGCACCCAGCACAAGCGCATGCAGGGTGGGCGGCCGATTGAAGACATATTCGCCGAGGAGACCAAGGGCATTGACGCCCGGTTCTTCTCGGGCGTGACGGATATTTCGGAACTGCCGAGCGCCTACAAGGACGCCACTGCTGTTCGCCGCCAGATCGAGCACTACAGTCTGGCCGAAATCGTCGACGAGGTGCTGCCTTACGGTTGCATCATGGCCGGCGACTGGGAGGCGAATGCGCCGTGGCGCAAGAAGCGGGACGCCCGGCGCAACCAGGCTGAATAGAAACGAACTGCGGGAGCTTAGCCAAGCTTCCGCAGCTCGGTTTTCAGCACCTTGCCATAGGCGTTCTTGGGCAGGTCATCGAGCCAGACATAGGCCTTTGGCCGCTTGAAACGGGCAATCGAGTTGAGGCAGTGCCGGTCAAGCGCCGCCTCGTCCACGTCTGCGCCGGCCTCGCGTACGACAAAGGCTACTACCACCTCGCCCCATTCCGGGTCAGGGCGGCCGATTACCGACACCTGCGCTACCGCCGGATGCGTCAGCAACGCCTCCTCGACCTCGCGCGGATAAATATTGGTGCCGCCTGAGATGATCACGTCCTTCGAGCGGTCATGCAGCGTCAGGAACCCAAGATCGTCCAGCGCGCCGACATCGCCGGTGTGCAGCCAGCCGTCGCGGATCGTCGCCTCGGTAGCGTTGGGATCACGCCAATAGCCTTTCATCACCGACGGGCCGCGCACCGCGACCTCGCCGATCTCGCCATTCGGCAGCGGCTTGTCGTCTGATCCCAGCACCGCGACCTCGCACCCGGCCTGCGCAACGCCGACCGACGCCAGCCGCTTTGAATGGACCTCATCGACTGGCCCGGCTTCCAGCGCCTCGATATGAGCGGCGCGCGTCAGCGCCGTGATCGTCATCGGCGACTCGCCCTGGCCGTAGATCTGCACAAAGCGCGGCCCGAACTGATCCATCGCGTCGCGGATATCGGCGAGATACATCGGTCCGCCGCCATAGACGATCGTGGCGATGCCCTCGCCCTTGTAGCCGCTGGCCTGTGCTGTCGCGATCAGTCGGCGAACCATGGTTGGCGCTGCAAAAAAGCTCAGCCGGTCGAGTTTTGCCGCCAGTTCAAAAATCTCCGCTGCATCAAAACCGCCCGACGCCGGCACCACATGCCGCCCGCCACAAACCATGTAGATGAACTGATAGAGCCCCGCCCCATGCGACATCGGCGCGGCATAGACCTTTGCGTCAGCGCCGGTCGCTGCATCGACATCAGCAAAATAGCTCATCACCATCGCCTGGATATTGGCCGGCGTCATCATCACGCCCTTCGGCCTGCCTGTGGTGCCCGACGTGTAGAACAGCCAGACGAGGTCATCGCGGCCGGTTGGATGAAGCGGTGGCACAGGTTGATCACTCAGCATGGCGTCAAACGCGGCCGAATCCATGTCGACAACGCGCGTGGCGGGCGCCAGCGCCGCCAGATCGCCCGCATGACCGGCGTCGGTGAAACAGAGTTTTGCCCCGGAATGATCGAGAATGTAGGCGGCTTCCTTCTCATGTAGCTTGGCGTTGACCGGCACCACCGCCGCACCCATCCACCACACAGCCTGCATGGCCACCAGATAGTCCGTCCGGTTGGCAAGAAACAGCGCCACACGGTCGCCGGGCGCAATTCCCGCCTCGATCAGGCCGGCAGCAAGCGAGCCGACACGTCTGCAAAGTCCATCATAGTCCAGCACCTGCTCCGCGCCGCGAAAAAGCGCCGGCCTGTCCGGCCATTGCCGCGCGGCCCGCTTCAGCCAGACTGCTGGATTCATGATTTCGCTCCCTCAACGCTTCTGCGATTTGTCGCCAATGTTTCCGAGTCGCGCAGCGTTTGTCGAGTTTTCCTCAACCAATAGACCGTTTTCGGCCCCGGCGGTTGGCCCGGCGCAGCAATGGGGTCTATGTTTCCCGCCAATCAATGCGCCACCGGGAAGGGCCCAGCAAGCATGAACGAGACTGATCTGGTCAAAGCCTTTGGCGCATTTTTTGCAATCATGAATCCCTTCGTGACCCTGCCGATCTTCCTGTCGCTGACCAACGGGTTTTCGGTCGCCGACCAGCGCCAATTGGCCGTAAAGGTGACGATCTATTCAGCGGTCATGTGCGCGATCATCCTGCTTGGCGGCCAGCAGATCATCGCCTTCTTCGGTATCACCATTGACCAGTTCCGGGTCGCAGGTGGCGCAGTGCTGGCGAGCATTGCCTGGTCGATGCTGAACGGCGCGCCCGTCGCATCGCATCAGGGCAGCGCCTCCGAACAGGCGAAGGCACAGCCCGCCGAATTGGCCGGAATGGCGTTTTATCCGGTGACTTTTCCGATGATCGTCGGCCCGGGAACGATCGCCACGCTCATCATTTATGCCGGACACGCCAAGGATATGACTGGTCTGCTCGGCATTGGCGCGGTCGTGGGCGCAATTCTTGTGCTGCTGTTTCTGGTGCTGTTCTTTGCGTCCGCTTTCGGCAAGGTCCTGAGCGAAACCGCGCGCGTCATCACCACCCGGCTCATGGGCATGATCCTGCTGGCGATTGCGGTCGAAATGGTCGTTGCCGGCCTGACGGCGCTACTGCCGGGGCTAGCCGCCCACTAGACCTTCGCTCAAATCCCCTCCGGCAGAACGATTCCATTTGGACCTGAAAGGGTCTAGGTCGTAGTGACGAATTAACGTTTGTCTGCGCCGCAGCGAAAATCCGTCAGTCCCAGGAGCGAGGAGGACGGACATGCAGCGCATATTCGACGACGAGCGACGCCGGAATGATGGATTTGCGCGCGGCCCCTTCGGGGTTGGACCAAAATCGTCCGTGAATGCGTTGAAAATGCTCGACGGTGGTCAACACCGCCTTGCGCTTTTCTCCTGTTCACGACCAATTTTGGTCGCCAACGCAGCCAAGCGTTAATTTGTCACTACGACCTAGCTGCGCTCTCCATTCCACGGCCGTCCGTTAGCAAGTTCCGCAGCCAGATGATCGATCAGCGCCCTGAGCTTGGCCGGCATGGGGCTGATCGGTGGCCACACCGCCATCACCGGCAGGGCGCGGGTCTCGACATCTGCCAGCACCTGCACCAGCCGCCCCTCGTCCAGCGCCTGCGCCACGATGAAGCGCGGCAGGATCGCCAGCCCCAGCCCACCTATCGCCATGTCGCGCATCGCCTCGCCATTGTTCATGACAATGCGCCCGCGCACATGCGGCGACACTGGCTTGTTGCCTTGAGTGAAATGCCACAACTGGCTGTCAGCCATATGGGCGTAGCCAATGGTCTGGTGCGCCGCCAGATCAGCCGGCGTCTTTGGCGCGCCGCGCCTGGCGACATAGTCCGGGCTGGCGACAACCACCTGCCGGTCATCGCACAGTTTGCGCGACATCAGCGCGCCGTCCTTGGCGTCACCGATCCGGATGCCGAGATCAAACCCGTCACGCACCAGATCGCGCGCCCGGTCATCATAGTCGATGCGAAAACTCAGACCTGGATGCGCAGCGGCAAAACGCGCCAGGATTGGCCCCAGATACATGGTGCCAAAACTCATCGGCGCGGCAATCGCCAGCTGCCCGGCCAGCGGCGACGTTCCATCCATGCCCCATGCGGCGCTTTCAGCCGCCTGCACCAGTTCGCGCAAGGCCGGCCGCAGCCGCTCGGCCAGCCGTTCAGCATTTTCGGTGGCGGTGATCCGCCCTGCGTTGCGGCGAAACAGCGGCGCGCCGACATTGGCCTCAAAATCCGAGACCCGCTTGGAGATCACCGACTTTGACAGGTTGAGCCGCGCCGCAGCCGCCGTCACCGAGCCCAGTTCCATCACACTCAGGAAGGTTTCGATCTCATCGAAATTGTAGCGCATGGCGCGATCACGAAGCTCTCTATGTGTTCGCAAATTTCGAACACTGCATTATCTTTCCCATCTCTGGCGGGAAACGGCAAGCGGCACGACATTAGCGGCACGGAATTGAGAAGGAGAGAACCATGAACCTCACCGGCATCCATCATCTGACGGCGATCACCGCTGACGCGCCAGCCAACAACCGCTTCTACACCGGCACGCTGGGTTTGCGCCGGGTGAAGAAGACCGTCAACCAGGACGACACCTCTGCCTACCACCTGTTCTTTGCGGACGGCGCGGGCTCGGCTGGCACCGACCTGACCTTCTTTGACTGGCCCGTTGGCCCCGAGCGCCGCGGCGTCCACTCGATCAGCCGCACCGGCTTGCGCGTCAATGAGAAGAGCCTTGACTGGTGGGCAGGTCACCTGCGCGACAACAAGGTCAAGGTTGGCGATATCGGCTCGACCGATGGCCGCGCCTCGCTTGATTTCGAGGACCCCGAGGGCCAGCGTTTTCGCCTGACGGCCGATCAACCGGGCGACGCCCATCCGTGGGAGCGCAGCCCGGTGCCTGCCGAACACCAGATCCGTGGCCTTGGCCCCATCACCATTTCGGTGGGCGATCTGGCCCGCACCGAAACCGTGCTGACCAATGTCATGAACATGACCAAGGTGCGCGACTATGCCTCGCCGGACGGCGCGGGCCAGGTGCATGTGTTCCAGATGGCCGATGGCGGCCCCTCGGCTGAACTGCATGTCGCCGTGCAGCCCGGCCTGCCGTTGGCCCGTCAGGGCGCAGGCGGCGTGCACCACGTTGCGTTCCGCACACCTGACGTCAAGACGATCCACCAGTGGGCCGAGCGGCTGAACGAGTTCCGCATCCCGAGCTCCGGCGAGGTCGAGCGCTTCTATTTCCGCTCGCTCTATTTCCGCGAACCGGGCGGCAACCTGTTCGAGATCGCAACCGACGGACCTGGCTTCGCAGTCGACGAACCGTTCGAGACCATGGGCGAAGGCCTGTCGCTGCCGCCCTTCCTCGAGGCGCGCCGCGCCCAGATCGAGGCCGGCCTGAAGCCGCTGGTCTAGGACGCGGCGACTGACTCACTGGTAATCATCGGGTCCGGCCTGCTATCGAGAGCCGGACCCGCATCGCAGACTGACCCGCATGGACCGCATCGCATACAAGATCGACATTGCCGTGATCGGCGGCGGACAGGCCGGCCTGTCGTCGGCCTATCATTTGCAGAAGATCGGCATCGCGCCCGGCAAAGGCTTTGTCGTGTTCGACAAGTCGCCGCATGCCGGAGGGGCGTGGCAGTTCCGCTGGCCAACACTCACCATGCGCACCATCAACAAGCTGCACGACCTGCCCGGCATGGGTTTTGCCGAGGTGCTGGACCCCGGCCAGACCGAAGTGCGCGCCGCAGAAGCCGTGCCGGCCTATTTCAAGGCCTATGAAGAACGGTTCAAACTGCCAGTCTACCGGCCGGTGACGGTGAAGGTTGTCTGCCCGCGTGGCGACCGTATCCGCATCGAGACCGACCGCGAGACCTTTGCGGCACGCGGCATCATCAACGCCACCGGCACCTGGGATGCGCCGCAGATCCCCTATTATCCGGGGCGCGAACTGTTTGCCGGACTGCAACTGCACACACACGACTACCATTCAGCCGATATGTTTGCAGGCAAGCGTGTGGTCATTGTCGGCGCGGGCATTTCGGCATTGCAGATGCTGGACGAAATTTCCCGCGTCGCCGACACGATCTGGGTCACACGCCGCGAGCCGGAGTTCAAATCCGGCGACTTCACCCAGGAGGATGGCCGCATGGCCGTCGCCCGGGTCGAGGAACGCGTGCGCCAGGGTCTCATTCCAGGCTCGGTCGTCTCCGTCACCGGCATTCCGGTCACGCCAGCCATCGAGGCCATGCGCGAACGCGGCGTGTTGAACCGCCAGCCGATGTTTTCGGAAATCACAGAGACCGGAGTCCGCTGGGCCGATGGCCGCGAGGAAGCGGTGGACGTCATCATCTGGGCCACCGGCTTTCGCAGTGCGCTCGATCATCTGGCACCGCTCAACCTGCGCGAGGACAATGGCGGCATCGTCATGACCGGCCGGCTGGCCACACAGGCGGCGCGCGATCCGCGCATTCATCTGGTCGGCTACGGACCGTCTGCGTCGACCGTCGGGGCCAATCGCGCAGGTGGGGCGGCGGCACGCGAACTGGTCAACTTTCTCGGCCTCAAACCCGCTGGGGCCGAACAATCGCATTCAGGAGAGACATAATGACCAAAATCCTTGGCCTTTCGGGCAGCCTGCGCAAGGCATCCTACAATGCCGGTCTGCTGCGCGCAGCTGCAGAACTTGCGCCTGCCGGCGTCACCATCGAGATCGGCTCGATCGCCGACGTGCCGCTCTATGACGGCGACCTTGAAGCGACCGAAGGACTGCCCGCATCCGTGCAGCGGCTTCAGGCGCAACTGAAGTCTGCTGACGGCCTGCTGCTGGTGACGCCTGAATACAACAACTCCATTCCCGGCGTGTTCAAGAACGCCATCGACTGGATGTCACGCGGCCCGGGCATGCAGCTTTTTGTCGGCAAGCCGGTAGCGGTGATGGGGTCATCGCCCGGCGGCTTTGGCACTGTTTTGTCGCAAAACGCCTGGCTCACCGTGCTGCGCTTTCTCAAGACCAATCACTGGCTGGAAGGCCGGCTGATCGTGCCCAAGGCGCATGAACTGTTCGGCAAGGACAGCAACCTGACCGACCCCGCCACGCGCAAACTGGTGGCGGAGTTCGTCACAGGATTTGCCGGGAGCATCGGCAAGTAGAAGCTATAACTTCTTGTCCCACTCTTCCTGCTGCTGGCGGCGCGCCATCTCTTCGGCCGCCTTGGGCAACACGGTGCGGTAGGGCGGGTGGTCGCTGGTGATGACGTCGATCATCGCAGCAACCATTTCGGCGGGGTCTGCCTGACGGTTCAGCTCACGCACCGGCCAATGGTCGATTGCGCGCTCGCCCTGCCCCCACCACTGGTCCTGCGCCTCCATGCCGGTATCGTTGAATCCGGTGCGGAACGCGCCTGGATTGACGGTGCAGACCTCGACGCCATAGGGCTCAAGCTCCTCGCGCATCGCCGCGCAAAACCCTTCGACGGCAAATTTCGAGGCTGAATAGGCGCCGTCCCAAGGCACTTTTACCAGCCCCGCCACTGACGAGGTCCAGACGATCCGGCCCTTGCCGGCCTTGATGAATTTCTTTGCCGCGCCCTGCGCCATTTCCAGTGCGGCAAAGACATTGACGTCAAACTGCCGCCGCACGATTTCCGGCGGCAGCTCGACCACCGGCCCGCTTTCCATCACGCCCGCATTGTTGAACAGCACGTCAAACTCGTGCTCCAGCGCATGCTGGCGGTCAATCGCTGACAAGACATCAAGCTTGATGACCTTGAGCTCGACGCCACGCTGCCTTGCCTCGGCGCGGAGCTCGGTCACCTGTGGCCAGATGTGACACGCGGCGATGACCTTGTGGCCGGCCTCAGCCAGCCCCAGCGCAACGCCGCGGCCGAAGCCGGACCCGGCGCCGGTGATTAGAACTGTCTTGGTCATATGGTTCTCACTTCGCAGTCTAGGTCAGCCCAGCGGATTTTCGCCAGGCTTTGTGGTGAACAGGTCGGCCCATTCCGGATGCTTTGCATATTGGGCGCGCACATAGGGGCAGATCGGAATGATCTTGAACCCGTTGGTGCGCGCGTCTTCAAGCATGAAGGCGAGCAGCGCACCCGCAACGCCCCGGCCGCCCATCTCTTCTGGCACTCCGGTGTGGTTAGCGCTGATGACGCCTTCGCGCGGATGAGTGAATGTGATCTCCCCCTCCGCGTCGATGCCGTCAATGCGCGCGACATAGCGGCCGCGCCTCTCGCCGTCCTGTTTGGTGATCGTAATGCCATTCATGCCAAAAGCCTTTCACTCAGCCATAAAAAATTCTGGTCTAGTGGTCCGATTCTGACATTTGCATCCCTTGATGCAGCCCATTCAGGCAGATGCCAGAATCAAAGGGCCACTAGAATTCGCGTTTCAAAATCGTTCGATCAACAGAAACCGGCCCCGCGCCACAGGCGGCGAAGAACAATGCGCCCACGGTCCAGAGCGCAGACAATCCCTCTGCCTTGAACTGAACCAGATGCAGGAACACGGCCCCGCCATCATTCCCCAGATTGGCAAGACCATCCGCAGTAAAGAGCGCCTGATTGCCGGCCAGCGCAGCAATTCCTTCCGGAGAAAGAATGGCTGCTCCATAGGGATGCGTCACATGGAACCAGTAAGTGATCGCGAGCATCGCGGCATTGGCCAGTGCAGCCGGACGGGTAATGAAACCGATCAGGATCATGATGCCGCCAGCAAACTGCATCACCGCCAGCAGCGCAGACCAGAACCAGCCCGGGTACATGCCAAGACTTTCGGTGAAACCAGCCATCGCGAATGGTTGCTGGATTTTCGGCCAGCCTTCCATAATCAGCAGGCCACCCACCAGAACGCGGAGCCCGATAAATGCCAGAGGCTTTGCCACGCGATCATAGAACGGTCCCATAAAGGGCAGGATCAGCCTGACGTTCGTTTCAGCTTCTGACATGTTGCATCTCCCTGTGATGTTCCCCGCTATTCCCCCGGGAAAAAAGATACTCGCGATTGCGTAGAAGGCATATCAATTTATGTGGAGTGCATTTGCATACTATTGCAAGAAAAACGCAGACGAACGCCGCGTTCCGCGGGATCGAACAACCGAATGCTTGGAATTCGGCCAAGCAGAACTACTTCCGCAAGAAACCCGGCGGAGACAGCGAACGAAGCTGCGATAGATGCGGCCACGCCAGGTTTGAGCCCGGAAGCAGGAGAGTGATCGATGGACGCAAAACTGAAGCTCGGCGAACGCGCCGGCATGCCTGACGAACTCCTGTTTCTCACCAGAAAACACCCGCGCGAAAGCTGGCGGCCCAACCCCGGCCTGGCCGGGACCGGCGAGTTCTGGCTGGCCAACCACGACTTCTTTCGCCAGATCACCGCCCGCATAGCGTCGGAACTGCAGCAGATTCAGGAAAAGGGCGAAACCACCTATCAGACCACCCCGATGCTCAATCAGTATCTCGGACGTCTGCTGTCCGGACTGGACGGACATCACAATGTCGAGGACCATCACTATTTCCCGGCCTTCCAGCGCGCCGAACCGCGGCTGGTTCGGGCGTTCGAAATCCTCGACGCCGACCACGACATGATTCACCACGCGATCGACGAGATGACAGCGACAGCGCAGGACAGCCTGCGCAAGATCGGTCATGCCGAAGGCGTGATGATCTCCGAACAGCGTTTTGCTGTCGACGCCCTTGCCGAAGCGATGCAGCGGTTCCGGCCTGTCATGTTGCAGCATCTCGCCGACGAGGAAGACATCGTCATTCCACTGATCCTGGAAAAGGCGCGGTCAGACCCCGAATTTGGTTGAGTTTGCTCAGATTGCGCGCAACCAATCGCGGGCAATCACCTCGTCCTTGTCGACCAGCGCATGCCCGGCCTCGATCAGATGCGCGTCCACCTCAGCGCCAGCGGCTTCAAGCGCCGCCTGCAATGCCGATGCCTTGCCGCCAAACGGATCGTCGACGCCATTGACCATCAGCACCCGCGCCGGGTCGAGCCTGGGTTGCGGCGCGTCTTCCAGAACCTCGCTTGCCCGGAACAGCATGGCCCGGCCAATGACCGCCGGATAGAGCCGCATCACGGCAGCCAAAAAATTCGCGCCGTTGGAATAACCGGCAAAGGACATCCGCTCGCGATCAAGCCCGTAGCCCGCAATCGCGCCGTCGACAAACGCCTCAAACGCTTCGGCCTCCGCCGCAATATCCTGCTGGTCAAAACTCACCGCCCCCTTGTGGCGGAACCAGCGGAGCGACCCTTCTTCGGCCGCCCTGCCACGCACGCCGAGCAGCGTTGCGCGCGGATTGATCTGGTGGCCAAGCGGCATCAGATCCGCCTCGCTGCCACCCGTTCCGTGCAGCAGCACCAACACCGAACCATCGGGATCATCAGGGGCATAGAACCGGTGGATGAACGGCAGATCGCGCGCCGGCATCCTGTCCTCGCCCGGCATTGCAAATTGTGGCAGCGACACTTTGATCGCCGCCGCCCGTTTCATTTCGCGCGGCGGGATCATCAGCGTCTCGCCAAGACGCTCCAGCGGTTCATCCACGGTGAAACCCGGCCCGTCTGTTGCATATTCAAACAGCGTCCCCGTCGGTTCACGCACATAGAGCGACAGGAAATATTTGCGGTCGTGCACATTGGTCACGCCGTCATGATCGCGCAGGTCGAGCCGCATCTGCCGGACAGCTTCGGCGTCCACCGCACGGAACGCGACATGATCGAATACGCCCGGCCCCTGCACGCCTGGCACGAAACCTGCCGAGTGACGAATGTCGAGTGCGTCTGTATCTGACACCATGCGGATGAACGGCCCGTCGCGGCTGTCCTCCCGGTAGCCAAACCGTTTGGCAAAATCCGCTGCCTTGCCGGCGTCGTCGCTCAGGATCGTCACCGACCGCACGCGCGTTGGCGCGATCGGATCCGGCAGCGGCGCAACCGCCGGCATGTCGACACCAACCAGCTTGACGATGATCCCGTCCGGGTCTTTCAGGCGCAGCACCGTCTCGCCAAATTCTTTCGCCGGACCGGTGAACGGCACGCCCGCCGACAGCGCCCGCTGCAGCCATTCGCCAATACTGTCAGCTGGAACGGCAAAGGCGATCTCGCTTACCTGTTCCAGTCCGACCCTGCCCCGCCCGCCGGCCTCCCACACCAGAAATGTCACCAGCGAACCGGGGCTTCCGGCAGCATCGCCGTAGAACAGGTGCAACTGCTCGGCGTCCTCGTAGCCGCCAGTCTGCTTGACCAGTCGAAGCCCGAGGAAACCGGCGTAGAAATCCACATTGGCCTGCACGTTCTGAGTGATGGCCGTGACGTGGTGAATGCCTGTTGTCACGCGAATTCGTCTCCTGAATGCGATCCGGGGTCAGTGCCGGGGTCAGTGATGGTGATCGTGCCCTTCATGATCGTCATGCCCCCGATGTCCACTGTTTCCGTGCCCGGTATGATGCTTGTGCACAACCGCGTGGCCGCGTCCACGCGCGATCAGCCAGCGATTGACCGGGTAGGCGGCGACACCCGCAATCGCCAGCGCAACCGCAAGGCTGCCCCAGAACAGCGGCGACGCCAGTCCTGCAGTCATCGCGCCCGGTATGGCCAGCATGATCAGATTGTCGACAATCTCCATCACCGTGATCGAGGCCGTGTCGGCGGCAAAGGCCAGCTTCATCGCCGGGCGCAGGCCCATACCGGAAGCCAGAAGCGGCCGCATGGTCAAGAGATAGCCGAAGAAGAACGCCAGCACGACCGCAAGCACGATCGTCGCCAAGTTCGACCACCCTAACGCCTGCCCGATCACCATGCCGGCAACCTCGCCGATTCCGCAGCCGGTCAGGCAGTGGATCGTCGCCGAGAGTGCCAGGCTGTTCAGCGCCTTTGCATCCTGCGTCTGGTGTTCCGCCATCTGTCACTCCCAAAATACCTTGCAAGCTTAGCAATGGAGTGTTTTGCGCTAATGTCCAGCAGATGACGCCGAAATCAGCGGCACATGCGCCAGAGACAGGGCCAATAACTTGACCGTCAGGCGCACTTTCCGTCATCGTCAATTTTGAAGGCCGCGAAGCCGGTCAAGGGAGTGCGTTTTGGCGGAGAGATTTGACGCGATCGTCATCGGCGGCGGGCTGGCTGGGCTTGTTGCCGCTGCGGAACTTGGCGACGCCGGCAAGAAGACGCTGATCCTCGAACAGGAGGGCGGAGACTTTCTAGGCGGCCAGGCGTTCTGGTCGCTCGGTGGCCTGTTCATGGTCGACACGCCGGAGCAGCGGCGGCTGCGCATACGTGACAGCCATGAACTTGCCCTGCAGGATTGGATGGGTTCGGCGCAGTTCGACCGGCCGCAGGATTTGTGGCCGCGCCGGGTCGCCGAAGCTTTTATCGATTTTGCTGCCGGCGAAATGCGGCCCTGGCTGCACGCCATGGGCATGCGCTGGTGGCCTGTCGTCGGCTGGGCCGAACGCGGCGGCGCGCTGGCCAATGGCCACGGCAATTCGGTACCCCGCTTTCACCTCACCTGGGGCACGGGTCCAGGCGTTGTCGAACCATTCGAACGCCGTGTGCGCGAGCACGTCTCCAAAGGCCTGACCACGCTCAAATTCCGCCACCGCGCTTCAAAACTTGTCAAAACCAATGGCGCGGTCACCGGCGTTGCTGGCGAGATCCTAGGCCCCACCAGCGTTGCGCGTGGCCAGCAATCGAACCGCGACATTGTTGGCGATTTCGAATTTTCTGCTGACAACGTGCTGGTGACGTCCGGCGGCATCGGCGGCAATCACGAGCTGGTCCGCAAGGTCTGGCCGGTCGACCGTCTTGGCCCCGCGCCAAAGACCATGGTTGCCGGCGTGCCGCACCATGTCGACGGCCGCATGATCGAGGTCAGCCGCAAGGCCGGCGCCGATGTCATCAACACCGACCGCATGTGGCACTATGTCGAAGGCATCAGGAACTGGGATCCGATCTGGCCGAACCACGGCATCCGCGTTCTGTCTGCCCCCTCGCCAATGTGGTTTGATGCGAAGGGCCAACGCCTCGAAGCCCCGTTTTTCCCGTCCTATGATTCGCTCGGCACACTGCGGCGTATTCTTACGGCCGGCCACGACTATTCCTGGTTCGTGCTCACCTCAAAGATAGCGGCCAAGGAATTTGTCCTGTCGGGTTCCGAGCAGAACCTCGACTTCACCGGCAAGGACTGGCGCACTGTGTTGAAGAACCGCAGCGGCGGCAAGGCCCCGCCATCGGTGCAGGCCTTCCTGGACAAGGGCGAAGATTTTATCGTCCGCGACAATCTCGGCGATCTGGTTCAGGCGATGAACGCGCTTTCTGGCGACGGTCTGCTCGACCATGACGCGATCCGCACCCAGATCGAGGCGCGCGACCGCGAGGTCGCCCACCGCTTTTCCAAGGACGCGCAGGTGCAAGGCATCCATAACGCCAGGCGCTATCTTGGCGACAAGATATTTCGCGTCACCAAACCGCACAGGATCCTTGACCCGGCCAACGGGCCGCTCGTCGCCATCCGCCTGCACATCCTGACACGCAAGACGCTGGGCGGCCTGCACACCAATATAGACGGACAGGTGCTGGGCACAGACGGCGAGCCGATCACCGGGCTCTATGCTGCCGGCGAGGTCGCAGGCGGTGGCGGTGGCGGCTATCACGGCTACAACGCGCTCGAGGGCACCTTCCTCGGCAGCTGCCTGTTCTCGGGTCGAAATGCCGGCCGTCACGCGGCGCTGGGCTAAATGAACATATGCAGGAGGACAGCATGCTAAGTGGCTTCAGGATCATCCAGATCGAGGGCATTGGTCCGGGTCCCTTCGCAGCCATGATGCTGGCCGACCTCGGTGCGGATGTGATCGTCATACACCGCAAGGAAAATGACGGTGCATCGCCGGGCGCTCCGGGCCGCTCAATCCTCGACCGGGGCAAGCGGTCGATCGAGCTCGACCTGAAAGACACGGACGACATCGCCCTGCTCAAACGCATGATCGCAAAATCTGACGGTCTGATTGAGGGCTTTCGCCCCGGCGTCATGGAGCGGCTCGGGCTCGGGCCAGAAGTCTGCCACGACATCAATCCAAAACTCGTCTATGGCCGCATGACCGGCTGGGGACAGGACGGGCCACTCGCCCGCGTAGCTGGTCATGACATGAACTATATCGGCCTGTCAGGTGCGCTCTGGTATTCGTCGCTGCCGGGCGATCCGCCCATGGCTCCGGCGACGCTGGTCGGCGACATTGGCGGCGGCGCGCTCTATCTGGTGGTCGGCATGCTGGCGGGTCTCATCTCGGCTCGCACTACCGGCAAGGGCACTGTGGTGGACGCGGCGATTGTCGACGGTTCGGCGCATATGATGAACCTGCTGATGAGCCTCAACGCCGTTGGCGGCCTCAGCCCCGAACGCGGCAAGAGCCTGCTCGACGGCCCGCACTGGTCGCGCACCTATCGCACGTCCGACGGTGGCTTCATCAGCGTGCAGGCGCTGGAGCCAAAGTTCTACGCGCTGTTTGTCGACGGCATCGGCGTCGCGGACGACCCCCGCTACAAGCGTCAGCACGACAAGAAACTGTGGCCGGAACTGTGCGAACGCACAGCGGAGATTTTTGCCGGCAAGACGCTATCCGAATGGACAAAAATCTTTGACGGAACCGACGCCTGCGTTGGGCCTGTGCTCACACCACAGGGTTCGTCAGAGTATCCGCACATGGCTGCGCGCGGCACATGGCAGTCCATTGACGGCCTGCTGCAGGCAGCGCCTGCGCCACGCTTTGGCTCAGCCGCTCCGAAAACGCCGGGGCCAATTCCCCAGCGCGGCCAGCATTCAGCAGACATCCGCGCCGAATTTGGCGAATAGAGCGGCTCAAATATGCAGCGCGTGGCCGAGCGCCTTCAGCGCCGATTCCACAAAGCCCTCGCTTTGGGTCGGGTGCGCGTGGATCGTTCCGGCAATGTCCTCCAGACGCGCGCCCATTTCAATCGCAAGTGAAAACGCCGCCGACAGTTCCGAGACGCCCGCGCCAACAGCCTGAATGCCGAGCACGACATGATTGTCGGCGCGGGCAATGATGCGCACAAACCCGTCTTCGGATTGCAGCGTCATCGCCCTTCCGTTGGCAGCAAACGGGAACTGGCCGATCTTGACTTCACGGCCAGCCTTCTTTGCCTCCTCAGGCGATAGCCCGACCGAGACGATTTCCGGATCGGTGAAACACACCGCCGGGATTGACTGCTTGTCCCAGCTGCGCTTCTGGCCGGCAACGATCTCGGCCACCATTTCACCCTGCGCCATGGCGCGGTGCGCCAGCATCGGCTCACCGGTGACATCGCCAATCGCATAAATGCCGCGCATCGAGGTGCGGCACTGGTCGTCGATCTTGATGAAGCGCCCGTCGAGGTCGATGTCGATCTCCTCGCGGCCCCAGCCGTCCATCAGCGGCTTGCGGCCCACAGTCACCAGCACCTTGTCGGCCTTGACCGTCTTTTCCGCGCCATCGGCGGTCTCGATGGTGAGCCCGCCTTTCTTGGCCAGGCCCTTGGCCTTGGCGCCGGTGAGTACCTCGATGCCAAGCTGGCCGAGACGCTTCACCACTGGCCTTGTCAAATCCGCGTCATAGAGCGGCAGCACCTTGTCGGCAGCTTCCACGACCGTCACCTTCGCGCCCAGCTTGGCGAATGCCATGCCCAGTTCCAGCCCGATATAGCCGCCGCCGACAACGGCAAGTTCGTCCGGGACCTGTTTCAGCGACAGCGCCTCGGTCGACGAAATCACCGCGCCGCCAAACGGCAGGAACGGCAGCTCCACCGGCACGGAGCCAGTCGCGATGACGATCTGCTCGGCGCGGATCATCTGCTCGCCGGTTTCGGTGTCGACCACAACGGTCTTGCCGTCACGAAACCGCGCCCGGCCCTGGATCGACTTGACGCCAGCCTTCTTGAGCAGCCCCGCAACGCCGGTTGTCAACCGCCCGACGATCCGGTCCTTCCAGGCAATCGTTTTCTTCATGTCGATGGAGGGATCGGCCAGCGAAATGCCAAGCGGATCATTGCCGCCGGCAAACTCCTTCACCTTCAGGAATTCGTCCGCCGCATGGATCAGCGCCTTGGAGGGAATGCAGCCGATGGTCAGGCAGGTGCCGCCTGGCTTTGCCTGCTCGACAATCACCGTGTCGACACCGAGTTGTCCGGCGCGAATGGCGCAGACATAACCGCCCGGCCCGGCGCCGATCACCAGCAGCTTGCAGGAGATGTCTTTCATGTCAGCTCTCCACGAAGATCAGCGCGGGCGTCTCAAGCAGCGCTTTCAGCCGCTGCACAAACACCGCTGCATCCCAGCCATCGACCACGCGATGGTCGAAGGAGGACGACAGGTTCATCATCTTGCGCGGCTGAAACTGCGTCCCGTCCCACATCGGCCGGATCGCCATCTTGTTGACGCCGACAATCGCCACCTCCGGGTGATTGATCACCGGCGTCGTCACGATGCCCCCCATAGCGCCAAGCGATGTGATGGTGATGGTCGAGCCCGACAGTTCGTCACGGCTGGCCGAGCCATCGCGTGCCGCATCCGCCAGCCGTGCGGCTTCGGCAGCACAACCAAACAGGTCGAGCGCTTCGGCATGATGCACCACCGGCACGACGAGGCCCGCCGGCGTCTGCGCCGCCATGCCGATATTGACCGCCTGATGGCGATGAATGATGCCAGCTTCGTCATCAAAGATCGCATTGATCTGCGGCTGTTCGGCCACGGCCTTGACGATGGCGCGCATCAGGAACGGCATGATCGTCAGCTTTGGCCGGTCGGCCCGTTTCTCGCCATTCAGTTTGGCGCGCAGTTCCTCAAGAGCGGTCACGTCGACTTCTTCCACATAGGTGATGTGGGGAATGCGCGATTTGGCGATCGACATCTTTTCGGCGATGCGGCGGCGCATGCCGACCACCTTGACGTCCTCGACGCCATCCTTGCGCTGCAACCCTGCGGCCACGCCCTTTTGCGGCCCGCGCGCGGCAAATCCGTCTATATCCTCATGCGTGATGCGGCCTGCGGGGCCGGTGCCCGGCACCTGACGCAGGTCAATGCCCGCTTCCCTGGCCTTCAGGCGGACGGCAGGCGAGGCCAGCGGTTTTTCGCCCTTTTGGCGCGGCGCACCGGATGTGGCGACAGACGCCTTCTGCTGAGCTGGCGCAGACTTGGCCTCGGCCTTGGCCGGTGCTGGCGCAGGTTCCGCTTTTGCCTCGACCTTTTCTGCGGGTGCAGGGGCCGTAGGCGCGTCGGCCTTGACCTCTTTGGCTGCAGCCTCGCCGCCCTCTCCGGCAACCTCAATCCGCACGATCGGCGAACCGACCGCAATGGTTTCGCCGATCTCGCCGCCAATCCACGCGATCTTGCCTTCGACCGGCGAAGGAATTTCCACAGTCGCCTTGTCGGTCATCACGGCCGCCAGGATCGTGTCCTCGCGCACCAGGTCGCCCACCTTGATGTGCCATTCGACAAGTTCGGCCTCGGCGACGCCTTCGCCGACGTCGGGCATCTTGATTGTGTGTTCACTCATAGGAGGGCCTGCGGGCGGTTGTGGATTGAGCGTGGCGCGAGACGGATTTCGGTCCTGAGCAGGCGAACCGACTGAAATGGTGTCGACCACCATGAGGGAGGTTCAACGAACTCGGGGCGGAAATCCGCCGTGCCCCGAAGGGGTATGGCCAAAATCGGACATTTCGGCGTCGCAGAGCTTCGACGGTGGCCGACACCGCCTTCAGCTCCGCTCCTGGAACTGGCCGATTTTTTCTCATACCACGCTCCAATCGATAACCGTCCACAGGCCCTAGCCCTCCATCGCCGCTAGCAGCGCTTCGCCGACACGTTTTGGCCCGGGGAAATAGTCCCATTCCTGCGCATGCGGGTAAGGCGTGTCCCAGCCGGTGACGCGCGCCACCGGCGCTTCCAGATGATAGAAGCAGTTTTCCTGCACCAGCGCCGCCAGCTCAGCGCCAAAACCCGACGTCAGCGTCGCCTCGTGCACCACGACGCAGCGCCCGGTCTTTTTCACCGAGGCGACAATCGTATCCAGATCAAGCGGCAGCAGTGTCCTGAGATCGATGATCTCGGCGTCGACGCCGGTTTCTTCCGCTGCCGCCTGCGCCACGTAGACCATCGTGCCATAGGTCAGCACAGTCACATCTGATCCGGCACGGCGGATTTCAGCCTTGCCGAGCGGCGTGGTGTAGTGCCCCTCCTGCACCTCGCCGAACTCATGTTTCGACCAGGCCGTAACTGGCCGGTCGTGATGGCCGTCGAACGGGCCGTTATAGAGCCGCTTCGGCTCGAGAAAGATCACCGGATCGGGGTCTTCAATCGCCGCGATAAGCAGGCCCTTGGCGTCGCGCGGATTGGACGGCACCACCACTTTCAGGCCCGACACATGGGTAAACAGCGCCTCGGGGCTCTGGCTGTGTGTCTGTCCGCCAAAGATGCCGCCGCCCGTCGGCATACGGATCACGATCGGGCAGGTGAATTGCCCTGCCGAGCGATAGCGCAACCGTGCTGCTTCCGAAACGATCTGGTCGTAAGCCGGGTAAACATAGTCTGCGAACTGCACCTCGACGCAGGGGCGAAGTCCGTAGGCTGCCATGCCGATGGCAGCGCCGACGATGCCCAGTTCCGAGATCGGCGCATCAAAGCAGCGCTGACGCCCGTATTTCTGCTGCAGGCCTGCAGTCGCCCGGAACACACCGCCGAAATAGCCGACGTCCTCGCCGAACACGACCACGTTCTCGTCGCGGCCCATGGACACGTCCATGGCCGAACGAATGGCCTCGATCATTGTCATGCGGGCCATGGTTACACTCCCACCTTCTGGCGCTGACGCCTCAGATGTGGCGGCATTTCCTCATAGACGCCCTCGAACATGTCGCGCACCGACGGCTTTCCGCCCGAATGCAGCGTGCCATGCGCTTCGGCCTCCTTCTGGGCAGCGACAACGCCGTCCATGATCTCGGCTTCCATCTGCTTGTGCCGGTCGTCGGACCAGAGACCCAGCTTGATGAGGTGGTTCTTCAGCCGGATCACCGGATCGCCCAGCGGCCAGGCATCGCTTTCGGTCTTGGGGCGATAGGCAGACGGGTCGTCAGAGGTCGAATGCGCGCCGACGCGATAAGTGACGTATTCGACCAGCGTCGGCCCAAGACCCCGCCGCGCCCGCTCGACCGCCCATTTGGCGACCGCATGCACCGCCAGATAGTCATTGCCGTCGACCCGCAGCGCCGGAATGCCAAAGCCAAGTCCGCGCGCCGCAAACGTGCCCGCGCCGCCCCGCGCAATGCCCTGAAACGTCGAGATCGCCCACTGATTGTTGACGATGTTCAGCACCACCGGCGCGCGGTAGGTCGAGGCAAAAACGAGCGCCGCGTGGAAATCGCTTTCCGCCGTCGAGCCGTCGCCGATCCAGCCCGCCGCAATGCGTGTGTCGTGGCGGATCGCCGAGGCCATCGCCCAGCCGACAGCCTGGATATACTGCGTTCCGAGATTGCCGGAGATCGAGAAGAAGCCATACTCCTTCGACGAATACATGATCGGCAGCTGCCGGCCTTTCAGCGGGTCGGCCTCATTGGAATAGATCTGGTTCATCATGTCGACCATCGGGTAGCCGCCCGCGATCAGCAGACCGGCCTGACGATAGGTCGGGAAATTCATGTCGCCCGGCTCCATCGCCTGGCGGAAGGCGCAGGACACCGCTTCCTCGCCCATGTGCTGCATATAGAACGAGGTCTTGCCCTGCCGCTGCGCCGTCTGCATGCGCGCATCAAAGGCGCGCAGCGTCATCATGTAGCGCAGGCCGTCCTTCAGCTCGTCTTCGCTCAGGGTGCCGGCCCACGGTCCAACGGCTTCGCCGTCGCGGTTCAAGACCCGAATGATCGAAAATGCGAGATCACGGATTTCTTTCGGGTCGACATCGACCGGCGGACGCGGCACAGAGCCGGCCTTGGGGATCACGACCTTGGAAAAATCTGGAGTATCGCCGGGGCGAACCTCCGGCTCGGGCACATGCAGTGAAAGTGGAGCGTAGTCGGACAAGCATTCCTCCCGGCAGCCGTTCGATCCCTCTATTTTGCGGCGGACTGGCGCTTGCAACAAGCTGGCCGCGAAATCTTATTTCGCGTGTTCCGCGCAATAAAATTACGCGAAGTTTCCGCACAAGTCCAAAACACCCGTTCATATATTGACATAAAGATACCTTTATGTGACGACCCGTTCGTCGCAGTAAGGATAAGTCATGTCGCAAAAATCTTCCCTGGATCAGCTGTTCGGCGATCAGGCCCCCGCCCGCGATGGCGCAGAAATCCGCGCCGCGCTCGAAGCAGCCGCCCGCGAACGCATCCTGATCCTCGACGGCGCGATGGGCACGCAGATCCAGGGGCTGGGATTTGACGAAGACCACTTTCGTGGCGACCGCTTTGCCTCCTGCGCCTGTCACCAGCAGGGCAACAACGATCTGCTGATCCTGTCCCAGCCCAAGGCGATCGAGGACATTCACTATCGTTACGCCATGGCCGGCGCCGACATTGTCGAGACCAATACGTTCTCGTCGACCACCATCGCCCAGGCCGATTACGGCATGGAAGACGCGGTCTATGATCTGAACCGCGACGGCGCTCGCCTTGTGCGCCGCGCCCTGACCCGCGCAACGCAGGCTGACGGCAAGCGTCGCTTCGTCGCCGGCGCACTCGGTCCGACAAACCGCACCGCGTCCATTTCGCCCGACGTCAACAATCCGGGCTACCGCGCCGTGTCATTCGATGATCTGCGCATTGCGTACGGCGAACAGCTGCGCGGCCTGATCGACGGCGGCGCCGACATCATTCTGATCGAGACCATCTTCGACACGCTGAACGCCAAGGCGGCGATCTTCGCCTGCGAAGAAATCTTTGAGGAAAAGGGCATCGTGCTGCCGGTGATGATTTCCGGCACCATCACCGATCTGTCCGGCCGCACCCTGTCTGGCCAGACGCCAACCGCCTTCTGGCATTCGGTGCGCCATGCCCGCCCGTTCTCGGTCGGTTTGAACTGCGCGCTGGGCGCTGCCGCGATGCGGCCGCACATCGCCGAACTGTCGGGCGTTTCCGACACATTCACCTGCGCCTACCCGAACGCCGGCCTGCCCAACGCATTCGGCCAGTATGACGAGACGCCTGAGTTCATGGCATCGCAAGTCGAGGCCTTTGCCCGCGAAGGTCTGGTCAATATCGTCGGCGGCTGCTGCGGCTCGACGCCGGAACATATCGCGGCGATTGCCGAAGCGGCGTCGCAGCATGCACCGCGCGCCATCCCCGAGCGCGAACCGCTGATGCGGCTGTCGGGTCTCGAACCCTTCGTGCTCACCGGCGACATCCCCTTCGTCAATGTCGGCGAACGCACCAATGTCACGGGCTCGGCCAAATTCAGAAAGCTGATCACCAATGGCGACTACGCCACCGCGCTTGATGTCGCCCGCGACCAGGTCGAAAACGGCGCGCAGATCATCGACATCAACATGGATGAAGGCCTGATCGATTCCGGCAAGGCGATGGTCGAATATTTGAACCTGATCGCCGCCGAACCCGACATCGCCAAGGTCCCGGTGATGATCGACAGTTCCAAATGGGAGATCATCGAAGCCGGCCTGAAATGCGTGCAGGGCAAGCCGGTCGTCAACTCGATCTCGATGAAGGAAGGCGAGGAAGCCTTCCTGCGCCAGGCAAAGCTGTGCCGCATGTATGGCGCAGCCGTCGTCGTGATGGCGTTTGACGAGCAGGGCCAGGCCGACACGCGCGCCCGCAAATTCGATATCTGCGCCCGCGCCTACAAGCTCCTCACCGAAAAGGCCGGATTTGCGCCCGAAGACATCATCTTCGATCCGAACGTCTTTGCGGTCGCAACCGGCATCGAGGAACACGACAATTACGGCCTCGACTTCATCGAGGCGACCAGCGACATCATCTCCAACCTGCCGCATGTGCATGTGTCGGGCGGCGTCTCGAACCTGTCCTTCTCGTTCCGCGGCAATGAACCGGTGCGCGAGGCGATGCACGCGGTGCTCCTCTACCACGCCATCCAGCGCGGCATGGACATGGGCATCGTCAATGCCGGCCAGCTCGCCGTCTATGAATCGATCGACCCGGAACTGCGCGAAGCCTGCGAAGACGTCGTGCTCAATCGCAAGCCGAAGGCTGGCGGCACGGCGACCGAACGCATGCTGGAGATCGCCGAACGTTATCGTGGCCAGGGCGGCAAGGAAGCCAAGGAAAAGGATCTGGCCTGGCGCGAACTGCCCGTCGAAAAGCGCCTCGAACACGCGCTGGTCAACGGCATCACCGAGTTCATCGACGCCGACACCGAAGAAGCGCGGCTCAACGCCGAGCGTCCGCTGCATGTCATTGAAGGCCCGCTGATGTCAGGCATGAATGTCGTCGGCGACCTGTTCGGCTCGGGAAAAATGTTCCTGCCGCAGGTGGTCAAATCCGCGCGCGTGATGAAGCAGGCGGTTGCCGTTCTGCTGCCCTACATGGAAGAGGAAAAGCGCGCCAATGGCGGCGGCGACACCCGCAAATCTGCCGGCAAGGTGGTGATGGCGACTGTCAAGGGCGACGTGCACGACATCGGCAAGAACATCGTCGGCGTCGTGCTCGCCTGCAACAATTACGAGATCATCGATCTGGGCGTCATGGTGCCGGCGACCAGGATTCTCGAAACCGCCAAGGCCGAAAAGGCTGACATCATCGGCCTGTCTGGCCTGATCACGCCGTCGCTCGACGAGATGGTGCATGTCGCCGCAGAAATGGAGCGAGAGGGATTTGACATTCCGCTCTTGATCGGCGGCGCAACCACCAGCCGCGTGCACACGGCGGTGAAAATCCACCCGCGTTATGACCGCGGCCAGACGGTGCATGTCAACGACGCCTCGCGCGCCGTCGGCGTGGTCGGGCAATTGCTGTCGAAGGAAATGAAGCCCGGCTATGTCGAGAGCGTGCAAGCCGAATACGCCAAGGTGGCCGACGCCCACCACCGCGCCGAAGCAGAAAAGCAGCGCCTGCCGCTGGCGCGCGCCCGCGCCAACGCCTTCAAGATTGACTGGGCGGCCTACACCCCGCCGAAGCCGTCCTTCACGGGAACCCGCACTTTCCAGACCTGGGATCTGGCGGAACTGGCGCGCTACATCGACTGGACGCCCTTCTTCCAGACCTGGGAGCTGAAAGGGCGTTACCCGAAAATCCTCGAAGACGAGAAGCAGGGCGCCGCCGCACGCCAACTCTTCGAGGATGCTCAAGGCATGCTGAAAAAGATCATCGGCGAAAAATGGTTTGCGCCCAAAGCCGTGGTCGGCTTCTGGCCGGCCAACGCTGTCGGCGACGACATTCGCCTGTTCACCGGCGAGGACCGCAAATCCGAACTCGCAACCCTGTTCACGCTGCGCCAGCAGCTCGCCCGCCGCGACGGACAGGCCAATGTCGCACTCGCCGATTTTGTTGCACCTGAGACTTCAGGCAAGGCCGACTATGTCGGCGGGTTCGTCGTCACGGCGGGCATTGAAGAAGTGGCCATTGCCGAACGGTTCGAGCGCGCCAATGACGACTACAACTCGATCCTGGTGAAGGCGCTGGCCGACCGCTTTGCCGAAGCCTTTGCCGAGCGCATGCATGAATTTGTGCGCAAGGAGCTTTGGGGTTATGCGGCGGACGAACGCTTCACCGGCGACGAGCTGATCACGGAGAGCTACCAGGGCATCCGCCCTGCTCCCGGCTATCCGGCGCAGCCCGACCACACCGAGAAGGTGACACTGTTCCGTCTGCTCGACGCTGAGAACGAGGCAGGGGTGGCGCTGACCGAAAGCATGGCCATGTGGCCGGGTTCATCGGTGTCGGGCATCTACCTGTCGCATCCCGACAGTTACTATTTTGGAGTCGCCAAGGTCGAACGCGATCAGGTCGAGGACTATGCCTCGCGCAAGAACATGGATGTCGAACAGGTCGAGCGCTGGCTCGGGCCGATCCTCAATTACATTCCGGTCGCGAGGACGGATAAGGCGGCCTGACAATAGCGCCTCCTTATCCTCCCCTGCGCAGCGGGGGAGGGGGACCATGCGAAGCATGGTGGAAGGGGCGCACGACGCCGCACAATGGGTAGATCAACGCGCCTTACACAGCCGCCACACCGCCCTCACCCACAAGCCCAGCCATGAACTCATCAAGCCTCTGCGCCTCGCCAGCCGTCAGCCTGAGGCCGCGTTTGGTGCGCCGCCACAACACGTCGTCCGCCGTCTGCGCCCATTCGTGGGCCATCAGATAGCGCACCTCTGCCTCGTAGAGATCATCGCCAAACCGGCGTCCAAGGTCCTCGGCCGACTTTGCTGATCCGAGCAGCACCCGCGCCTTGGTGCCGTAGAGCCGCGTCAGGCGATAGGCCAGGCCAGCATCCAGAAACGGATAGCTTGCCCGCAATTTTTCCACTTCGGCCTTGAAGCCGGTGGCCGGGAAATCACCGCCGGGCAGCGGCGCATTGGCCGTCCAGGACGGTCTCTTGCGGCCGAGATGGTGCTCAATCTTTTCCAGCATCGATTCCGCCAGCCGGCGATAGGTGGTGATCTTGCCGCCGAACACATTGATGACCGGCGCGCCCTTCGCTCCATCATCCTTCAGCACATAGTCGCGGGTCGCTTCCTGCGCCTTCGACGCGCCATCGTCATAGAGCGGGCGCACCGCCGAATAGGTCCAGACAATGTCCTCACGCTTCACCGGATCGGCAAAATATTCCGACGCCGCTGCGCACAGATAGTCGATCTCGGCGTCGCTGATCTTCACCTTGCCAAGTTCGCCCTTGTAGTCCTGATCGGTCGTGCCGATCAGGGTAAAATCGTCTTCATAGGGAATGGCGAAAATGATGCGGCCATCGCGGTTCTGGAAGAAATAGGCGCGCGGATCATCGAACTTCTTGCGCACAACGATATGGCTGCCCTGCACCAGCCTTACATTGTGCGTATCGCCCTTGTGTACGGCGTCGCTCAACACATGGTCGACCCAGGGTCCGGCAGCATTGACCAGAAGCCGCGCCTTCGCCGTCTGCTGCGCGCCAGTGCGCTGGTCTTCAATCGTCACATCCCAATGGTCGTCATGGCGCTTGGCGTCGACGACACGGGTGCGGGTGCGAACCGTCGCACCGCGATCCGCCGCGTCGCGCGCATTCAGCGCCACCAGCCGCGAATCCATCACCCAGCCGTCCGAATATTCGAACGCCTTGGTGAACAGCGGCTTGAGCGGTTTGGCAGCCGGGTCGGTGCGCATATCCAGCGTCTTTGTCGGCGGCAGCAGCTTGCGCCCGCCGATATAGTCATAGAGGAAGAGACCGAGCCGGATCATCCAGGCCGGACGGATGCCCTTTGCATAGGGCAGAACGAAGCGCATCGGCCAGATGATGTGCGGCGCATTCCGCCACAGCACCTCGCGCTCCATCAACGCCTCGCGCACCAGCCTGAATTCGTAGAATTCGAGATAGCGCAGCCCGCCATGGATCAGCTTGGTCGACCCTGACGAGGTGCCGCTCGCCAGATCGTTCATCTCGGCGAGAAAAACCGAATAGCCGCGCCCCACCGCGTCGCGTGCAATGCCGCATCCATTGATGCCGCCGCCAATGACAAACACGTCGAAAATCTGGGTCAATTGCAAGAAAGCCTCCGCGCTCTCGCGTCAAAGCGATCAGATCATCGCTTCGAGATCGTCCTGAATTCACACGAAAACGAAACGAATGTCAAACGAAAACAAACCGCGTCAGCGGCTTGTTTCGACCAGATCTACTTCGTTCTCGGCGCAGATCCGCCGGATCGCAGCGACGTCACACCGGTCTGTAATGAACGTATCAACCTGGTCGAGATGGCCGATGCGCACAGGAGCGGTCCGTTCGAACTTTTTCGAATCCGACACCAGAATCACATGCCGCGCATTGGCGATGATCGCCTGCGCCACCTTCACCTCGCGAAAGTCAAAGTCGAGCAGCGCCCCGTCATGGTCAATCGCAGACGCGCCAATCACCGCGTAGTCGACCTTGAACTGTTTGATGAAATCGACTGCCGCCTCGCCGACAATGCCGCCGTCCGAGCCACGCACCACGCCACCGGCTATCACCACCTCGATCGAGGGGTAGACCCGCATCCTGTTGGCAACATTGATGTTATTGGTGATAACCATCAGCCCTTTGTGGTCCAGCAATGCCTTGCTGACAGCCTCGGTCGTGGTGCCGATATTGATGAACAGCGACGCGCTGTCGGGGATCATCTTTGCGGCCGCCGCGCCAATGGCTTCCTTTTCCTCCGACGCGATTTGCCGCCGCGCCTCATATTCCAGGTTTTCGATACCTGACGGAAACAGCGCCCCGCCATGGATGCGCGTCAGAAGCCGCTCGTCGCACAGGTCGTTCAGGTCCTTGCGGATGGTCTGCGGCGTGACGTGAAAATGGTTGGCAAGATCATCAACCAGCACCCGGCCATGATCCTTGGCCAGTTGCATGATCTCTGTATGCCGTGGCGACAGAAACAACCAGGCCTCCCGTTTTCGTTTGCTCGAAACATAGGCTCAAACGAAAGAAGACGAAAGCCCAAAGCAAAAATCGAATGCAGGCTTGCGCCGAAAACGGCCTATCCGGCCATTCGCGTTGGCGCAAACATCCGCGGCCCGTGGTGCTGAGTCCGGTTTTCGTCCGTTGTCTGGACCACATTGCCGACGTCGTCCAGAATGATTGGCCTGGAATAGTAGTATCCCTGCGCATAACGGATGCGCGTAGCAGCCTGCAGATAGGCAACTTCCTCAAACCTCTCGACGCCTTCGACAATGATCGACATGCCAAGCGACTGCCCGAGCGCCTCGATGGTCTTGAGCACAGCCTGGCTGCGCGGACGTTCATGCACATTGGTGATGAACGAACGGTCGACCTTGACCTCATCGGCGGTAATGTCAGCCAGCGCCGACAGCGACGAGTAGCCGGTACCGAAATCATCGATTGAAACCCGCGCGCCAATCTCCCGCACCATCGGCAGGATCAGCTTCTGGAAGCTGGATTTGGCCAGAAACGCCTCTTCAGTCAGCTCCAGCATGAACCGCTGCGCAAATCCGGAATCAGCGATTGCCTGGGTCAGCCCGCGCATGAATTTGGCGTCGCCAGCCTGTTTTGCCGCAACATTGATGCTGATCGAACTGTCGCGCCCGAATGCATCGTTGATCTTGTCGATCGAATCGATCGTCTGGTTCAAGATCAGATAGGTCAGTTCGTCGATCAGGCCGAGTTCGATAGCCAGTCCGAGGAAATTGCCCGGCGGCCGGATCATGCCGTCTTCGTCGCGCCAGCGCATAAGCACTTCCAGGCCCACAACATTGCCCGAACCGATCTCCACTTTCGGCTGGAACGCGCAGCTTACCCGCCGGTCGCGGATGGCCAGCCGCAGCCGCTGTTCCTCACGCGCCCGCTCGTCCGACTGGTGGCGAATACCCTCGTCAAACAGCTGCACCCGGCCCTTGGTCGTGCCCTTGGCCCGATACATCGCCCGGTCGGCATTGGCCCGTAATGTCTCGAAATCTCCGCCATGGTCTGGAAATACCGAAACGCCGATCGACGCCGACGTCATGATTTCATGGCCGTCGATCAGCATTGGCTGTTTGATCTGCTCGCACAGCGCTTCGAATTCCACCTTCGCTTCTTCGATGTCGTCTATCGGCGACATCAGAAGGGCAAATTCGTCGCCGCTCAGCCGCGCCAGCATGTCGGTTGGACGAAGGTTCTGTTGCAGCCTCTGCGCCGCGCGCAGCAAGAGTTCGTCGCCGACGTCATGACCATAATAGTCATTGACCATCTTGAAGCCATCGAGATCGAAAAAGGCCAGCGCAAACGGCAGCTGGCCGTCAGCCTCGATGAGCGACGTGACGCTGCGCTCGATCAGCAGCCGGTTCGGCAGTTTTGTCAGTGTATCGAAGAATGCGCGCTGGAGCAGGCTGTGCTCCCGTTCGCGCTGCTCGGCCTCGTCAAGGTCGATCTGGACCGACAGGTTCGCACCATCGACATCAACCTCGAACGACCTCGCCTCAAACGTCTCCGGCCGGTCAGCGCCATCGATTTCGGCAACGCGATTGCTGAACAGAAGCCGGCCGTCGGCGTTCCGCACAGTCAAGCCGAATGGCGCTGCGTCCAGTGCCCTTGCTACGGCCTCACCATCAGCGACCGGATCGCCTTCAGCGGAGGCGCGATGGCCAGTTTCTTCGGTCATCGCTTACGCCTTACCGCTTGTTCTGATAGAGCCGTTCCAATGCGAGCCGCGTGGCTTCACGGTCGGTTGCAAGCGCTCTCAAACCGCGCTCGATAGCATTGTTGCCCCCTGGCGGTTCACGCATCAGCCTGTTGCTGCGCGATTCCGGCAATGTAGGTGCAATACCCGGCGTCACCGCTAGAGCCGGATCGGGTGCGGATGCTTGGCTTTGCTCTGGTGCAGCAGCCGGCGGCGGCTCTTTCGCGTCCACCGCTTCCTGCCACTCACGTTCGTCGCGGTCCTGTTCTTGATGTTCGTCGGCGCTCAAGCGCGACTGGTTCGTCGTCGCGCGCCGCCAGCGGGCAACGGCATTGCGAACCAGCTCGGCGCGCGTCACCGGACCGTCCTGTTTGGACACGTCAGCTCCAGGATCGCTGTAAGGCAACATTTCACGCGGCAGCTTGCGGAACGAGAAGCGTGCGGGCAAAGGCATGCCTTCGCCAATGCCGACGACCTCGCTGGTGCCAAGCGACGGCACAAACGACAACAGATGCTGTGCAGCGTCTGAAACCGCCGAGCGCAGGATCGACTGATCTTCGTCATTAGCCATACGCATGAAAAACAGCGTACTGCACTGTGAAATGATGGTCGGATCAAGTTCGGCCGGGCGCTGTGTCACCAGCCCGACATAGATGCCGTATTTGCGGCCTTCCTTGGCAACACGCGCGAGAGCTCGCCGCGCTGGCGCAAAGCCGATCGAATGATCGGTCGAGGCAAAGCGGTGCGCCTCTTCGCACACCAGCAGGATCGGAACACCGCCATCGCTCCACACGCCAAATTCGAAGGCCAGACGCGTCGTGACGCAGACAACAGCGTCGACAACCTCACCAGGCAGACTGGCGAGTTTCAGGATCGTAATGCCGCGCTCGGTCGATTCAACGTGGAACAGCTGGTCCAGCACCGCCGCCATCGTGTCGCCGCCGACATTGGCGTTTTCGAACATGAACGCATAGCGGGGATCGCTGCGAATGCCGTCGAGGCGCTGCATAAGACGATGGTGCACCATACGCGTGGCGCGATTCTCCAACTTACCCATGCGGTCGTCAATCAGGCCGAGCAAGTCCTGGATCAGGTAAGGTGCTGGCGTGTCGGCGGTGAAGCCGCTGGAGCCGCGGCTCGGACGCCTGGAAATCAGCGACCGCTCGGCGCTGGCCTTGTAGCCCTGATACATGCCCTTGGCGGCTGGGATCAGCTCGGCAAGGATTTCAAGCTCGTCGGCCACTGCCGGCTTGCCGGCAAAGATGACATCTGAAAATTCTTCGAAGTTAAGCAACCAGAACGGCAGTTTCAGATTGTGACTGCCGATGATCCGCGCCTCGCGGCCAAAACTGCGGCCGTATTCATTGTGCACGTCAAGCAACAGCACCCGTACATCGGGGCGCACACGTAACAACTCGCCCAGAATGACCGACACGCCGCTGGATTTGCCGACGCCGGTCGAGCCAAGGACGGCAAAGTGCTTCGTCAAGAGACCATCGGCGTCGACAGCCGCCTGAATGGTGGTGTCCTGATGCAATTCGCCCAGCGACATCGCATTGCGCGAGGCGGGCGAATAGATCAGCCTCAATTCATCGCGCGTAATCAGCCGGGCCTCGTCGCCAATTGCCGGGTAGCTGCGAACACCACGTGCAAATCGTGGTGTGCGGCCATGCTCGCGCACGATTTCGCCAACCAGATCAACGCGGGCAACGGCGCGGAAATCTGACGACGAATGCATCGTGCGTTCTGCAATCGATACTTCGGAGATCATCCCGACGAGAATGGTATCGGAATAGGCAATAGCGAGGAATTTGCCGATCGTCGCGCGTTCTCCGGCGCCGTCGTGCAACAGGCCGATCATGGCCTCCGAACCACGACTCGACAGAACCTGGCCGATCGTCAGATCTGCCTTCGGTTCCGATGCCCTCGGCGGCAATTCGTGGTTTTGCTGCATCATTCCATTTTCATCCGATAGCCGGAATTCTCATCTTCTCTAACGAAACGATATTTCGTTCCGGTAAATCATGTTCATCCGTGTACCGATTGGTAAACCAATTGCTACTTTTCCGGCCCAGACAGGGATTCTCACCCCGAATTGCCATCCGAAAACGGATTATCGCGGCAAAACGTTGCAAATTCGTTCGATTGGTAACGATCCTCCGGCCTGTGTCAGATCATCGCCAATTTGTGCCGCGTCTGGTCACGTCAATCTTGACCACATCGGAGCTTCTGGCAGGCTTTCCGGCGCACGCAGGTCCCGTTAAGGCGCAATGTTGCGCCCGCGGGTTTGGCAGACTGAATTGAGATCAGTTTATTGGGAAGGATACAGCAGCGGTCACACCGCCTAATCTGTAACCAGGCCGATCGAATGCGCCGGAAGTTCGGTATCGTCAAATAGTTCCGGATTTGCAGCCGCAATCCGGGGCAGCGCGACAAGGATTTCTCGAAGGTGCCGCCGCATAGCGCGCTCCGCAGCATCCGGATCACGCGCCTTGAACGCCGCCGCAATCGCTGCATGCTGATCGATCAGCATCGGCATTGGCGAAGTATCCGGCAAACTGAGATAACGCACCCTGTCTGTCTGGATGCGCGCGCTTTCAACGACCCGCGCGGCGTAGTCGCACTGCGCCATGTCGGAGATCAGCCGATGAAACGCCTCATCGTGCAAATTGAAGCGCCAGTAGTCATTCGCCGCCGCCGCCGCACGTTGCAATGCAAGGGTGTCGTCAAGCTGCGACAGGTTCTGGTCATTCGCCAGCCGCGCAGCATTGCGCGCCATGTCGCTCTCGATCGCCTCGCGCACAAATCTGGCGTTTGCCACCTCTCGCACCGATATCTTCATCACGAACGTGCCACGGCTCGGCCGCACCTCCACCAGCCCGGCCTCCGACAATTTGATGAAGGCCTCGCGCACAGGCTGGCGGCTGACCCCGAAACGGGCCGCGATATCCTTTTCCGACAAGGCTTCGCCTGGCTTCAATTTGAGTTCGGCAATGCCCTGCCGCAACGCCGTCACAAGCTGCGGGGTGATCGGATCTTTCAATCGAAGCACCGAATCCATTAGCATGCTTGCCTTCTCTTTCTGTGTCTGTATCATACCGGTATGGTGCCATACCGCAAGTAGTTGCTTTTGCCGCATCACCACTTTGGGAGGAGAGATAATGATTTCCGCAGCAAAATTGCCACTGACGCGCCGCCGTTTTCTCGGCGCAACCGCGTCAGCGCTCGCTACACCGTATTTTGTTACCCGTGCCTCGGCGCAAGATAAGTTCGTCATGAAGATCGCCCATACCGAGGGCATCGGCACGCCGATCACCAATGCATTTGATGCATGGGCAAAGGCGCTCAATGAAAAGAGTGGCGGACGCATCGACGCACAACATTTCCCTGCCGCCCAGCTTGGCGGCCTGGCCGAAGCACTTGAAGGCAGCCGTATCGGCACCATCCAGGCGACCACCGCCGGGCCGGACTCCGAAGAGGCGATCGCGCCCGAAATCGCGGCCTTTGGCGGCGCACCAGGCTTCATCTACAAGAACGAGGCTCATGTCGACGCCGTGCTTCAGGGACCGCTTGGCCAGCAATGCTCTGACATCGCCCGCGCCAAAACTGGCGTCGAGTTTGTCGCCTATGGCGAGACCGGGTTCCGCCACATCCTGTCAAAGAACGCCGTCACCAAGCTTGATGACCTCAAGGGCCTGAAGATCCGTGTGCCGCAATTGCGCATCTGGGTTGATTTCTGGACCCTGCTTGGCGCAGCCCCGACGCCATTGCCCTATTCGGAGCAGTATTCAGCGCTGTCGACTGGCATCATTGACGCCATCGATTCCGACGTCTTCTCCATTGTCGGCTTCAAGTTCTACGAACAGGCGAAAAACCTCACCCTGACCGGCCACTGGTTCCTGCCAAAGGCTATCCGCGTCAACGCCGCATGGCTCGACAGCCTCCCCGAAGATCTGCGTGCTCTGGTTCGCGACACCGCAAAGGAAGCTTTTGCCGAACAGCGCACGGTCAACCGGGCCAAGGCATCCGAAACGCTCGAAGAACTCAAGAAGCTTGGCGTCACGGTCCACACCTTGCCGCCTGAAGAGCTGAAGAAGATGGAAGAAATCACCGCCAAGCTCTACGACGATTTCGGGTCGAAGAGCCCCGAGACCGCTGAAATGATCAAGCAAATCAGGGCGCTCGGCTAATCCAATGACAGACATTGCAGACCAGGATGGCGCGTCGTACGACGCGCCATCTCATACGGGACAGACCGGTTTTGGACTATTGGTCGAACGGGTTCTCGAAGCTGCCTGCGTCGGACTGATGCTCGCCGCAGTCGCCGTTTCCTGTCTGCAGGTTGTTTTGCGCTACGGCTTCCAGTCCGGCCTGCCCTGGCCGGAAGAGTTTGCCACCTGGGTGTTCACCTGGGCGGTGTTTCTGGGCATGGCGGTGGCCACCAGCCGCGACGCACACATTTCGATCGACGTCATCACCCGGCTGCTTCCGGCCACGCCAAAACTCTGGCTTGAAACCTTCAATCGCGCCGTCATGGCTGCGGCCTGCATCATGTTCATGATCCATGGCTGGGACTACGTCTCCCGCGCCATTGCGGCGTCGCCGGCGCTGCAATGGCCGATGAAATATTTCTTCCTCGCCGTGCCGGTCGGCGGCGCGCTCAATCTCTTCTTTCTGATCTGGCCAAAGCCCGGCCGCAGCCTGCTCCAGGGGCTTGCAGTCCTTGTCGGCGGCGCCGCCATCTATCTCGGCATCCGATACGGCGCAGCAACCGTCTATGGCCAAAGCGGCAGCGCCGTGGTGCTTGTCGTTGCAGGCATGGTTTCAATCATCATCGGCGTGCCAGTGGCCTTTGCGCTCGCCTTTGGCGCATTTGCCGCCTTTGCCGCCTTCAACCCGATCCTGCTGGTGACGATTTCCCAGAACATGGCGGCTTCGCTCAACTCGTTCACCCTGCTGGCGATCCCGTTCTTTATCCTCGCCGCAGCCGTCATGAACGCCGGCGGCATCACGCCCCGCCTCGTCGATCTTGCCATGCAGCTGGTCGGCCACATGCGCGGAGGGCTTGGCCAGGCCAATGTCGTCACCAACACCATGCTGGCCGGCATTTCCGGCTCGTCGACGGCAGACGCTTCAACCATTGCCAAGCTGATGGTGCCGGAAATGGCCGCGCGGGGTTACAGCCGCCCGTTCAGCGCCGCCCTCACGGCAGCCTCTGCAACAATCGCCAATCTCATCCCGCCGAGCCTTGGCCTCATCATCTATGCCGCGCTCGCCTCGGTCTCGGTCGGTGCGCTGTTTGTCGCCACCATCGTTCCGGGCCTGATGGTCGCAGCATCTCTGATGGTCATGGTTTATATCCTGTCGCGCCGCCGCGGCTATGGCGGCGACCTGCCAAAAGCGTCGGCACGCGACCGGCTGACTTCGCTTGGCCTTGCCATCCCCGCGCTGGTGCTGCCGGCCATCATTGTTGGCGGGGTGCGGTTTGGCGTCTTCACCGCCACTGAGGCTGGCGCAATCGCCTTCATCTACGCGCTGCTGTGTGGTTCGCTGCTCTACCGCAAGCTGACGCCGTCCAACCTGATTGAAGCAATCCGCGAGTCGGCGCTCGACACGGTCGTTATCGTCGCCATCATCGCTGCAGCCGCACCCTTCGCCTGGGTTCTGGCCTTTGAACAGGTGCCGCAAAAAATCGCCCAGCAACTCAGCGCGCTGGTCAGTCAGCCTTGGCTGCTGATGTTGGCCATCAACATTTTCCTGCTTATCGTTGGCCTGTTCATGGAGATGATCGCCTCACTGGTCATCCTGGTGCCAATCCTGGTGCCGCTGATCATCGCAGCAGGCGTCGACCCGATCCATTTTGGCATCATCATCGTGATGAATCTCGTCGTCGGCGCACTCACACCGCCACTCGGCGTTCTTGTTTTCACAACCGCCCGTGTCGGCGGCGCCAACCAGACCGAGACGTTCAAGGCGATCATGCCTTTCCTCATCGCATTGATCGTCGTGCTGCTGCTGGTCAGCTACATTCCCGGTCTGACCATGCTGCCCGTGTCCTGGCTGGGCCCGTGACAATTCAGAAGGATAGATTGTGACCCGTACGCGCATTGCAATTGTCGGCCTTGGCATGGCCGTTACCCCGCACGCCAAAGGCCTGCTCGATCTGACTGACACGATCGATGTTGCGGCTGCCTACACTCCGAGTGAAGCGCGCCGCAAAGCCTTCGGCGAAAAGTTTCCTTTCCCGCTGGTCGACAGTCTCGATGCGATCCTCAACGACAAGAGCATCGAGGCGGTTGCAGTGTTTACGCCCGCCAACACCCATGCCAACATTGCCGAACGCTGTGCTGCCGCCGGCAAACATGTGTTGATGGAAAAGCCGCTCGACATCACCACCGCCCGCGCCGAGCGATTGGTCTCGGCCTGCCGCAAAGCCGGCGTCAAGCTTGGCGTCGTGCTGCAACACCGTTTCCGTCCCGCCGGCATGAAGCTGGCCGAAATCCTGCGCGCTGGCGAGCTTGGCGCGATCGTCGGCTGCTCCACCATCATTCGCTTGTGGCGGCCCCAATCCTACTATGACGAACCGGGCCGTGGCTCATTTGCCCGCGACGGCGGCGGCGTGCTCATTTCGCAGGGCATCCACACGCTCGACCTGATGCTGAGCCTCGCCGGCCCCATCAGCGAAGTCACCGGCTTCGCCACAACCACGCCGGTACACCGCATGGAGACCGAAGACATGGTCTGCGCTGCCGCCCGCTTCGCCAATGGCGCATTCGGCACAATTGACGCCACCACTGCCGCTTTTCCGGGTTTCCTGGAAGAGATCATTCTGACTTGCGAGAAGGGCACAGCAAAGCTCGCCGGCACCGAACTGCTGGTGCAGTTTCAGGATGGCCGCAAGGTCGCGATCGAGGCTGACAAGTCTGCCGGCGGCACCGGCGCTGACCCGATGGCGTTCCCGCACGACTACCACCGCGCCGTCATGGCCGACTTCGCCGATGCGATCCGCAATAACCGCGAACCCAAAGTGACAGGCGAGGAGGCACTGAAGGTCCACCGCCTGATCGACGCGCTGATCGAGACCGGCCGCGCCGGACATCCGGTCAAGGTCGCCGGAGTCGAGGCATGACCGCGCCGCTTCGCTTCGCGGCGATTGGCCTCGATCATCGCCATATCTATCACATGGCCGGCGAGCTGATCGCAGCAGGCGCCGAGTGTGCCGGCTATTGTCCCGAAACCAGCGATCCGCGCGTGCTCGACGGATTTCGCGAGCGCTTTCCCGATCTCGCCGCGCGTGACCGCGATGAGCTGTTCGCCGACCCGTCGATCAATATCATCGTCACTGCCGCCATCCCGCGCGACCGCCCTGCGATTGCAGTGCGCGCCATGCACGCTGGCAAGGATGTCATGGCCGACAAGCCCGGCGCGACCACAATCGCCGAGATCGACGCCATCACCGGGGCCAGCCGCGAAACCGGCCGCATCTTTTCGATTTGTTTTTCGGAGCGCTTTGTCGTCAGGGCCTGCGAACTCGCGACAAGACTCGTTGCCGAAGGCGCCATCGGTCAGGTCATTCAGACAACAGGCCTCGGCCCCCACCGCCTCAACCGCGCCATCCGGCCGGACTGGTTTTTCGAGCCCGAGACCTATGGCGGCATTCTGGCCGACATTGCCTCACATCAGATCGACCAGTTTCTGTTCTTCACAGGCTCGACAAACGCATCAATCATCGCTTCATCGGTTGCCAACTACAGCGTGCCGGATGTCCCTGCCTTCGAAGACTTTGGTGAAGTCCTGCTGCGCAGCGACCGTGCGTCCGGCTTCATCCGTGTCGACTGGTTCACGCCCGACGGATTGCCGGCGTGGGGTGACGGCCGGCTCGTGCTGCTCGGCACCAAGGGCTTTATTGAACTGCGCAAATATCTCGACATCGACGGCCGCCCCGGCGCCGATCATGTCTTTGTCTCCGACGCGTCAGGAACCCGCCACATCGACGCCAGCAGCGAAGAGCTGACCTATTTTCGCAACTTCCTGCATGATGTGCGCCACCGCACCGCAACCGCCATGCCGGACGGCCACGCAGAACGCGTCACCCGGCTCGCCATCGAGGCTCAGGCGAAAGCGGTTCGACTCACGTAAAGATACCACGATTGCGGTCGACCAGTTCGCCGACAAACGCCGACACCGCCTGCACCCGCCGCAACGGCCGCATGCTTTCATGATAGACCAGCCAGTAGGCGCGCTTCAGCGGCTTCACCAGCGGCAGGTGCACCAGCTCGGCATACTCGCGTGCGATAAACGTGTGCAGGATGCCGATGCCCGCGCCTGAACGCACCGCAACTGTCTGGCCGAGCGCCGACGAGACCTCAAACCCCGCCTGCCATGACGGCATGAATTCCGACGCGTAGTCGAGCGCAGGACTGGCGACCAGGTCGCCGACATAGCCCACCAGCCGATGCGTTTTCAGATCATCCAGCGACGCAGGCAAGCCGTGTTTCGCCAGATAGTCTTTTGAGGCGTAGAGGCCGAGCGTGTAGTCGACCAGCTTCGCCGCCACCAGCCGCCCCTCAGTCGGCCGCTCGACAGTGATCGCAATGTCGGCTTCGCGCCGCGACAGCGAAAACGACCGCGGCACCGGCACCAGTTGCAGCGACAGTGTCGGATGCCGCTCCGCCAGTTCGCCCAGCCGCGAAGCCAGAAACGCCACGCCAAACCCGTCCGGCGCACCGATCCTCACCGTGCCGGAGATCTCGTCGCCTTCACCCGCCAGATCGGCGCGCGCCGCGATCATGTCTTCTTCCATGCGTTCGGCCAGGCCCAGCAGATGCTCGCCCGCAGGCGTCAGCTCACTGCCGGTCGTCAGCCGCCGGAACAGCCGTACATTGAGGCTTTCCTCCAACGCCGCCACCCGCCGCGACACGGTTGCATGGTTCAGGCCAAGCCGCCGCGCCGCGCCAAGAATCTGTCCGGCCCGCGCCACAGCGAGAAAGATGCGAACGTCGTCCCAGTTCATCCAAGCTGCCTCCTTGTTTTGCATTATCTCAATGGCAGAATATATGCGCCTATAAATTTTGCACAACGGTTGCGGACGCGCTCGCGTTGCAAATTGCCCGCGCGCGGCAGACAATGGCTCAAATTCAACGCCACAGAGAACACAGGGAGAAGGCCAGATGGCTGTAGTAGGACACTATATTGGCGGCAAGCATGTCGCTTCGAAGTCGGGCCGCACGGCCGACATCATGCAGCCAATGGACGGCACCGTCCGCGGCCAGGTGGCGCTGGGTTCGGCCGCCGAACTGCGCCAGGCCGTTGAAAACGCCAAGGCCGCACAGCCTGCCTGGGCCGCCACCAATCCGCAGAAGCGCGTCCGCGTGCTGATGAAGTTCCTCGAACTCGTCGCCCGTGAAAACGATGCGCTGGCCGAACTGCTGGCCCGCGAACACGGCAAGACCATCGCCGACGCCAAGGGCGACATCCAGCGCGGCCTCGAAGTCGTGGAAGTCTGCATCGGCGCGCCGCACCTGATGAAGGGCGAGTTCACCGACAATGCCGGCACCGGCATCGACGTTTACTCGATGCGCCAGCCGCTCGGCGTTGTCGCCGGCATCACCCCGTTCAACTTCCCGGCCATGATCCCGCTGTGGAAGATCGCGCCTGCCATCGCCTGCGGCAACGCCTTCATCCTCAAGCCGTCCGAGCGTGATCCGGGCGTGCCGATGCGTATCGCCGAACTGTTCCTCGAAGCCGGTCTGCCGGCAGGCATCCTCAATGTCGTCAATGGCGACAAGGAAGTTGTCGACGCCATCCTCGACGATCCGGACATCAAGGCCGTCGGCTTTGTCGGCTCGACGCCGATCGCCCACTACATCTATTCCCGCGCCACCGCCAACGGCAAACGCGCCCAGTGCTTTGGCGGCGCCAAGAACCACGCCATCATCATGCCGGACGCCGACATGGACCAGACCGTCGACGCGCTGATCGGCGCTGGCTACGGCTCGGCTGGCGAGCGCTGCATGGCCATCTCGGTTGCCGTGCCCGTCGGCAAGGAAACCGCTGACCGCCTGATCGAAAAGCTGACGCCACGCGTTGAAAGCCTCAAGGTCGGCCCGTCGACCGACAATTCGGCAGATTTTGGCCCGCTCGTCACCAAGCAGGCGCTCGACCGCGTCAAGGGTTACGTCGACGCCGGCGTCAAGGAAGGCGCAAAGCTCGTCGTCGACGGCCGCGGCTTCAAGATGCAGGGCTATGAGAACGGCTACTATATGGGCGGCTGCCTGTTCGACGACGTCACCACCGATATGAAAATATACCAGGAAGAGATCTTTGGCCCGGTCCTCTCGGTCGTCCGCGCCGGCACTTATGAAGACGCGATCAAGCTGGCCAACGACCACGAGATGGGCAATGGAGTCGCCATCTTCACCCAGAGCGGCGACGCAGCGCGTGACTTCGCATCCCGTGTCCAGGTCGGCATGGTCGGCGTTAACGTGCCGATCCCGGTTCCGATCGCCTACTACACGTTCGGCGGCTGGAAGGCTTCGTCCTTCGGCGACCTGAACCAGCACGGCGCAGACGCTTTCCGCTTCTATACCAAGACCAAGACGGTCACCTCGCGCTGGCCGTCAGGCATCAAGGACGGCGCGGAATTCATCATCCCGACGATGAACTGAGCAGGCAGCCTGCCTTCCGAAAAGGGGCGTCCCGGCGGACGCCCCTTTTTGTTTGTCTGAAAGCCTCTCTGCCTCTTACCAGCCAGCCGCATCCAGCGCATGGCCGCGCAGCAGCGACATCAGCCGGTCGGCCTCTGTTGCCGCGCCATCGGCATCGCCATCCAGAATTGCCTTGATCAGTCCCATGTGACGTGACGCCGCCGTCTCCAGCCCCGTATCGGCCTGATAGCGGAACCAGAAGCGGCGCGAATGTGTCTGCAAGGGCGCCGCCAGCCGCGCCGCAAACGGATTATCGGCGGCCTGCGCCATCGCATCGTCCAGCGCCTTGTCTGCTTCAAGGAACGCCACCACATTGCCCATCACCACCGCCTTTCGCATCGCCTGGGCAGCATCATGAAACAGCAGGGCGCTGTGCTGGGTAATATTGCGTGTGGCGGCGCGCGCCAGCACCTGTTCCACCCCGCGCCTTGCATCAATCACTTTCAGCCAATCGCTCGCATTCAGCGGCGCAACCGCCAGACCGGCGCGCGGCCTGATCTCCAGCAAGCCCTCCCAGGCCAGCCGCTGGATCGCCTCGCGCACCGGCGTGCGGCCAAGCCCGATCTTTTCGATCAGCACGCCCTCGGTGGCGATCGAGGACGGCGGCAGTTCCAGCGTCACAATCATCTGTTCAAGCCGCTGATAGGCGCGCGCTGCAGCCGAACCGGCCACGGCTTCCTGGGTCTGCTCGCTGGTCTGTGACATCGGCGCTCCTTGTGAAATTGATATATCAGGCCCGAAATCGTATTGACAACCCACCATATAGCCTAATATATCACTGATATATCACAAGGAGAGAGATCATGTGGGCAGGCGTTTTCCCGGCAGTCACCACCAAGTTCACCAAGGACGACCAACTCGATCACGCCGAAATGGAGCGTTGCTTTGCGCTGCAGATGGACGCTGGCTGCGACGGCATCATCGTCGCCGGTTCGCTGGGCGAAGGCCCCATGCTCTCACATGACGAGAAGCTCGACGTGTTCCAGACCGCCCGCAAGGTCGCGGGCAAGAAGCCGGTCCTGCTCACCATCAACGAGGCAGGCACCCGCGAGGCTGTGGCTCTGGCCAAGCGCGCGGCCAAGGCAGGCGCAGACGGCCTGATGGTTGTGCCCTCGCCGATCTACCACACCAATCCGGAAGAGACCGTCGCCGCCATGTCAGCGGTCTCGAAGGGCGGCGGCCTGCCGGTCATGATCTACTCCAACCGCCTCGCCTACCGTGTCGACGTCACCATTCCGATCATGGAAAAGCTGGCGAAGGACGACCACTTCGTGGCCGTCAAGGAATCGTCCGACGACATCCGCCGCTCGATCGACATCATCAATGCCTTTGGCGACCGGTTCGACCTGTTCACCGGGGTCGACAATCTGGCCTTCGAGGCGCTCTCGGTTGGCGCCATCGGCTGGGTCGCCGGTCTGGTCACTGCCTTCCCGAAAGAAACTGTTGCGATCTATCGGCTGATGAAGGCCGGCCGCCGCGACGAGGCGCTCGCCATCTATCGCTGGTTCCGCCCGCTGCTCGACCTCGATGTCTCGACCTATCTGGTCCAGAATATCAAGCTGGCCGAAGTCCATGCCATCGGCACCAATGACCGCGTCCGCGGTCCTCGCAAGCCATTGTCCGGCGCCCGCCGCAAGGAGGTCGAGAAGATCATCACCGACGCGCTCGCCATCCGCCCGAAACTGCCAAAGGTGTGATCCGGTCCGCGCGGCGAAATGATCTGGGCAAAACTGTTCAAATGCAAACAATTTGACATTTTCGGCCAGTTGGGATTCAGGCAGGGGCGTGGCGAAAATGATGGGTAGCGAGAACCGGAGCGGAGTGAACTTGAAGTTCATGAGCACCGGAAGCGCAGCTAACCGTCATTTGCAGACCGGCCATGCCCGAATCCCAACGGATCAGAGATATGAATCGCCTCGCCCCCCTTCTCTCCTGGCTCGCCTTCCCCATCTACATCTGGCAGGGGCTTGGCGTGCGTCGCCGCACCGAGCGCATGCTGCCGGCCAAGGGTCCGGTCCGTCACCGCATTGACGGCACGGGGCCTGAAATCCGTCTGCTGGCGCTGGGCGATTCCTCCATCGCCTCTGTCGGTGTCGACGATGCCCGGAATGGCGTTGCCGCCTCGCTGGCCCGTCTTCTGAACGAAAAGACCGGCCGCCCCGTGACATGGCGCGCCGCCGGTTTCAACTCCGCCACATCAGGCCAGATCCGTGATCATGTCCTGCCCAATCTCGACGCCGCAAACTGGACGCACATCCTGCTGGTGGTGGGGACAAACGACGCCAAGAATTTTCATTCCGTGCCGCGTTTCAAGCGCGAGTTTGGCGGCCTGCTCTATGGCTTGCGCGCCAAATGGCCAGAGGCGCGGGTGATCTGGTCGCCCATTGTCGAGATGTCGCGTATGCCGGCTTTGCCCGACCTGCTGGGAAAAATCCTTGAAATCCGCGCCCAGGCGATCAACGCCAAGGGCGAAGCCCTGTGCTTTGAACGAGGCGCAGTGCCTGCATCGCGCCTGCCGATCCTCGATCCGCAGGCCGGCTTTTCCACCGACGGTTTTCATGCCTCGCAGCTTGGCTATCAGGCCTGGGCCGAACATCTCCTGCCGGTGGTGCTCGGGGACGAGTGAATGTGTTGGTGCGACAGTGCCAGCGCCCAATCTCTCCCCTTGCGGGAGAGAAAGCATTTTCCTGTATTTGCGAGCGGGCTTGTCCCCGAGCAAATGCTTGGAAAATGCCAGAGAGGGGCTCGTTTCGCTTCGCCCGTGGCCCTCGCGGCGTGGACAAATTTGCCCCTCACTTGCGATTTCTAACACTTAGCCATCGGCTTCGCCTCGTCTAAGTTGTTGAAATCGCTTTCTCTCCCGCAAGGGGAGAGATAAAGCGCCGCATTTTCTTATCCCACAGCCTCACCAGCCGCCCACAATGTCTCCACCACAAACGGAGACACACATGGCAAGGGAGGGCAACAACGACAGCAGACTGACAATGCTTCACCGCATCGTCGCCATGCTGTTTGCGCTCTCCACTCTTGCCGAGCGCACCACAAGCCGCTCCCGCCCGATACGCCGCACGCTCTGCTGGATCCTCGGTCTCGTCATTTTTCCCGTCCGTGAGATGATCTCCGAAACCGGGCTCGAACTCGGCTTCGACATTGTCTTCTCCGACATCGACCTGACCAGCACCAACGACAGCGCTGAAGACTTGATGCGCATTGCGAGTGCGCTCAGCGAGCTTGGCCGGGCGCTGTCTTTCCTCGTCGCCCATATCGAACACCTGGATATCGCCGAGCGCGAAGCAGCATTGCAGAACATTTCGGCCCGCATCACGCGTTTGCTTGCAATGCGCGCGCCTGCGTTCAACGCGCCGGCCATGCGCGCCCGCACGCCGTATCTCGACACGTCGTAGCCCAATATTCTGCTGGTTTTTTCACGGCCCGCCGGCATCCGGCGCAGGCCGCGCTTGTGCGCGCCTATCCGTGCCCCAGCAGCACCGTCGCGCCCATCGCCAGCAGGGCGAACACCGCGATCTTCCAGACATCGCGGCGCTGCTTCAGCCCCGGCAGACCGAGCGGCCGGATCAGGTGCAGGGCCATCATGGCCAGGATGATGAGCGCGAGGGCTTTTGACATGCGACCCTTTGACCAGCGCCGCCGGGCAAAGTCCAGTGCCGTCACCGACCATAGATATGTGGACGGGCGTGCAGCCGGACCTTAATAAAGGGGCCTCAGTTGCGGAGGTCAGAATGAAGTCGACATACCACGAGGTTTACCGGGACTGGCGGAATGATCCGGAAGGCTTCTGGCGCGAGGCGGCCAAGGAAATCGACTGGGTTTCGCCTCCACAAAAGATCTTTGACCCGCAAGCCGGCGTCTTCGGACACTGGTTCCCCGATGCCGTTGTCAACATGTGCTTCAACGCCGTCGACCGCCATGTGGAAGGCGGCCGCGCCAGCCAGCTGGCGCTTGTCCATGACAGCGCCATTACCGGCACGAAAAACTCATTCACCTATCGCCAGCTGCTCGACGAGGTCTCCGCGCTTGCCGCCGTGTTGAAAGACAAGGGCGTCGGCAAGGGCGACCGTGTCATCATCTATATGCCGATGGTGCCCGAGGCCGTCTTCGCCATGCTCGCCTGCGCCCGCATTGGCGCCGTTCACTCGGTCGTTTTCGGCGGCTTCGCCGCCCGTGAACTCGCTACCCGCATCGACGACTCCACGCCGAAGGCGATCATCGCAGCCTCCTGCGGCATCGAACCTGGCCGCACCGTCGCTTATAAGCCCTTGCTGGATGGCGCCATCGACATGGCGACACACAAACCTGACTTCACGCTCGTCCTGCAGCGGCCCCAGCTTGCCGCCGGCATGACCGCCGGCCGTGACTTTGACTACCAGATCGAGGTCGACGCCACGCGCGGCCGCGTCGTGCCGTGCGAACCGGTCAAGTCGGCCGATCCGCTCTATGTCCTCTATACGTCCGGCACCACCGGTCAGCCCAAGGGTGTCGTGCGCGACACCGGCGGCCACATGGTCGCGCTCAAATGGTCGATGTGGAACCAGTTCGGGATCAAGCCCGGCGAAGCTTTCTGGGCCGCATCCGATGTCGGCTGGGTCGTCGGCCATTCCTACATTGTCTACGCGCCGCTGCTGCACGGCTGCACCACGATCCTGTTCGAGGGCAAACCGGTCGGCACACCGGACGCCGGCACATTCTGGCGGGTGATTTCCGAACACGGCGTCGTGTCGCTCTTCACCGCCCCCACCGCCTTCCGCGCCATCAAGGGTCAGGACCCCAACGGCGAATTCATCGGCAAATACGATCTGTCAAAATTCCGCATTCTGTTTCTCGCCGGTGAACGCGGTGATCCGCCAACGATCATCTGGGCGCAGGAAAAACTTGGCGTGCCGGTTATCGATCACTGGTGGCAGACGGAGACCGGTTCGCCGATCTCCAACAACCCGGTCGGGCTTGGCCTGTTGCCGGTCAAGCTCGGATCGCCCGGCGTCGCCATGCCCGGCTACCAGATGGAAGTGCTCGACGACGCCGGCCACCCGGTCCCGGCGGGCACGCTCGGCAATGTCGTGGTCAAACTGCCTTTGCCGCCCGGCTGCCTGACAACGCTGTGGAACGCCGACAAACGGTTCCACGACGCCTACCTCGCCGAGTTCCCCGGCTACTACAAAACTGCCGACGCCGGCTATCTCGATGAGGACGGCTACCTCTTCATCATGGCCCGCACGGACGACATCATCAATGTCGCTGGCCACCGCCTGTCGACGGGCGCGATGGAGGAAGTCATCGCCGGCCACCCCAACGTCGCCGAATGCGCGGTGATCGGCATTGCTGACGAGATGAAAGGACAATTGCCGGTCGGCTTTGTCGTCCTGTCGGCGGGAACCAACCGCGAGACCGAAATCGTCGAAAAGGAAGTTGTGGCGCTGGTGCGCGACAAAATCGGCCCTGTCGCCGCCTTCCGCACCGCCATTGCCGTCAAGCGTTTGCCCAAGACGCGATCAGGAAAAATCCTGCGCGGCACGATGCAGAAGATCGCCGACAAGGAAAATTGGTCAATGCCGGCAACGATTGACGATCCGGCGATCCTCGACGAGATCACTATCGCCATGAAGGCGAAAGGGCTGGGGTAGCCCTTTCGCCACTGGCTCCGTCTGCCTGCGCCACCACGTCGCAGCAACTTCTCTCATCCGGTTCCGTTATTAGCCCCCGGGGCGCTGCTTTTGCGGTCGGCGCAATTTCGGCCGGATTGGGGTGGGGGCGTATGACGATCAGGCACACAACACTTGGTGGAGCAATCTTGCTGGCGCTTGCGGCCGCGGGCTGCGCGTCCACGTCGCCTGGTGACTACGCGAAGTCGATGCCGCCGCAAGATCCCAAATGGACATCGCCGCCGTGTGTCAAGATGCGCGCCGACGCCGCGATCTACCAGTCAAGGGAAAAGCCTGCGCCAATGGTGTTGCTGGGCCTCGGACCTTATGGGCTGGGCATTTATGCTGCGGCGAAAGATCATCAGGAAAAGAAACGCCGCGAATTTGTCCGCAACATGCATCTGGCCTGCTCCAGCCAGCCGCTGCCGTCCGACCTGGCAAACCTCTCAAAAGGCAACGAACCAACGTCGCGTCTGGCACCCTGACTTGGCACGCCTTGCAATCAACACAGTCGCCACCCATATAGCTGTTACGCGTTATGCGCCGCCTTTCAGGAAGGCGCTGCGGATGAGCAAAGTGGCTCGCGTTAACATCGTGTTAACCATTGCGGTTCATGCTCAAAGGGTTGTGTCAGCACGGATGTACTGCGGCACAGCCCGAAGACGCTCAAGAGCGGACGGGTGTATGTAGCGGACGAAGAGCCGTGAGAGCGCCTGGGCCCCATGGGTTTCGTGAGCGGATGGAAGGTCGGAGTTTTGCTCCGGCCTTTTGTCGTTTCGGCCGGTTGAACTGGGGCACCTGCGTGTCAGTGACCGCCTTTGGCCGGCTTCTTGTCTGTCTGGCCGCCGCCAGCCGCCGCTTGTTCGGCACGCTCGATTTCCCATTGCAGCCGGCCACAGGAATCCGCAGTGATCGAGGCCACCCGGCGGTTCGCCGCCTGCCACGAATTGTTCACCAGCACGCCGTCGGCATGGGCTTCCGCTTCACTGGCGGCTTTCAGCGCCTGGGTCTTCATGGCTCCGCATTGCGGCGCCAAAAGCTCGGCCAGAGCAAGCGAATAGGTCGCCGACGTTTCTGCCGCCGCCTGGGCGGCAAGCTTTGCAGCCTTTTCGGCTGCGACAGCCCGGGCGTGTTCTTCCTCCGGACTGACAGTGATCTCGGGCTTCGCCAGGAACATCGCCCAAGCGCCGTATCCACTGCCTGCCAGCACCAGCGGAACGGCCGCAAACAATGCCAGCTTCAGTTTGGAACGCTTCTTCACCGGCTCGTCGCCAGCCTCTGCCGTGGCCGCCGGAGCGGCTTTCTGCTTCTTCTTGAACATGCCATCCGATGTAACAGAGGGCTGTTAAATGCCGGTAAGAACGATCATTCAAATTGTCTCAGCCCTGATCGGAAATTCGAGCCGTCTCGATGACGATCGACGTCATCAGCCGGTGCAGTTCGTCGCGGTAGCCGTCGCGGGTCGACGCAGCCTCCTCTGAAGTCATCACCACCGTCAGACCGAGATCGGGCGTGACGTAGAGCATCTGTCCCCCGTACCCCCAGGCATAATATGTTGGGTGGCCTTCAATGTTACGGATGAACCAGTTGTATCCGTATTGCTCGCCTGAAAAGACCGACCGCGTACGCGGCGTCCAGGATTGTTCAATCCAGCTTTCGGAAATCACGCGTTTTCCATTGGCCATCCCGCGATTCCGGTAGAGCTCACCGAAAGCCAGCAGCGAACGCGGCGACATCGCCATCTGGTTGCCGCCGAGATAGATTCCCTGCGGGTCCTGTTCCCATGACGCGATGCGGAACCCTTCCACACTGCCCAGCCAGTCATTGGCCAGGTCAAGCGTCGAGCGACCGGTGACCCGGGTGAGGATCGCCGACAGCAGATGCGTCGAAGCGGTAGAATAGAGCATGCCGCCGCCGGGCTCACCGTCAAACGGTGCGGCAAGCGCCGCCCGCACCCAGTTGCGGCTGGCAACCCACCGGCCGTAGTTCGGCCCACTCATACGCCCAAGCCCCGCCTGCATCGACAACAGATTGCCGACGGTGATCTTGTTGATACGAGGATCGAAATTCGCCGGCAGGTCGCGCGGGAAGAAGCCTGCAATGAGCTGATCCGGCCCTTCAAGCACACCCTTGTCTATGGCGATGCCGGCCAACGCCGACATGACCGACTTCGACGCGGACTTGATATTGCGCGGACGGCGCGTCGAGTGCCCGGCAAATCCCTGCTCGACCAGCACCTTGCCGTCGCGGGCCACGATCAGCGTCTCAAGCCGTCCCAGCAGCTTGGCCTGCTCGACAAATCCGGTGAAGCTCGGCTCATTGTTTTGCGCACCTGCCGCAACCGGCATTGCAGCGATAAGGGCGGCGAGGATCAATCTTTTCATGGAGGAAAAGCTAGTCGCGATACAGCGCGCCGGAAAGGCCCGATCACGCGCTTGTCAAGCTGGTTGACGTCAACCTTCAATGCTTGCCGCGGCGGCGCACCCGGTCGCGGCCAAGCCCGGTCTCGTCCAGCAGGCCCTGCCGCTTGGCGTGATAATAATAACCCGACTGATAGAGCTTGTCGGCATAGGCTTCATTGCCGCCTGCCACCAGCAACGCGCCGCGCAGATAACGCGCGCCATAGATCAGGTTTGTCTCGGCGTCGAACAGGCCTTGCGCCGATCCGCGATAGCCCATTCCGCGCGCGGTCTGGTGCTTGATCTGCATCAGCCCCCAATGGCCATTGTTGAAAGCGCGCGGATTGAACGTGCTTTCGCGCTTGACCACCTTGCGCAGGAACTCCTCGCGCATACCGTAATGGGCGGCGTATTTTGCGATCAGAGCATCGACATTGGCGCCGCGCGAGATCGGCGGCAGCGGGGCAAAGGCCGAGACCTTGACCTCTGGCATAGTCGCTTCTGGTCCTGTTTCCGCTACCGGCGCTGCCGGGGCCATCGGCGAGCCGCGCTCGATCACAGGTTCGGCGCTTGTCAGGACAGCGTCCGGCTTTCCAGGTGCGGCCGCAAAGCTTGCGGCGGCAGCATCAAGATCGGCGGCATTGAGCACGCCATTCTGCCCGGTCGCAACGCAACCGGCGAGGCCGAGGCTCATGATAACTGGCAGCACAGATCGCAACGTGGACAGTTTTCCGCTCCGCATTTTGAGCGCGTCCGATTGCAGCAACTTTCAGGCAGGATTGAGACAACAATTGCTCACCCCGCAACCTTTGCAGGAATCGGGTGTCGCTGGCGTGCGCGATCAGGCAATTAGATCAGACGGAACAGAAGTCTTGTTCTTCTAATGTTCTTGATTTTCTGGTATCGAAGTGGCTGGAGGCGGTGGGATGAGCGAGACGCATTACAAACTGTTTGAAACCGGCCTGGGCGTGATCGCAATCGCTTGGCGCGATGCTGCAATCGTGCGGCTGCTTTTGCCGCAATCCGACACGTGCGCCATGGCGCGCAAGATGGAAGCATTTGGCGCAGCGCCCGGCGAGCCATCGGGCAACGTGGCCGAAATCATCGACATGGTCCGCCGCTATGCCGACGGCGCGAATGTCGACTTTTCAGGCGTCAATGTCTCGGCCGGCGATGTCGGGCAGATGCGCGAGGCGATCTATGCGGCGCTACGTCAGGTGCCACACGGCGAGACGCTGACATACGGTCAGCTTGCGGAACGCGCCGGCTACAAGGGCATGGCGCGCGAAATCGGCGAGGCGATGGGCAAGAACCCGGTTCCGCTGATCGTGCCTTGCCACCGGGTGGTGGCGGCTGGCGGCAAGATCGGCGGATTCTCGGCCCCGGGCGGCTCGGTCACCAAGGAAAAGATGCTGCGGCTTGAAGGAGCGCTGACGCCACCATCTCAGGCGGCGTTCGGCTTCTGATCTCCCCGCAGCGGCTCCCGGCATTCAGTCGAAAACGTTCATGCGCGGCATGCATTTCAGCACCCGGCAGCGGTTGGTGTCGGACGCAGGCACCACTTCCAGCTTGGCGTATTCATTGATGTCGCAATAGCCGCCATGCGCTACGTAGCGGTCATACAGCGTCATATTGGTGCGACTGGACTTGTAGCGCAGGATCGCAGCGCCTTCGCTCTTCACCCTGTATTGCACCTCGTCACATTGCATCCCGTTGGTATTGTAACGGGAAATCGCATGTGCCGGCAGCACGGCCACCGCAAGCACCAGTGCACACAGGATCTTTTTCATGGTCGCCTCCACCGGCGCAGCAAATCGCACCGCCTCAAGAATAATAGGGCACAGCGTGGCCAAAGCGAGGCCATCGCTCACCTCACGTCACATCTTGCAATTTCGGCGGCAGGGCCGTATGTAAAGCGCATTGAAATTTCGGCCGAACGATCTAAAGGCCCGCTTATCCGCGAATGCCGACGACTTTCACCAAAATCTCGATGACTATGCAGCCTGCATCCCGCAGGCTCGACGATGTGTGACTAGGATAGGATACGCGAATGGCGACTGGTACTGTTAAGTGGTTCAACACGACCAAGGGCTTTGGCTTCATTCAGCCGGATGCCGGCGGCCCGGATGTGTTTGTTCACATCTCGGCTGTTCAGCGGTCGGGCATGACCACCCTGAACGAGGGCCAGAAGATCAACTACGAAATCACCCAGGACCGCCGCACCGGCAAGTCCTCGGCTGACCAGCTCACCGCAGCTTGATTGCTGCGCAGCCGGCTCTGGCCGGTTGAGCCTAGACATGAAGAAGGCGGGGCCAACACCCCGCCTTTTTTGTTGCTACCAGCGGACAACGATACGTGCAGCCACTGCACCGGCCACAGCGACGATCGCAATCGCCAGCGGATACCAGGTCACTACAAACAGCGGCGAGTCGTCAGTGCAATGCGCCGCATAAAAGGTCGCCGCTACCGCACCAGCCAGAACACCAGCCACCATGCCCGCAAGTCCGGGCCGTTCAGGCGCGCCGTGACGCAGTCCGGCCAGAAAGATCACCAGTGGCAGCAACCCGATTGCCGGGATCGCCACAAGGCACACCATCGCATTCTTGCCAATCACGCTCATCGCCACATTGCTCGAAGGCAGCACGGCCAGTTCAAGCAGCACCGCAGCAATCAGCATGACCGGCGCCATCACCATCGGCAGCAGTCCACCCCGGCCACCGGGCATCGACAACCGCCGAAGCACCAGCCAGGCCGTTGCGGCAAGAACGATCGTCACGATGAATTTGAAGATGAACCGCACGGTCTCCGCCGCTGCGCCAAAATCAGGGCGTGGCCCCATCGTTGCGAAAAAAACCACTCCCGCCGCAATGACCGCGAGCGCCAGCGTCAAGCCCCAGACGCGGTCCATGCCCATGCCCGAAACCCTGTCAGCCGAAAGTCCCCGGATCAGATCATCTGTCTTCATGACTTGCCGAACCTCGCTGCAATTGTCTTCAAGCCCCGATGCAGCGCCACCCGCACCGCACCCTCGTTCATACCAAACTGCACCGCAGTCTCGGTGATCGAGCGCCCGTCGACGGAAATCGCCTCCACCACATTGCGCTGGCCGGCGGGCAAGCAATCCAGCACCCGCTCGACATCACGCGCCATCAGTGTTTCCGCCTCAGGCTCCGCCGCCAGCACGTCGGCCAGACCGTCGATGTCGACCTCGATGCGCCTGCCCTTGCGGCGAAATGCGTCGACCAGCTTGTAGCGGGCGATCGCGTATAGCCAGGGTTCGACGGCGGCATCAGTCTGCCAGGTGTGGCGCTTCAGGTGCACGGCCAGCAATGTTTCCTGCACAATATCCTCCGGGTCGACCAGAGCGCCACAGCGGCGTCTGGCGAAACCGCGCACGAGCCCGGCCGCCCGCGTCAAGAAACGCTGGTACGCAGCTTCGTCTCCATTGATCGCGGCGAGCAGAAGCTTCCGAAGATCGGTTTCGCTGGCATGCGCCACGCAGTTCATCCCCCTTCTTCGCGGCTCAGGCACAATTGTTACGCGATGACGCACACACAACGAACATCAACGGCAACATCACGAAGACGTTACGCCGTCCCGTGTAACGCCGCCAGTCACCGCCGCGAAGTCTGGATGCGAACCCGAAACGGGTCGCCCAACCGTTCCAGAGGAGAACAACATGAACCGCTCCACCCTGTCGCTGGCCCTTGCCGGCTCGCTGATGACCGCCATCTCCGCCGCACAGGCCGCCCCGCTCGCGCCCGAAAAAATGGCCGGTATGGAAAAGTGCTACGGCATTTCGCTGAAGGGCCAGAACGACTGCGCCGCAGGCGCAGGCACCACCTGCGCCGGAACGTCGACAATGGACTACCAGGGCAACGCCTGGAAAGCCGTGCCGGCCGGCACCTGCACCACGATGGACGTCAACGGCCACATGGGTTCGCTCGAAGCGAAGAAGATGTGATCGACCAACCAGCGCCGCTCGCCAGACAAAGGCGGGCGGCGGCTCTCCAGGAGAAGTCCTTGATGACAACATTGCCCGCCCGCGCCGGACTTGGATTGAAACCCGAACACTATGGCGAGATCATCGCCGGGCAACCTCCGCTTGGCTTCTTTGAGGTGCACGCCGAGAACTACATGGGCGCAGGCGGCCCTCCGCATCGCTATCTCGAAGCCATCGCCGCGCACTATCCGATTTCCCTGCACGGCGTTGGCCTCTCCATCGGCTCAGCCGGTCCGCTCGACAAGGCGCATCTGGGCAGGCTCAAGACGCTGAACGACCGTTACAAGCCGGCATCCTTTTCCGAACATCTCGCCTGGTCGACACATGAAAGCGCATTCTTCAGCGACCTCCTGCCTTTGCCCTATACAGCCGAAACTCTGGCGCGCGTGGCCGAACATGTCGACGAGGTGCAACAGGCGCTTGGCCGAAAAATGCTGCTGGAAAATCCGTCCACTTACGTGCTGTTCGAGGAGAGCAGGATCGACGAGATCGAATTCCTGTCCGAGATCGCGTCGCGCACCGGTTGCGGTCTGCTGCTCGACGTCAACAATGTGATGGTGTCGGCCGTCAACCACCGGCTCAACCCTCATGCCTACATTGACCGCTTTCCGCTCGGCCTCGTCGGCGAGATCCATCTGGCTGGATACGACGAGGCGTTCGACAACGCAGGCGACCGCGTCCTGATCGACGCGCATGGCAGCAAGGTTCTGGACGACGTCATCACGCTCTACCGGCACACGCTGGCGCGCTCGGGACCACTGCCGACGCTGGTCGAATGGGACAACAACATCCCGGACTGGGCAACGCTTTATGGCGAGGCGAAACGGGTCGACCAGTTGCTGGGCGAAGCCTCCTCAATGAAGGCGGCCTGAGCCATGCCGCTTGCGCAAACCCAAAATGACTTTGCCGCCGCACTGTTTGATCCAGCTACGATGCCAGCTGGCCTGACAACGGCAAGAGGCGAAGCCGACCCTCTGCGGTTTGCAATCTACCGCAACAACGTCACTGTCGCACTCATCAAGCCGCTTGAGGCGCGCTTTCCGGTCCTTCGCCAACTGGTTGGCGACGAATTCTTCCGGGCGATGGCGCGCGATTTCATCGCCGTCTCAAAACCTGCCTCGCCGCTGATCATGCACTTTGGCGACGGGTTGCCCGATTTCGTCCGGACATACACCCCCGCCGCTTCGGTGCCCTATCTGCCCGACATGGCTTCACTGGAAGCCGCCTGGACGCGCGCCTATCACGCCCGCGACGCCGCCCCGCTAAAGCTGGGCGACATCGCTGCACTTCCAGTTGAGGACCTGTTGACCTGCTCACTGACCTCGCATCCATCAAACAGTCTGGTCACTTCTGATTATCCTGTCGGATCAATTTGGGCCGCACATCAGCATGATCCTGTGCAGGCCATTGACCGCTGGGCTCCCGAAACGGTTCTGATCCTGAGACCGCAACTCGACGTAGGTGTGCACATTCTGCCATCGCACGACACAGCTTTTGCCGCCGCGCTCATGCAAGGCAGCAGCATTGGCGACGCTGCGGAGGCGGCGATCCCCGCCGGCGCCGAGTTTGATTTCGGCGCGGCGCTTACCGGCCTTGTATCACTCGGCGCCTTTGAAAGCTTGAAGGAGGCGGCAACGCCATGACCGCAACCCATCACAACCTGACTCACCGGATCTCGCTTCCTGTTCGCGCCGAAAGACTCATGGCGGCCATTCCCGCCTCAATCCCGCTTCTCGCTTTGCGGATGGCGCTGGCCGTGCCCTTCTACAAATCAGGCCTCACCAAATGGGACGGGTTCCTGCAACTGTCCGGCGGCGCACAGTTCCTGTTCGCTCAGGAGTTCAAGCTGCACATTCTTGGCCAGCAGTTTGCCTATCCGTTCCCGATCTTGATGGCCTACGCTGCCGGCATTGCCGAGATCGTCTTGCCCGTCCTGCTGGTGCTGGGCCTTGGCACACGCTTCGCCGCGCTCGGCCTGCTGGCCATGACGGCGATCATCCAGCTCACTGTGCCCGAAGGCTGGGCAAACTTTCACCTGCCCTGGGCCGCAATGGCGCTGACATTGATGGTGCTGGGAGGTGGAAAGCTGTCGCTTGACCGACTTTTGGACCGCGCAGCCGGCCAAACAGACCCGTCAGAAATCTAGAGCAGGCTGCCAATCCATTCCTTTGAAGCCCTTCAAGCTGCGCACAAGTTCGAGCCAGCCCGCGACACGGGGAAACGATTTGAGATCGTATCCGGCCAGTTCCGCGTCCTGCGTGTAGGCAAACAGCGCAATGTCGGCCACCGTCGGCATGTCGCCAGCCAGCCACTTCGTCCTCGTCAACTGTGCCTCCATGACACCAAGCGCCTTGTTGCCGCCTTCGATCAGTGAAGCGATGCGCTCCGGCGTCGCCAGATGCACTCGCTCCGGATAGACCCGCAGCGAACGCAGCACCGCAACATATGGTTCGTGGCTGTACTGCTCAAAAAACAGCCATTGATGAACCAGTGCGCGATCGTATGCATCAACAGGCACATAGGGTGTGCCCTCGCCAAGGTAGAGCAGGATGGCGTTTGATTCTGCCACGAACCGCCCGTCATCAAGTTCCAGCAATGGCACCTTGCCGTTGGCGTTCTTCGCCAGATATTCCGGCTTTCGGGTCGCACCGTCACGCGAACTGGTCTCGATATGTTCAAAGGGCCGGCCAAGCAAAGCCATCAGCAGGCGCGGCTTGTAGCAATTGCCGCTGCCGAGCATTCCGTAGATACGCATTCATCCTCTCCGCGCTGGTATGGCCATGATGCGCAAACAGCGGGCACCGCACTACCGACTTTTCTTGAAATGTCGATCAATACTGCGAATGGATCGGCAAGATCACGCGCTGCGGCGGCCGAACGACCTTGCCGCCGGCGGATGTGGATGGCCGACGCCGTCGAATTCACGCGGTTTGTGCAGCGGCAATGACCCGGTTTCGACCCGCCAGTCCTTCGCAAACTGCGTTGGCGCAAGTTGTGGCCGCTCAAGCGCAAACCCTTGCACCAGATCGACACCAGCCCTTTCGGCCAGTTCGAGCTGCGCTCCGTCCTCTATGCCTTCGAACACGGTAACGATGCCCATCTGCCTGAATTTCGAGACCATTGTAGTGAGCAAGCCAACCCCCGACCCCGTCCGCATCAGTTGCAGGGTCCAGCGTGCATCGAACTTGACGATATCAGGCCGCAATTCGTCGATCCGCCTGATGTCGGAATCGTCCGAACCGAAATCATCGACCGCAATCTTGAAGCCACGATCACGCAGTTCAGCGACAAACTCGAACAATGCGGCCTCTGACTGCGCCGGATGTTCGATCATCTCGCAAACGACGCGCGTGTGGGCAATGCCAGCCTCGTGCAGCACCAGCCTCAGGTCGCGCAATGCAATCTGCGTCAATTGCCGGTCAATGAAGACAGACGGGTCGAAATTGACAAAGATCATTGCCGCCGGGTCCAGGAAACGGCCAGCGTTCAAAATGTGTAGCGTACGTGACAGGGTTTCGACATGCATCCGCTGCTCGGGCGGAACCTTCGCAAAGAACTCGGTCGGTCCGATCTGCTGGTTCTGGCGCGAGGGACGCAACAGTCCCTCGAAAGCTACCATCTTCAATTTGCCACCCTGGAAGCTGAAGATCGGCTGGAAGGCGCTCCGCAACATGTAAACGCTCCAGGCGCCGACAAACGTGTTGTCGGGCTGCTGGGAAATATGCGCGAACAAGTCGCCGCGCATCTTCGTTGAAATCGTTTCCATGGCTGATTGGACGTTGCCAGAGAAGCTTTTAGACTTCGTTAAGACCTTATCGGCTTGCGCCCAGCCTCTGCATGCTGCATTGGAGCCGCGCGCATGTGTGCGCAAGTTCAACATCTGGAGTATCTCCGTCATGGCTTTCCTGGCTGACGCCCTTTCCCGAGTTAAGCCCTCCGCAACCATTGCGGTCACTCAGAAGGCTCGTGAACTGAAAGCCAAAGGCCGCGATGTCATCTCGCTGGGAGCCGGCGAGCCGGATTTTGACACGCCCGACAATGTGAAGAACGCCGCCATCGAAGCGATCCGCCGTGGCGAGACCAAATATACGCCGGTGTCAGGCATTGCACCGCTGCGCGAAGCGATTGCGCAGAAATTCAAACGCGAGAACAATCTCGACTACAAGCCGGAACAGACGATTGTCGCCACCGGCGGCAAGCAGGTGCTGTTCAACGCGCTGATGGCGACACTGAATCCCGGCGACGAGGTCGTGATCCCGACACCATACTGGGTCAGCTATCCAGAAATGGTGGCGATCTGTGGTGGCAAGAGCGTGTTTGCGCCGACGACCATCGACAATGCGTTCAAGCTGACCGCCGAAGCGCTGGAAAAGGCGATCACGCCGAAGACAAAATGGCTGATCCTCAACTCGCCGTCGAACCCGTCGGGCGCGGCCTATACCGAGGCTGAGCTGCGCGCCATCGCCGACGTGTTGCTGAAGCACCCGCACGTGTGGACGCTGACCGACGACATGTATGAGCACCTGACCTATGGCGACTTCCAGTTCCGCACCATCGCGGAAGTTGAACCGGCCCTTTATGCGCGCACGCTCACCATGAACGGCGTCTCAAAAGCCTATGCCATGACCGGCTGGCGCATCGGCTATGCCGCAGGCCCCATCGAACTGATCAAGGCGATGGACATGTTGCAAGGGCAGCAGACGTCCGGCGCCTGTTCGATCGCGCAATGGGCGTCAGTCGAGGCGCTCAATGGTCCGCAAGACTTCATCCAGAAAAACAAGGCGATCTTCCAGGGCCGCCGCGATCTGGTCGTGTCGATGCTGAACCAGGCGCGCGGCATATCCTGCCCTGTGCCGGAAGGCGCATTCTATGTCTATCCGTCCTGCGAAGGGCTGATCGGCCGCAAGGCCCCATCTGGCAAGGTGCTGGAAACCGACACGGATTTCGTCTCTGAACTTCTGGAAACGGAAGGTGTAGCGGTGGTGCAAGGCTCGGCATTCGGCCTTGGCCCGAATTTCCGCATTTCCTATGCGGCGTCGGAAAAATCGCTTGAAGAAGCCTGTATGCGCATCCAGCGGTTCACTGCATCGCTGAAGTAAGTTCCGGATTCATAAATGTGCGCCGGGCGGCCTTCGAGCCGCCCATTGCCGTTTGTGACTACGGCTATTGCCTCCCTCTGCCGCCCTGTTGCTGGCGCTGCGGCGGTGTCCATTCCTCGAAAAACGGATTGGCGGCAAATCGGCCTTCGAACATCGGATCAGTCAGATAGTCGATCCGTTTGGCTACCAGCGTTTCTGGCGCAAGGCCCGAGACTGCCAGTCGATCACCGGAGAGATCGCATAACTCCCTTGCAGTGATGTCGCCCAAGGCACGGCTGATATCCTGACATTTGCCAATTGATTTGTGTCCGAACGTACAGATGGAACCGCAATTCTCAAGGATCGTCGTATGGTCATCCTTGAACATCGCTGCCAACTGGGCATAGCTCTGAACAAAAAGGGCACAGCGCAAACCGTACCCGCGGGCGAGAGTGACCGCCTGTTTGATCGCACTCAAAGGCCCGATGTGGGCAAGTTCGTCGATCATCAGAAGCGTCGGTTTTCTGGGGCGAACGCGACGCTCGGTGATCAGGCCGATCAGCGCCGTCAGCCACATGCGCAACAACGCCGCATGCGACTCCAGTTTGGAAGGCGGGAAGACCAGGTAGATCGTCAGTTTCTCGCCGGCAATGATGTCTTCCAGGGCGAAGCCTGTGTCGGCGGTCGCCTGACGTGCTGCCTGACCAACAAATGCCGACATATGGCTCATCGCGGTCGCGTGGATTCCGCATCGGGTGACGTCGGCCGAGACATTGGCGTAGCTTACATATTGCGAACGCGCGAAGGGATGGATTGTCTCGCTCTCTATGCGCCTGTGGAACATGATGCTGTCTTCAATCGCATTGGCTGTTTGCCAAAGATGCTGCATCGACCGGTCAGCAATATCGGATGCAGTTGCGTGGTCCGCCAGCAACCCGCTGACCAGCGACCTGGCGCGTTCATCCCAGAACGGCTCGCGGATGTTCGACAGGTTTCTCCCGGAGATCATCGATGCAAGGGACAAGGCATTGTCTTCAAGATTCTCGGGGTCAAACTTCAGATAGTCGAGCGGGTTGAATCCGGACTGCTGCTGCCCGCTCTTGCCCCAAGGATCGATGACCACGACCTTGTGGCCGAGCTTGTTGCGACGATAGTTTGCGGTGACGGCAGCCGCCTCGCCCTTGATATCGACCACGATGGCCGGCCCGTCATAGTGCAGAAGGTTGGGGATGATGAAATTCCTCCCCTTCCCAGCACCAGTTGGAGCAACCACAAGAACATGTGACTCAGAACAATCTTCGATTAGTGATTCACTAGGATCAAGCGAAACATCGCTCGACAATTTTTGGACAAAACCCATCCCGCTCCGCGACACGATAGTGTCGCGGCCAAAAATAATTCCAGACATGATTGTTCGCCTCCGCCTTTTTGGCTTAGTGTTATTTGGTCTTATTATTGCTTGATATGCCGCAGTCCTCTAGGAAACGTCATTGAGAATCCAGCGTCAACGACTATCTGCAGATCTTTGATTCACATTTTATGTTACATTTTGGCACAGTCACTCAGGCACCAGTCCCATCCGTTGACAAGCGCCTGATTGCCGCTCTATCGGGCCATGCTTGACACCGGAATATTGAACGGCCTCTCCCATGAACATCTATGTCGAACTGATCGGCGCAGCCGCCGCAGTGATCACTTCGTTATGCTGGGTTCCGCAAATGGTGAAAATGTTCCGGGAGCGGCAGGCGGCGGGCGTGTCGCTTATCGCCAATGTGGCCTTTGCGTCCGGCGTTGCGCTGTGGCTGATCTACGGCATCTTCATCGGTTCATGGCCACTGATCGGCGCAAATGTCGTGACGCTTGCCTGCGCCCTGTCGATCATCGCGCTGAAGCTGCGCTATGGCTGACACCTCCTGACAACCTGTTGTCAGGAGGGACAGTTGCGACACGGCAGATCACATAGCGGCTCTTTCTTTCGCCCGGGACTCCACCCATATTCAGGGCATGGCCAAATCTCCTGACAAATCGTCGTCGCGCAAGCGCGGCAGCACGATGACCGACTTCCACGGCGCCTCGGAACCGCTCGAGCCAAATGGCTTCGGCGAAGCGCCGCAGAATGAGCTTTCGGGCGCGCCGCTGTCCGGCAGCGTGTCGGACTGGGTTCGCGATCTTGAAAAGCAGGCGGAAGCTGAAAGCCGTAAGGCGTCCACCCGTGCGATCCGCTCGGAAGCCGGAAAGCACCGCACGCGCGCGGCCGCGCGAGATGAGGCTCTGGGCGTTGGCTCAAAGCGCACCGGCGGCGGCACGCTGATCGGTGGCACGAATGACCCGAAGGCGCGCGCAGCCGCTGGCCTGATGCCGGTGGCCGGTCTGGACGTGTCGCTTGAAGATGCGGTCTCGATGTCGACATCGGGCGTGACAGCCACCGTCAAGGCTCTGTCCGACCTGATCGAGAGCGGCAATCCGCTGCACAAGAACGGCCAGCTCTGGACCCCGCACCGCCCGGCTCGGCCCGACAAGTCGGAAGGCGGGCTCGCCATCGAAATGGTCACAGACTATCAGCCAGCGGGAGACCAGCCGACCGCAATCAGGGATCTGGTCGAGGGTGTCGACCGCGCCGACCGCACCCAGGTTCTGCTTGGCGTCACCGGCTCCGGCAAGACGTTTACGATGGCCAAGGTGATTGAGGAAACCCAGCGCCCGGCGCTGATTCTTGCGCCCAACAAGACACTGGCCGCCCAGCTCTATGGCGAGTTCAAGAATTTCTTCCCGAACAATGCCGTCGAGTATTTCGTCTCCTATTACGACTACTACCAGCCCGAAGCCTATGTGCCGCGCACCGATACGTTCATCGAGAAGGAAAGTTCGATCAACGAACAGATCGACCGGATGCGTCACTCGGCGACGCGCTCGCTGCTGGAGCGCGACGACGTCATCATCGTGGCTTCCGTGTCCTGCATCTATGGTATCGGCTCGGTCGAAACCTACACGGCGATGACCTTCCAGATGCAGGTGGGCGACCGGCTCGACCAGCGGCAGCTCCTCGCCGATCTGGTTGCGCAGCAATACAAACGGCAGGACATCAGCTTCACCCGCGGCTCGTTCCGGGTGCGCGGCGACACGATCGAAATCTTTCCGGCCCACCTTGAGGACCGCGCCTGGCGCATCTCGATGTTTGGCGACGAGATCGAGACAATCACCGAATTCGACCCGCTGACGGGCCAGAAGACGATGGACCTGAAAAGCGTCAAGATCTACGCCAACTCGCACTATGTGACGCCGCGCCCGACACTCAATCAGGCCATCAAGTCGATCAAGGAGGAGTTGAAAGGCCGCCTGGTCGAGCTGGAAAAGGCCGGCCGTCTGCTGGAGGCGCAGCGTCTGGAACAGCGCACGCGCTTTGATATCGAGATGCTGGAGGCGACCGGCTCCTGCGCCGGCATCGAAAACTATTCGCGCTACCTGACAGGCCGCGCGCCGGGCGAACCACCTCCGACGCTGTTTGAATATATCCCCGACAACGCGCTGGTGTTCATCGACGAAAGCCACGTGACCGTGCCGCAGATCGGCGGCATGTATCGCGGCGACTTCCGCCGCAAGGCGACGCTTGCGGAATATGGCTTCCGCCTGCCGTCCTGCATGGACAACCGGCCACTGCGCTTCGAGGAGTGGGACGCAATGCGCCCGCTCACTGTCGGCGTGTCGGCGACGCCGGGCAAATGGGAAATGGATGAGGCCGGCGGCGTGTTTGCCGAGCAGGTGATCCGCCCGACCGGCCTGATCGATCCGCCGGTGGAAATCCGCCCGGCCAAGAACCAGGTCGACGATGTGCTGTCGGAAATCCGCGAAACCACGCGCAAGGGCTATCGCACGCTGGTCACCGTGCTGACCAAGCGCATGGCCGAGGATCTGACCGAATATCTGCACGAGCAGGGCATTCGTGTGCGCTACATGCACTCCGACATCGAGACGCTGGAGCGCATCGAGATCATCCGCGATCTGCGGCTTGGCGCGTTCGACGTGCTGGTCGGCATCAACCTCTTGCGCGAAGGCCTCGACATTCCCGAATGCGGCTTCGTCGCCATTCTCGATGCCGACAAGGAAGGTTTTCTGCGCTCCGAAACCTCGCTGGTGCAGACGATTGGCCGCGCCGCGCGCAACGTTGACGGCAAGGTGATCCTCTATGCAGATCAAAAAACCGGCTCGATGGAGCGGGCCATGGCGGAAACCACACGCCGCCGCGACAAGCAGATGGAATACAATACCGCACACGGCATCACGCCTGAGAGCGTCAAGAGCCGCATCGCCGACATTCTGGATTCAGTCTACGAAAAGGACCATGTCCGCGCCGAACTGCCGGATGTCGGCGGCGTCAACAATCTCGTCGGCAACAATCTGGCCGCCCATATCGATCACCTCGAAAAGGAGATGCGCGACGCCGCTGCCGATCTCGACTTCGAACGCGCCGCCCGCCTGCGCGACGAGGTCAAGCGTCTGCGCGAGGCCGAACTGATCGTGCATGATGATGCGCTGTCGGGTGAAGGATTCAAGGAAACGGCGGCGGCAGTGCGAAAGCCGGCAAAGGGCGCTTCCAAGTCAGGTCTCTTCGCCAAACCGGACCTCGACGACATGGGCACATCGGGCGACCATGCAACGCCGGCAGGCGCAGTGGACCGCTCCCTGTTCCGCAAGCAGAGCGCGAAAGAGGCGCATGGGTCGGACTATGGAACCCCTGACGATGGCAAGACGCTGTTCCGGAAAAACTCGCTTGACGAGATGACGGTGCGCCGCACCGAAAAGCCTGTTGAAGGCGTCAAACCGGTCAAGCGCGCCCAGATCGGGATTGGCTCATACGAAGACCCCGCCGACCAGAAGCAGAAGGGAAAACGGACAGGCAAGACAGGGCGGCCGGGCAAGTGAAACACCTGCATCGAACACTGCTCTTTGCCTTGGCCGTTATCTCGACGGCATTTTCAGCGTCGGCTCAGGACTGGACCGCAACTGAAGTTACAAAACCCTATGTGATCGCAGGCTCAACCGGCATCGAACTCTACCAGTCCATCGGCGAGCGCGGCCCTGCGACCAGCAACGGGTCGCGCGCCATTGCGCATACCACATGGGATCTGAAATGGCGGCGCAACTATCAGCCGCAGCCGGACGGTTCGTGCAAGCTGGTGTCGGCGAAGCCGTTTGTCACCATCACCTACACATTGCCCAGGGCGCCGGCCAAATTGTCAGGCGCGGCAGCCGGTCACTGGAACACATTCATCAACGGCATTACCGCGCACGAAAAGGAACATGGCCGGATGATCCGGGACATGGTCGGCGAGGTGATCGCGACGACTGTCGGACTGACGGTCGCTGGCGATGGAAAATGCCAAAAAATCCGCAAGCAGATCGAGACGCCGCTGATCGCCGCGCGCGACGCCTATCGCGCCCGCAGCCGCGCGTTCGACAAGGTTGAGATGAGCGAAGGCGGCAATGTGCACCGGCTCATCCTCGGCCTCGTCAACGGCCAGTAATCTTAACCTGCCCGCTGACGTTCGATCTCGTATTCGACATCGGCAAGCTTGTCCTTGCCGAAGAACAGCTCCTTGCCGACCAGAAAGGTCGGTATCCCGAAAGCGCCCCTGTCGAATGCCTCTTGTGTGTTTGCCGCCAGCCGGTCCTTGATTGGCTGCTCCTGTGATAGGGCCAGCAGCCGTTCGGCAGGAAGGCCGGCCTGCGTCAGGGTCGCTGCAAGCACGGCCGGATCGTCCAGTTTGCGCGGCTCTTCCCACATGTAGTGGAACATCGCCTCGACATAGGCGGGAAGAATGCCTTCGGCGTCTGCCGCAGCCGCACCGCGCATCAGCGCCAGTGTATTGACCGGGAAAAACGGGTTCATGCGGAATTGCGTCAGGCCGTGGCGCTTCACAAAGCGCGCCATCTCAAGATGTTCGTAGGCCAGTTTTTTCGGCACTTCGGCATAGGCGACCATCGGCGAGCGGTTGTTGGCCATCTTGAACAGCCCACCCAGCAACACCGGCACATATTGGAACTTGACGCCCGCCCGCTGCTCAACCTGCGGCAACACGCGGTGGACCAGATAGGCGTTCGGGCTGCCGAAATCGAAATAGAAAATTGGCTTCATTGTTCGTTCCTCACCAGGTCTCGCCATAGGGGCGCAGATCCAGCTCATGCGTCCAGCCATCCCGCGTCTGCTGGTGCAGCATCCAGTAGGCATTGGCGATCGACGCGGGCTCCATCAACACGTCCGGTGCGATGTCCGTGGTACCGAGGCGCTGGGCGAAACGTTCACGCACGAAGGCGGTATCGACGCCGGAATCAATCACCAGATGCGCGACATGGATGTTCTGCGGTCCAAGCTCGCGCGCCATGGCTTGCGCGGTGGCTCGCAGACCGGCCTTGGCGGCCGCAAACGCGGCATAACCTTTGCCGCCGCGCATCGAGGCCGTCGCGCCGGTGAAAAAGATCGAGCCCTGGCCACGCGGCAACATGCGCCGCGCCGCCTCGCGGCCGGTCAGGAAGCCGGCGTAGCAGGCCATTTCCCAGACCTTTCGGAACACCCGCTCGGTAGTTTCCAGCAGCGGGAAATTTACGTTCGCGCCGACATTGAAGATCACTACTTCAAGCGGCGAACTCGCCTCCACCATGTCAAGAAAGGCGGTGATGCCTTCCTCGGTGCGGGCGTCGAGCGTGTGGCCCTTGAAGCGGCCACCGCTGGCGGCGATCTCGTCTTCCAGCTCTTTCAGCTTTTCGCCCTGACGCCGCCCGCCATGAACATCATAGCCCTCGGCGGCGAAACGGCGGGCAATGGCCGCGCCAATAAAGTCGCCCGCCCCGACAATCGCCACACCGGCGTTTCGCTTTTGCATGACCCACTCCAAGTTCACTTTTAAGACTGATAAGTCTTGAAATGGAACCTTGTCAATGGCATGAGTGAACAATGCGCTGGAACGACCTTGCCACCGAAGACTGCTCGCTTGCCCGATCACTTGCGGTGATCGGCGACCGCTGGACCTTACTGATCCTGCGTGACGCGTTTCTGCGGGTGCGGCGGTTCGAAGATTTTCAGGAGCGGCTCGGCATCGCCCGCCGGGTGCTGACCGAACGGCTGGCCGGTCTGGTTCAAGATGGCGTGCTGGAAAAGGTCGCCTATCAGCAACGCCCGTTGCGCCACGAATATCGCCTGACCGACAAGGGGCTTGCGCTATATCCGGTCATCCTGTCGCTGGTGCACTGGGGCGATCGGTACTACGCCGAAAAGGACGGACCGCCGGTGCTGCACACCCACAAGGCATGCGGCCACGACTTTCATTCGGTCCTCGCCTGTTCAGAATGCGGCGAGGCCATCGGTGCACGGGATGTGATCGCGCACGGGCGCGGGACAGAGCAGCGCGCCTGCAGCGAATCGCGCTAGAGAGGTCGCCGGGAGCGGCCTTTGACCGAGACACAAAACGATCCGGCGACCATGGCGATTGCGGAGTTCGCTGATTTTGGCCGCACGACCCAACGCGTCGAGCGGGATGGGCTGACCTATTTCGTCAATGAATTCTGGACCGCACGCCAGCGCCAGTCATCGCGGCTGCACGAAATTTCCTATCGCGCCTGTTTCAAAGCCGAACTGCCGCGTTTTTTCATCGAGCGGCTGACTGCGCCCGGCGATCTGGTCTACGACCCGTTCATGGGCCGGGGCACGACGCTGCTGGAGGCGGCAATTCTTGGCCGCCGCGCTGCCGGCAATGATATCAATCCGTTATCCGCGATGCTTATAGGCCCGCGCCTAGATCCGCCGGCGCTGGAGGACGTGGCTGCAAAACTGGCCGAGATTGACTTCGGAGCAGACGCCGAGACCAATCCTGACCTCGACGTGTTTTTTCATCCCGAAACGCTCCGGCAGATTTCTGCGCTGCGCGCCTTGTTGCTCGGCCAAGGGGACCAGCTTGACCGGGCGGGCCGCTGGATCCGCATGATTGCGCTCAACCGCCTGACCGGCCACTCAAGCGGCTTCTTCTCGGTCTACACCCTGCCACCCAATCAGGCGGTGTCGGTGCAGTCGCAAAGGCGTATCAATGAGCGGCGCGCCCAGATGCCGCCTTTGCGCAATGTTCGGGACATCATCCTGAAGAAGTCGCGGCTGATGCTCCGGGACGCGCCTTCCCTGACGGATGCGCCTGCAATCCTGTCAACCGGCCCGGCCAGCCGCACCCCTGCCTTACCTGACGCATCGGTATCGCTCGTTGTCACCTCGCCGCCGTTTCTCGACATTGTCGACTACGCTGCCGACAACTGGCTGCGTTGCTGGTTTGCCGGCATTGATCCGGCCACGGTGGCGATCGACAAGCACCGCACCGTGGCAGACTGGACTGCCTTTGTCCGGACAACCCTCACCGAGCTTGGCCGCATTGTTCAGCCGGGCGGCCATATCGCATTCGAGGTCGGCGAGGTGCGAAACGGCAAGGTTCTGCTGGAGAATCATGTCGCCGAGGCATCACAGGGTCTACCGCTGGAATTGCTCGGCGTAATCGTCAACGAACAGCGTTTCACCAAGACGGCCAATGTCTGGGGCGTCGGCAACAACGCTGCCGGCACCAATACCAATCGCATTTGCCTGTTCCGGCGACAGTAGATTCGCAGCTTCTACTTTCCGTTAGGGCTGCGACATCTTGTCATTTTCGGCCTCATCTGCCATAGATTGATGGCTCGGGCCTGAATGACCCGGAGACTGGACGCGACGAGACGACCTTTCCCCGACCATGACGACGATCCGACACAGCGCGCCGCAAAGCGCATCACCTCGGGAAAAGGAGCTCCCTCTTGTCTCAGACTGGCACTGTCAAATTTTTTAATGCAACCAAGGGTTTCGGCTTCATCACGCCAGACGGCGGCGCAAAGGACGTGTTTGTGCACGTGTCGGCGCTCGAGCGTTCTGGAATGCACTCACTCGTCGACGGCCAGAAAGTCACCTTCGACGTCGAGCCGGACCGCATGGGCAAGGGCCCCAAGGCCGTGAACCTTCGTCCAGCCTGATTTTTCAGGCGGCATTCAATGAAGATGGCGCGCGATCTGATCGCGCGCCATTTTTTATGTTTCTCGCTCCCTGCGCCCGGCCACATATTGTAGCGCGCCTTCCGATCGGCCTTTCGGGAACCATTTGCCCGTGACATGATTGTTTTCCAGACGGACTTCGTAGCGAATGCCACGCCACAACGAGCCAGCGAGGAAAGGGAAAATCATGCGTATATTGAACACGCTTGCAGCTGCCACGCTGTCGATTGCATCTGCAATCACACTGCCGAGCTTTGCCGCGCCTATGTCTGCGCCCGACAGCGGCGAGACACTGATTACCCAGGTTCGCGGTTGTCATCGTGACGTCAGGCGGCACTTCGTTCCCGAATACGGCCGCTCGACCTGGCATTTTCATCGCAGCCGCTCCTGCCGGCCTGTTCGGGTATCGCGCCCGGATCGAGGCCCAGGCCTACGTGATTGCCACCGCAATGCGGAGCGCCACTATGTGCCTGGCTATGGACGGGTGCTGCATCGCCATCGCCGTGATTGTAGCGTCCGCATCCTGCGCCAGGGCGATCGTTTCCGCGAAGACACTTGCGTTCGGATCGGGCCTGTAATCTATTGTGAAAACTAACTATTTGGCGGATCGGCAACATGCTGCTCCGCCAAACGAATACTAGCCTAAAGTTTTTCTTGATCGAAAGACTGTTTTTGTTGAAGATCATTGCTTCGGGTAGTTACGGGCCCGGAGACGGATGATTTTGGCCGTGCAATAGCATGGTAGATTGCGAATAGAGAACTGACCAGCAGTTCCGGCGTGATCGCGCGAGACGCTTCTCCTCCAGTGACGAACCGGGTGCGCCGCAAATAGCTGCGGCACACACAGCGCATATGGATACAGGGAGCATTCCATGGGTCAGATGACCGGGACCGTAAAGTTCTTCAACCATGCCAAAGGTTTTGGCTTCATCACACCCGATGGCGGGGCGAAAGATGTGTTTGTCCACATTTCCGCTGTGCAGGCGTCGGGCTTGCCGGGACTTGAGGATGGACAGAAAGTGTCTTTCGACACGGAGCCCGACAAGCGGGGCAAAGGGCCGAAAGCCGTCAATCTTACGATTGGCTGATCACAAATCGTGACACCGGCGCGCGTCAGCGCGCCCGACAAACCTGCCATACCGGTGAATAGTCTGTTCACCGGTAGTTCAGGTGCGTGAAAATAAGACTGCCGGAAGGTAAATTCCGGGAGATTCTTATGACGATTGCTGGATTTCTGACGGGTGCAACGGCCGCGACGGCCTTGTTTGCGGTTGCGTTTGGCTGCGCTCCGGCGACAGCCGGACCCGCCGCATCCTTTGCTGCGCCGCAGCGTCCTTCGCTGGGCAGCTCAGGCGCAGTTGGAATGGCGGCAACCCTTGGCGCCATCGTGGAGGCCGAGCTGGCGGCCAAGGAGCAAATGGGCCAGTCAGCGGCCAATCCGTTCCTGAAGCCAAGGCCACGTCCGAACCGGGAACACATCGCATTGCCAAAAGAGCAACGGCCGGCCGGCGGCGCGATACCGCCGGTGCCCGCAGAATAATCTCAGGTCAGGAATGGATTGGTTCGGCGTTCATCGCCGAACCTGCTCCCCGGTCCGTGTCCGCAGATGAACCCGATATCATCACCAAGCGGCAGCAGTTTTTCCTTGATCGACCGGATCAGAGCCTCATGATTGCCTCCCGGCAGATCGGTGCGGCCAACTGAGCCATTGAACAAAACATCCCCGACATGGGCAAAACGAGCGGCATCGTTGAAATAGACGACATGTCCCGGCGCATGACCCGGGCAATGCAGCACCTGAAAGACATGGCCGGCAAACGAGACGGTGTCACCATCTTCTAGAAAGCGGTCTGGGACGCAATTGCGCACGCCCCCAGGCAAACCGAAACGCACTGCCTGGTTTTCGAGATTGTCGAGCAGAGGCTTGTCATCAGCATGAGGACCGATGATGTCGACGCCAAGCCGGTCCTTCAGATCCATTGCCCCGCCTGCATGGTCAATATGGCCGTGCGTCAGCCAGATCGCACCGATTTTGAAGCCGCTATCGGTAATAGCCTTTTCGAGAATGTCGACATCGCCGCCCGGATCGATGATCACACCAGACTTATTATCTTCATCGTAGAGGATCGTGCAGTTCTGCTGAAATGGCGTAACCTGGATAATCCCGGCATTGAGGCGGCCCATATGCAAATGTCCTGTCAGTCGTTCTTACCAGGGTAGTAGCCGCTCAGCGCATTCCAGACCACCCCGAAACAGGAACGGGCGGCACCTGGCCGCCCGTCCTGCGTCATCCATCTGAAATGGAATCAGCCCTTGTTCATCGACTTCATGATCGTACCAACGATACCTGTCAGAACAGCGCCGCCCCCTGCGCCACCGACAATGTTCTCGAGGTTAAGCGAGCTCATGAGGCCGCCGACGGCTGCCGGGTCAACTGCACCGCTACCGCCGAACAAGCTGCCGAGGATCGCTGCGCCACCGACGCCACCGATTGCGCCACTGAGAATTTTTGGCAGCTGGCCAATAGCGGCCGACGAAATGGCAGCTCCGACGGCCTGACCGCCGATGATGCCGCTGATCACCTGCACGATGATCGGCATGAGTGCTTCCATGGAATTTCCTTTCCCCATCCGGTTGCGGCCCAGAGGCCCGCAATTCACCCGCGCATCAAATCGCTTATTCGACGAAAGTCAAATGTCTTAAAGGACCGTAAACAAGAAACGGGGCGTCAAAGGCGCCCCGTCTTCGACGTCTCAAGCAAGCGCTTGCTGATTACTCGGCAGCCACTGCATGTTTGGGTTGAACTTCGGCGGAATAGTCGTTCATCAGGTTGATGCTGATGTCCGCAGGCTTGAATTTGTAAGGTCCGATCTCGGAAACCGGCGTGACTTCTGCAGCCGTGCCGCAAAGGAAACACTCGGAGAACCCTTCAAGTTCTTCCGGCATGATCGCCCGCTCGATAACTTCATACCCACGGCGTTTGGCCAGATCGATGACCGTGCGGCGGGTGATGCCGTCAAGGAAGCAATCGGGTTTCGGTGTGTGAATCACGCCGTCCTTGACGAAAAAGATGTTGGCGCCAGTTGCTTCAGCAACCTGGCCGCGCCAGTCGAGCATCATTGCATCCGCATAGCCCTTGGCCTCGGCATTATGCTTCGACATCGTGCAGATCATATAGAGACCAGCCGCTTTTGACTTCGACGGAGCGGTGCGCGGGTCAGGACGCCGCCATTCCGCGATGTCGAGCCGGATGCCCTTGAGCTTCTGCTCAGGAGCGAAATAGCTCGGCCACTGCCAGATCGCGATCGCCACATTGATGCGGTTGTTTTGCGCCGAAACACCCATCTGTTCCGAGCCGCGCCAGGCGATCGGGCGCACATAGGCGTCAGAAAAGCCCTGCTTGCGCAGCAATTCGCGGCACGCTTCGTCAATTTCAGCGACACTGTAAGGAATCTTGAAGCCCAGAATGCGGGCAGACTCATGCAGACGCTCTGTGTGCTCGGTCAGCTTGAAAATTTCGCCGCCGTAGGCGCGCTCGCCTTCAAACACCGCGCTTGCGTAATGCAGGCCGTGCGTCAGTACGTGGAACTTGGCGTCAGCCCATTTGACGAATTCACCATTCATCCAAATCCAACCGTCAAGCTGATCGAATGGAACCGCTGCCACGCTAACCTCCTCGGCCTCCCGGGCCATATCTTTATCTGCCAAGAATAACAGCTCCCGCCCGGCTGCGCCAACCGCCAGCATCAAGCCGGATTCTCCGGCAAGTCAGGCAAGAATGTTGCGGCAATGCGTTCTACTGTTTGGATTTCGTTCGCCAAGCGACAAAAACCTTGCCAAAAATTATCAGCACGCCCAATTTATGTCAACATAGCTGACATAAATTCCGCACAACGAATCTGATATCGAGGTCGAATGAAGCCGAACGCCAAACAGGACCAGGAGCCGATCCGCACCGCGCTGACATTAAGCGACGGCATCGACTTCTCGATCATCGAGTTGCTGTTCTTCGCCTATCGCGACTTCACGTCGGATCCGGACCAGATTCTTGAGCGTTACAGTTTCGGCCGGGCGCACCACCGCATTGTCCATTTCGTCAATCGCCGTCCGGGCCTGACCGTCGCCGAATTGCTGGACGTGCTGCAGATCACCAAACAGAGCCTGGCCCGGGTTTTGAAACAGCTGATCGATTCAGGCTACATCACCCAGATTCAGGGCGTTCATGACAGGCGTCAGCGCGAACTTTACCCGACGCGCAAGGGCCGTGATCTGGCCATGGCGCTGGCAACGCCACAGTCCCGCCGCATCGGTGCGGCAATCGGGCCATATAGTGCTGACGAACGCAAGGCGATCGAAGGCTTCCTGCGTGCTATGGTCAATCCAGAACTACGCGCACAGGTCGATGGCCTGGCTGGATCCGGCACTGACGAGAGGGCGGACGTCAATGACTGACCTGAACTCAAACGCACCCGAAGACGACGGGCGCACCATCCCTGACGACGATGCGGCTCACCTTCTCATTGTCGACGACGATACCCGTATCCGCAGCCTGCTTATGCAATTCCTCACGGCGAATGGGTTTCGCGTGACGGTCGCAGGCACCGCAGCAGAAGCGCGCCGAAAACTCGTTGGGCTCGACTTCGACCTGCTGATCCTCGACGTGATGATGCCCGGCGAAACCGGCGTCGAACTCACAAGATCGTTGCGCACCGACAAGAAGGTGCCAATCTTGATGCTCACGGCGCTATCGGAGACCGACAACCGTATCGCCGGCCTTGAAGCTGGCGCCGATGATTACCTGCCAAAGCCATTCGATCCGCGCGAACTGATCCTGCGCATCAACAACATCCTGCGCCGCGGTGGTCCGCCACCGGTACCCAAGGCCGAGCAGATCGTTTTCGGCCCATACACATTCAATATCGCCCGCCGCGAACTGAAAAAGGGTGGAGAGCCGATCAAGCTGACCGATCGCGAACAGGACATCCTCGCCGCATTTGCCAACAAGGCAGGCGAAACAATTCCGCGCCATGAACTCGTTGCCGGCGATGCCGAAGTCGGCGAGCGGACCATCGACGTGCAGATCAACCGGCTGCGCCGCAAGATCGAGCGGGACCCGGCCAATCCGGTCTGGCTGCAAACCGTGCGCGGCGTCGGCTACAGGCTGACTGTCGAGTAGCCGGCGGTATGGCGAATTCGGAATCAAGCGAAGCGCCCCCGTCAGGCGGTTTTGCGTCGTTGCGGCGCAAGTTGCCAAGAGCACCACGCGCGTGGCGCGAGCTTTCAAAATCCGTATCCCGTATGATGCCCAAAGGGCTCTATACGCGCTCACTTATCATCGTCATCGCGCCCGTGATCCTTCTCCAGTCAGTGCTGGCTTTTGTGTTCATGGAGAGGCATTGGCAGCTGGTCACGCGGCGTTTGTCAGCCGCGGTGGTGCGCGACATTTCTGCAATCATCGACCTGACTGAAACGTTTCCGACGGACGCCAACAAGTCTGAGATCACCCGCATTTCGCAGCAGCGGCTCGGTCTGAAAATAGACCTGCTACCACCCGAGCCGCTGCCAGCGCCTGGCCCCAAACCGTTCTTCTCGATCCTCGACGGCATTCTGTCGAACCAGATCGCCTATCAGATCAAGAAGCCCTACTGGATCGACACGGTGGGAGCGTCAAACATCATTGAAATCCGTATTCAGCTCGACAACTCGATCCTCAGGGTCTTTGCCCGGCGCAATCAGGCCTATGCATCGAACACCCACATTTTCCTGATCTGGATGGTGGGCACCTCGCTCGTCCTGCTGACAATCGCCATCCTGTTCCTGCGCAACCAGATCCGCCCGATCCTGCAACTGGCGGAAGCCGCAGAGAGCTTTGGCAAGGGCAGGCCGATGCCGGCACGTTTCCAGCCGCGTGGAGCGTCCGAAGTGCGGCGCGCCGGTCTCGCATTCATCCAGATGCGCGAACGCATCGAGCGTCAGATTGACCAGCGCACGGCGATGCTGACTGGCGTCAGTCATGACCTGCGCACCATCCTGACCCGCTTCAAACTGCAACTGGCGCTGGCCGGCCCCAAGACCGATACCAGAGCGATGAACCAGGACGTTGACGACATGCAGTCAATGCTCGAAGGCTATCTGTCGTTTGCCCGGGGCGAGGCGGCGGAAGATTCCGGCTCGCTCGACATGAATGCGCTGTTGGACCGGTTCCGCGATGAAGCAACCCTTCGCTCCAAACAGCTCAAGATCGCCTTTGTCGGCGATCCGGCCGTTCACGTGCGCCCGCATGCGTTCACGCGCCTGCTGTCCAATCTGGTGGGCAACGCCTTCCGCTATGCAGACTCCATCTCGATCACCGCCACGCACAGGAAGGGCATTTTGAACGTCATTGTTGACGATGACGGTCCTGGCATCCCCCCCGAGCGGCGCGAGGATGTGTTCAAGCCGTTCTTGAGGCTGGACGAAGCGCGCAATCAGGACGCCAGCGGCACGGGTCTTGGATTGTCGATTGCCCGCGACATCGCGCGAAGCCATGGCGGTGACATTACGCTCGACGACAGCCCGCTTGGCGGCCTTCGTGCGATCGTGCGCCTGCCGGCTTAGAATAGACGGCCGCCGTTGGGGACTTTCAGGTCAATGGCGCCGAGCACCACCGCGCCTTCCTCGTCGGGAAAGCCAAGCGTCAGCACTTCAGACATGAATTTTCCGATCTGGCGCGGCGGGAAATTGACCACAGCAAACACCTGCCGTCCGATCAGCGTTTCAGGCGCATAATATTTGGTGATCTGCGCAGAAGACCGCTTGATCCCGATATCTGGACCGAAGTCGATCCTCAACTTGATCGCCGGCTTGCGCGCCTCCGGATAGGGTTCAGCTTCAATGATCGTGCCGGCGCGAATGTCGACGCGCTCAAAATCGGCATACGAAATCGGCTCGGCTGGTGCTCCGGAACTCATGCGTCAGGCGCTGCCCTGCGTCTCGAACAGCACCGCTGCCAGAGCGTCGCGCGCTGACGAACCGGACCAGACGACAAACTGGAATGCCTGGAAATAGCATTCGCAGGCCTCAAGCGCGCTCGACAACAGGGTTTCGACTTGCTGGTTGGTCGGCTCGGCGCCGCCCGACAGCAGCAGAGCCTGACGGAACATGATCGCGCCTTCCTGCTCCCAGAGATCGAAATGTCCGAACAACAGCTGTTCGTTGATGATCGACAACAACCGCAGCACTTCCAGTTCGCGCGCTTCCGGCACCTTGATGTCAAAGGCGCATGCCAGGTGCAGCGCCTCGAAATCCTCCATCCAGGAGAACGACACATGGTAATCTGTCCAATGGCCTGCGACCGAGATCGAAATCTCGTCATCGCCCGTGCGCTCAAACGCCCAGTCATTGGCGTTGGCGACGTTCTCGATCATGTCGACAGGATGCGGGTTTCTGGCAAAATCAACTTCAAGCAATGGCATCAAATTCATTCCTGTGGTTGCGGAAACACGATCACAGTCCCGGGAGGAGAACTGCGTTACATGTCAAACACACAACGGCTGAGCGGAATGAACGACCAACTTATACGGACCGCCCCGGACCGGTCGCAAATCGGCAAGCCGAATCATGCAACAAATTCAGAATATTGATCGGGAGTCGGCGCGCCAGCGCTTTTTGCAGTGAAGCTTGCGCGAGTGTGGATAGCCTTCGTGGCATCCGGGCGCAGGGTGTAGCTAAGCGATTCAGCGAAAACGCTTTTCGCGCTTTCGCTGTCTGTGGACAAAGCCCGGACTATTTTTTCGCAGCAGGCTTCTTTGCGGCCGGCTTGGCAGGCGCTCCGCCTTCCAGCGCCTCGATCCGCGCCTCAAGCACCGCAATCCGGGCCGTGAGCTTGTCGTTCTCGCTGCGCGCTTTTGCGGCCATGTCGCGAGCTGCCTCGAATTCTTCCCGCTGGGGAATCTCCATCGAGTTCAGCAGCTTTTCGGCTTGCGCGCGGAACGCCGTCTCGACTTCCTTGCGCACGCCCTGTGCAGCACCCGCAGCGTCCGTTACCAGTTTGGCGAATTCGTCCAGAATGCGATTTGGCCCGGTCGTGTTCATCGGAAAAACCTCGTTGTCTGCAATCGACTTAGACCCTTTCAGGTCCAAATGGAAACAGTTCTGTTTTCTCGCTGGTGAGGCGATCCGCAAGGAAGGCGGCGAAGGACGGGCTGGTGGCCCGGCCGAGTCCGGCTGACGTCGCGGGTGCCTGCCAGCGGGAAAACAGAACTGTTTCCATTTGAACCTGAAAGGGTCTAGGCACCAATTCCGGCCATTGCAAGATAGCGGGTCGTCTTGACCTGATCCGGCGGCTCCGCCAAGGTCCGCCGCCTTCCCGGAGTATTGCCTTGATCGAAGTCCTGCTGCCGCTGTCAGCCATCACTTTTCCCGACATTGATCCGATCATTTTCCAGATCGGGCCGCTCGCCGTGCGCTGGTATGGGCTGGGCTATGTCGTCGGCATCCTGTTTGCCTGGTGGTATTCCAAGAAGCTGGTGTCGACGCCTGGGCTATGGGCGCACAACAAGGCCCCGATGAAGCCGGAGGATCTCGACGATTTCCTCGTCTGGGCCGCCGTCGGCGTCGTGCTGGGCGGACGCATCGGCTACATCCTGTTCTATGATCTGGGGCGGTACATCGCCAATCCGTTGGACATCTTCGCCCTTACTCAAGGCGGCATGTCGTTTCATGGCGGCATGCTCGGAACGATCCTGGCGATGGTCCTGTTTGCGCGGTCACGCGGCATCCCGGCCTGGAGCCTGCTTGACGTGGTGGCAGCCGGCGTGCCGGTCGGGCTCGGGCTGGTGCGTGTAGCCAACTTCATCAATTCCGAACTGTGGGGCCGCCCCACAGACGTCGCCTGGGGCGTCATTTTCCCCAATGGAGGCCCGGAACCGCGCCACCCCAGCCAGCTCTACGAAGCCGGGCTTGAAGGTATCGTCCTGTTTGCAGCGCTTGCCTGGCTGGTGTGGCGCGCCAAAAAACTCAAGCGGCCGAAATTTGTCGGCGGCGCATTTATTGCCGGCTATGGCGTCTCGCGCATCATCGTCGAGTTCTTCCGCACACCGGACGCCCAGATCGGCTACCTCGCAGGCACAGATTGGCTGACCATGGGCATGGTCCTGTCGCTGCCGATGGTGCTAGCCGGGACCTGGGCAATGGTGACCGCCCAGAACCCCGAGGCCGGTCTCGAAAGCCCCAAGACTGCACAATGACGGCGCTGCGGACCCGGCTTGAGCGGCTGATCGAGGCGCAGGGGCCGATCACGGTCGCAGAGTTCATGGCCGTTTGCCTCTACGACGACGAGCACGGCTACTACATGACCCGCAACCCGTTCGGGCGTAGCGGCGATTTCACCACTGCGCCCGAAATCAGCCAGATGTTCGGTGAACTGGTCGGCGTCTGGGTTGCATCGGCCTGGCATGCCATTGGCCGGCCGGAGCAGGCAATCATTGCCGAGATTGGTCCCGGGCGCGGCACATTGATGAAGGACATGGTGCGCACGCTGCTCAAGGCCGCGCCTGAGCTTTTCGGTTCGGCACGCTTTGCGCTTGTCGAAATCAGCCCCGAACTGAGCAAGGTCCAGGCCGGCACCTTGAAGGACATGCCAGCCCGTTTCGAATGGCATGAAGATGTCGCAGCGCTTCCCGCCGGGCCTCTCATCATTGTGGGCAACGAGCTGTTCGACGCGGTGCCAATCCACCAATATGTCCGCACCGGCGGCATCTGGCGCGAGCGCCTGGTGGGGCTGAATGAAGCGGGCAATTTGACATTTGTTGTTGGCCCCGCCGCCATCGCCCCCGCGCTGTTACCGGCAGCCGCAGGCCATGCGCCAGACAGGTCGATAGCCGAACGTGCACCGGCACGCATCGCATTGATGGACAAGATCGCAGCCCGTATCGCCGTTCACGAAGGCGCCGGACTGTTCATCGACTATGGCCATCTTGCTTCCGGCATTGGTGACACCCTTCAGGCAATGCAAAACCACGCCTTTGTCCCAATCCTCGACCATCCGGGTGCAGCCGACTTGACCTCGCATGTCGATTTCGAACCGCTGCTTGAACAGGCGAAGATGCGCAGACTGGAGACCGCAACCACCACCCAGGGGCGGTTTCTGCTTGCGATGGGCCTGCTGGAGCGTGCGGGCCGCTTGGGCAGCGCCGCACCCCACCTTCAGGACGCCATCAGAACGCAGGTCGAACGGCTGGCGGCGGACGGTCAGATGGGCGATTTATTCAAGATACTTTGCGTCGCGCAACCGGGCGCAATGCCCGCACCCTTCCCCATCGTGTCTTGACGGACAGGCCTCGGACGGCCACAAAACCGGCGATGCAAATCACTCAGACCCTAGAGCCAATCCAGGCAGAAAACCTTCGGTTTGAAGGCAAGCCCTTCATTCGTCACGGTTTTTTCACCCGTCAAGGCGGCGTGTCGAATGGCATCTATGCTGGTTTGAACACTGGTACGGGCTCGGACGATGACCCGCCGGCTGTCGCCGAGAACCGCCGCCGCATTGCCGAATGGATGGGTGTCGGTACGGACAGGCTGCTGAGCGCCTGGCAAATTCATTCGCCCGACGCACTGGTCGTCACCGGCCCATTTCCAGGCGAACGGCCTCAGGTCGACGCGCTGGTGACGGACCGCCCGGGTTTGGCCATCGGCGCATCACATGCCGACTGCGGCCCGATTCTGTTTGCCGATCCTCGGGCGGGCGTCATTGGAGCAGCGCACGCCGGCTGGAAGGGCGCACTGACCGGCGTGCTGGAAAGCACGATTGCAGCAATGGAAACGCTGGGTGCAGACCGCGACAATATCGTTGCCGTGCTCGGTCCCTCGATCAGCCAGGCCAATTACGAGGTCGGTCCCGAATTTATGGCGCGCTTCATTGCGGCTGACCAGGACAATAAACAATGGTTCATTCCGTCCGCCAAGGCCGGCCACCACATGTTTGACCTGAATGGCTACACGGTCGCCCGGCTCCGGGCAGCCGGCGTCAATGGCTCGCAGCTCGGCCTTTGCACTTATGCCGACGAAGACCGGTTCTTTTCATACCGCCGCACCACCCACCGCGGCGAGCCCGATTACGGGCGGCACCTTTCCGTGATCGCGATAAGCGAGGAGTAGATCGATGGCTCTGCATTTTGAACGCGCTGAATTCGACGTCCGCCGGGACCGCCTGATCCTGGAAATGGCAGACCGCAAGCTCGACGCCATGCTGCTGTTTGCCCAGGAGAGCATGTATTGGCTGACCGGCTACGATACGTTCGGTTTCTGCTTCTTCCAGTGTCTGGTGTTGAAGGCAGACGGATCAATGTATCTGCTGACCCGCTCGGCAGACTTGCGTCAGGCCAAGCATACGTCGACGATTGAAAACATCATTCTCTGGGCCGACCGCGACAACGCCAATCCGGCGATCGACTTGCGTAACCTGCTCAACGACCTCGACCTGCTCGGCGCCAATATTGGCATCGAATATGACACGCACGGATTAACGGCCTTCAATGGCCGCCGCGTCGACGAACAGATGCAGACTTTCGGCAAGATCTTTGACATCTCCGGCGTCGTTTCGCGTTTGCGATTGGTAAAGAGCCCTGCCGAGATCAAGAAGGCCGAAAAGGCCGCTTCACTTGCCGACGACGCGCTCGACGCTGCCCTGCCGCTCATCAAGCAAGGCGGAGACGAGGGCGCGATCCTGGCCGCAATGCAGGGAGCGGTGTTTCTCGGCGGCGGCGACTATCCCGCCAATGAATTCATTATCGGCTCGGGCGCAGACGCCTTGCTCTGCCGCTACAAGGCAGGCCGACGCAAGCTCACCAAGAACGATCAGCTGACGTTGGAATGGGCCGGCGTCTTCAACCACTACCACGCTGCGATGATGCGCACCGCAATCGTCGGAAAACCGTCGAAGCGAAGCCTCGAACTCTACGATGCATCGCGCGAGGCACTTGAGGCCGTCGAAAAAGCAATGATTCCCGGCAAAACCTTTGGCGACGTTTTTGACGCCCATGCCAAGGTCATGGAGGCGCATGGCTTGTCGCGTCACCGTCTCAACGCATGCGGTTATTCGCTTGGCGCCCGGTTTACGCCGTCCTGGATGGACATGCCGATGTTCTATGCCGGCAATCCCGAGCCGATTGCGCCAAACATGACTTTGTTTGCGCACATGATCATCATGGATTCCGAGACCGAGACGGCCATGACGCTCGGCCGGACCTACCTGACGACTGACGGCAATCCTCGCCCCCTGTCGCGCCATGATCTCGACTTGATCGTCAGGTGAATCGATTTCCTGCCGGCTCACGGGTAAAGTATTGGGCCGAAGGAGAGTTGATCGAGTGCCAGCGAGCCTGACTGTGTTTAATATCGCCAGATTCGGCATTGCTGCTGCGGCAATTACCTTGCTGGTTGCCTGCACCAGCACGGAATCGACGCTTGACCCCAATGCACTGCGCACCCAGCAGAACACAGAACCTGCCAGTCCGGCTGATGTCACACCGCCGGCAACGCCTGCTGCTCCGGCTGAGATGGCGACGGCGCAGACGCCAGCCCAGCCTGCAATCCCGTCAGCGCAATCAGCCAGCCTGCAATTGGCCAGCGTGCTGGGCGCGCCAGCCCAGGCCGTCAGCATCCTGACCGCTCGCATGATTGAAGAGGGACCGGCCAGGAACCTGACAGTCTCCTCGACTTCCGGCTCGTCCTCCTATGCCCTGAAGGGCTTCCTCTCGACGTCGCCCGAGAACGGCAAGACTTTCATCTACTATGCTTGGGACATTTCCGATCAAAGCGGCGCCGCACTGCATCGCCTGACCGGCAAGCAGGCCGCGACCGGCGCAGGCGCCGGCTGGACTTCGGTCGTACAGGCTGATCTGGAAGCTGTCGCCGACCAGACGCTGAATGGCTTTGCGGCCTGGTTGGCCACCCGGTAAGGCGCCCACATTGCCCCTTGATTGCGACCAGATAGCGCAACGGTTTCTTTGGACAGTTTGCTTGTCGGGCGATCTAGGCGCTTGCAATGGGCTTCCATGAACCTTAAACGCCCCATCTATCCGAGCATGGCCGGGGATTTTTGATGAAATTGTTTGCAGGTAATTCAAACCGGGTTCTGGCCGACGCCGTTGCCCGATACCTGAACATTTCTTTGGGCAGAGCCAGCGTCAAGCGCTTTGCCGATCAGGAAATATTTGTCGAGATTCAGGAGAACGTGCGCGGTCAGGACGTGTTTGTCCTGCAGTCGACCTCGTACCCGACCAACGACAACCTGATGGAATTGTTGATCATGGTCGACGCGTTCCGCCGCTCATCGGCCCGCCGCATTACCGCAGTGGTGCCCTATTTCGGTTATGCCCGTCAGGATCGCCGCGCTTCTGGCCGCACGCCTATTTCGGCAAAGCTGGTCGCCAACCTGATTACCGAGTCGGGTGTCGACCGCGTGCTGACACTGGACCTGCATGCAGGCCAGATCCAGGGTTTCTTTGATATTCCGACCGACAACCTGTTCGCTGTGCCGGTGATGGCGCGCGATGTGAAGGCGCACAACAATCTGTCAAATGTCATGGTCGTCTCACCCGACGTTGGCGGCGTGGTGCGCGCTCGCGCGCTCGCCAAGCGCATCGATGCGCCGATCGCCATCGTCGACAAGCGCCGTGAACGTCCGGGTGAATCGGAAGTGATGAACATTATTGGCGAAGTCGCAGGCCGCGACTGCCTGATCTATGACGACATCGTCGATTCCGGCGGCACGCTGTGCAACGCTGCCGACGCGTTGCTGGCAGACGGTGCGATTAGCGTTACCGCCTACATCACCCACGGTGTCCTGTCGGGCGGGGCTGTTGCGCGCATCAGCGCCTCCAGCCTCAAGGAATTGGTGATTACCGATTCCATCCAGCCAACCGAAAGCGTCATGGCGGCGCGCAATATTCGCGTTATTTCGATCTCTGACCTGATCGGCGAGGCGATCTCGCGCACTGCAACCGAAGAATCGGTTTCCAGCCTGTTCGACTGATGGTTCCGCTACCGGGCCGCTATTGCGCCCAAAGCCGTGCTCGTCTATAGAGCCGCCACCTGCGTAGACACCCTTGGAGGCAACGCGGGGGATAGCCGCGTTCTGCGCGGCTTTCGACATTTTCAGGCCCGGCTTTGCCGAAAGTTCGAAAATGCTCCAGCAACACAAAGGAAACAGCCATGAGCCACGAAGCTTACGAGCTCCAGGCCGAGGCGCGCGAAAAGGTCGGTAAGGGGTCCGCCCGCGAAGTTCGCCGTAACGGTCAAATTCCAGCAGTCATTTATGGCGAGAAGCAGCCTCCCCTGGCGATCGCGCTCTCGCACAAGGAAATCTACTACAAGATCCACGGCGGCGGTTTTCTGACCACTGTCGCGACGATCAATGTCGGCGGCAAGAAGATTGAGGTCCTGCCGAAGGACTATCAGCTTGACCCGGTATCGGATCAGCCCGTCCATGTCGATTTCCTGCGCGTCGGCAAGAATTCTGTCGTGACCGTCGAAGTGCCTGTCCACTTCATCAATGAAGAGAAGTCGCCCGGCCTCAAGCGCGGCGGTGTTCTCAACATCGTGCGTCACCAGGTCGAGTTCACGGCTCCCGCAAATGCGATCCCGGATTCGATCACTCTCGACCTCGACGGCACAGAAATCGGCGATTCGCTGCACATTTCGGCGGTCAAGCTGCCGAAGGGCGTCACTCCGACCATCAAGGATCGCGACTTCACCATCGCGACCATCGCTGCGTCGTCCGCAGCGCGCCAGGAAGCTCACGAAGCGGCTGAAGGCGCCGAAGAAGTGGCGGCCGAGGTCGAAGAAGACAAGGAGTAAGCGGGAGCCTGGCTCCCGTGGCCAGGAGGGCTAGGGCCTGTGGACCGTTATGGATTGGGCGTGGCGCGAGACGGATTTCAGCCCTGAGCAGGCAAACCGACCGACATGGTGTCAATCACCACGAGGGCGGTATAACGAACTCAGGGCCGAAATCCGCCGCGCCCCGCAGGGGTATGGCCAAAATCGGTCATTTCGGCGTCGCGGAACCTTCACGGTGGCAAACACCGCCGTCGGCCCCGCTCCTGGAACTGTCCGATTTTGCCCCATACCACGCTCCAATCGATAACCGTCCACAGGTCCAAGAGCCATGCTGATTTTTGCTGGTCTCGGCAATCCAGGCAACCAATATGCGAACCACCGGCACAATGCCGGCTTCATGGCGGCGGACGCGATTGCCCGCCGCCATTCCTTTTCGCCATGGTCGAAGAAGTTCTCGGGTCTTGTCTCCGAGGGGTCGCTCGGCGGCGAAAAGATTCTGCTGATCAAGCCCCAGACTTTTATGAACCTGTCGGGTCAGGCTGTCGGCGAGGCCATGCGCTTCTACAAGCTGACGCCGGCCGATGTGGTTGTCTTCTATGACGAACTCGACCTTGCGCCCGGAAAGGTGCGGGTGAAGACCGGCGGCGGCTCGGGCGGCCATAACGGCATCCGCTCACTCGACCAGCATATCGGCAACGCCACCCGCCGGGTGCGCATCGGCATCGGCCACCCCGGCGTCAAGGAACTGGTGCATGGTTATGTGCTAGGCGACTTTGCCAAGGCAGACCGCGACTGGCTCGAACCACTGATGGACGCCATAGCCGACGCCGCTCCACTGCTGGCCAAGGGCGACGACGCCGGCTTCATGAACAAGATTGCAGTGGCCACCGGCGGCGGTTCAGGCGGCGGACCGAAGGGCGGCGCAGGATCAAGCGGCGCGCCCGACAGCGGCAAGCCACCGAAAAAGCCTCAGAGCCACATCCGTCAGGCCCGCCCGCAGCAGCCACAGGTCAAACTGCCCGAAACCGGGCCCATGGCGGCAATGCTGAAGAAACTGCTGGGAAAGGACTGACGGCGGGGCTCAAGGCATCCGCGTCAATGCGTAGCGCCACTCAGATATTCTCAAGCCGATACAGGAACAGGTTCCAAAGCCATTCGACGCTGAAGTTGGCGTTCGCGGCAAAGAACTGCGCAAAACTGTCTGAGAACAGATAGACGATACTGCCGCAGATCACCGTATGGGTCACTGTCACGCGGAGGTTCTTCAAACTGTCGAGCCGGTAAAAGCCGGCATCGTCATATTCGGTACCGAAAAGCACATCGACAAGATTGTAGCCATTGCTCAGAACCAGATCCATCGCGTTGGAATCCGAAAGGCGATCGGGCAACGGATTTACAAATCCGCGGACGATATGCCCGGCCACACCAATTGCAGTCATGCAGAAGGCAAAGGCCAGATAGTGCCACGTGTAGAGTTGCGTCTGCGCAATATCTTCCATCGCAAGATCTATGGCAGCAAATTATTACGATTTGGCGCAATCTGAGCCAGCAATGCCGCCAGCCTGCGAAACGAAAGTGCGTCAGACTTGACGATGGTCTCCCCTTTCGCCCATACGCCTGAGCAAATTCCCGTTCCCCGTTAGGATTTCATCATGGGTTTCAAATGCGGCATCGTTGGCCTGCCCAACGTCGGCAAATCGACGCTGTTCAATGCGTTGACCAGGACCGCGGCGGCGCAGGCCGCCAACTATCCATTCTGCACCATCGAGCCGAACACCGGCGAAGTCGCCGTGCCTGATCCGCGTCAGGCAAAGATTGCGGCAATCGCCAAGTCGAAGGAGATCATCCCGACCCGCATCAATTTCGTCGACATTGCCGGTCTCGTGCGTGGTGCGTCGAAGGGCGAAGGGCTGGGCAACCAGTTCCTCGCCAATATCCGCGAGGTCGATGCAATCGTGCATGTGCTGCGCTGCTTCGAGGACGACGACATCACCCACGTTGAAGGCAAGATCGACCCGGTCGCCGACGCTGATACGGTCGAGACCGAACTGATGCTGTCCGACATGGAAAGCCTTGAGCGCCGTCTGGTCAACACCCGCAAGCGCGCGCAGGCCAAGGACAAGGAATCGCTGACGGTCCTGCCGGTGATGGAGCAGGCGCTGGCGCTGCTGCAGGACGGCAAGCCGGCGCGTGTCATGCTGAAGGGCATTTCGGCGGAAGACCTGAAAATCCTGCAGGGTCTGAACCTGCTGACCGCCCACCCGGTGCTCTATGTCTGCAACGTGGCCGAGGCAGACGCCCCGACCGGCAATGCGCACACCAAGGCGGTCGAAGCGATGGCTGCAGCTCAGGGCGCATCAAGCGTCATCATCTCAGCCGCGATCGAGGCCGAAGTGGCGCAACTGCCCGACGCCGAAGCCAAGGAATATCTCGACGCGATGGGCCTGGAAGAACCCGGTCTCGACCGGCTGATCCGCGCCGGCTACGAGCTGCTGCACCTGATCACCTATTTCACCGCCGGTCCAAAAGAGACCCGCGCCTGGACAATCGAAAAGGGCACGAAAGCTCCGGGCGCCGCCGGCGTCATCCACACCGACTTCGAGCGCGGCTTCATCCGCGCCCAGACGATTGCCTTCGACGACTACGTCAAGTTCAACGGCGAAGTCGGCGCCAAGGAAGCCGGCAAGGCCCGCGACGAAGGCAAGGAATATGTGGTGCAGGACGGCGACGTGCTGCTGTTCAAGTTTAATACGTGATTGGACAGCGGGGCGGCCTCGTTCAGGCGGCGCGCCCCGAACCAGCCAGGGTCTCCGCCCGCGACATAATCGCGATGGTGGTCGCAACAATTACCGTTGGCATAATTGACCCTGTCCAGCTGGCAGTCTGGAATGCCCTGTTTCGCACGGGATGCACATGGTATCGCATCTGCGAACAACAGGAACGGGCGAATGACGGGCAAGAAGTGGGCCTATGAGGATTTTGTCGTTGGCGCGACGATGGATTTTGGCTCGAAACATGTGACCGCAGACGAAATCATCGAGTTTGCCGCAGAGTTTGACCCGCAGCCGATGCATGTCGACGAAGCAGCCGGCAAGGCGAGCTTGCTCGGGGGACTTGGCGCGTCGGGCTGGCACACATCCTCAATGTTCATGCGCATGATGTGCGACGCCTTCATTCTCGATTCGACCTCTCAGGGGTCGCCCGGCATCGACTATGTAAAATGGATGAAGCCCGTGCTGGCGGGCGACACGCTGTACGCATCGTCAACGATCACGGCGGTGCGCGAATCCGCCAAGCGACCCAATCTTGGCTTTGTCACCATGCGCGCCAAGATGATGAACCAGCGCGGCGAGCAGGTGTTTGAGCTGCAGAACACCGGCATGTTTCTGAAGAGGGCCACGGCATGACGCTCGATGAATTCCTGCATGTCGGCGAGACCCAGACAATCGGCAGTCACACGTTTACGCCCGACGAAATCATCGCCTTTGCGGCGAAATTCGACCCACAGCCGTTTCACCTGTCCGAGGAAAAGGCCAAGACATCCGTGTTCGGAGCGCTATGCGCGTCGGGCTGGCACACCGCTTCGACATGGATGAAATACAATGTCCGGTCCGGGCTGTACAACCCTGAAGACTGGACAGGCGACGGACCCGCTCCGGAGGTGCAAGTGTCTCCAGGCTTCAGGAATCTGAAATGGCTGAAGCCGGTCTTTGCCGGCGAGACGATTACGTACACACGAACGGTCACGGGCCATCGTCCGATGGCGTCGCGTCCGGGGTATCACATGATGGCGCTGATTGGCGAAGGGCACGATTCCAAAGGCGACAAGGTGATCGAGTTTGAAAATGCTGCGGTGGTGAAGGCGAGCTGACGCCTTCAGAAATTGCAGGCCATCTGGAGCGGCGGGCCTGTCGCACAACCGCCCTCGCCCTCGTCAGATGAGCTCGCAGCAAGTGCGGGTTCCTCTTCTGCACGCGCGCCGCATGACAGGACTGTCGTTCGGCGGCGGTTTTCGATGAATGCCCTGCGCGGCAGATCGCGAAGCGCAATTGCCAGAATGCGATGACAAAATTGTCGGCCGAGGACGCTTCGAGACGAATTTTTGTCCTCCAAGAAATCGTCTTCGTGATCCCAGCACGCCCCCTCCACCACTGCGTGGTCCCCCTTGTATCTGCACTTGATTGGAAATGTGCGATTAGAGCGGCTGTGCGCGAGGACCGGTTGCAACCAGTCCTCGCGCTTGGCGATGTCGCCCGTATTCCCTTTGGCTACAACCGTGGGGGA